>Ga0302320_10004985_pt1 | contig 29941 bp, 25 predicted proteins | sample Bog_T0_3_FD_202130 | JGI IMG/M metagenome (GOLD analysis project Ga0302320, IMG submission 202130) | Peat permafrost microbial communities from Stordalen Mire near Abisko, Sweden - Bog_T0_3 | ecosystem: Environmental > Terrestrial > Soil > Wetlands > Peat | place: Sweden: Abisko, Stordalen Mire... | reverse complement strand
TTTAAAATTTTTTTGAAATATTCATTTTATAAAAAATAAAAATATATTATAATCTAAAAATTTCTTTCCCATAAAAAATACAAGCAATTTTCAATTTTTTCCCTCTTATAATTAAAATTTCACTAATTGTCCAAAAATTCATTAGTTTTGTCACAGGCCTCTCCTTTAAATTCCTCTTTAATTTTCATTCGTAAATAAATCTCCACTCCAATCGGATAATGATCAGACAACCCGAGACATTTCTCATCATATTTTTCATTGCAAATCAGCTCATTCCCAAACTCAAACTCTCCCCCCTTCACCCAAATATAATCGAAAATAAAGAAGCCATAATGCTTTAAATTTCCCAAAGGGCAAGTGGCTCTTTCCATAAATCTCATTGAAAAATGACCATCCTGAAATCCATCCAAAAACAATGGGAAATTCACAATATCGAACATTCCCAAAGGGGCATTTAAATCTCCTGCAATCATCACGAAATCAGAATTGTTTTTTTTTTCATTCGAATGGCGAATTAACTCATTGATTTGAAGCCATCTAATAATGAATCCATGAATCACACTGATGAAATAATCCTGTCCAGATTCCAAATGTGTGGAATAAATAGTCAAAACTTGATCATTTACCAGGATATCAGCAACAATAGCTATTCTCCCACCCCATCTTATATCATATTTACAACATTGTGAGCTAAATCTAATTTGTTCTATGTTCATCAAAGGAAATCTTGAAAATATCGCGTTTCCCATAGTGCATTGATGTTCATCTCCTTCTTGATAATTCTCCACATATTCCACCACATAACCATAAAATAAACCCAATGATCGGGCTATTTCCAAAGGACCGTCAGTATATTCCGCATAAATTCGACAATCTCTCGCGAGCTCAGTAATGATCAAAACATCTGCATTTGATATTAGAAAATCTGGTTCGGAAATCTTCTTTAAAATCTCCAAGAAATTCATTCTTGTGGAATCACTACCACCGTTTCGATCCAAATTCATATTCACAATGTTTAATTTGGCGGGATTTGAAGGAGGAGGGGTAAAATTTGAGGAGTTTCGGAAATCTCCCTTAATAATAGAACAATTCAAATCGTCATAGGTGAGGATTTGTGGACAAAGGAAAGGAAGTGAATGGTTCAAAGGGAAAATTAGAAGCAAAAATAGAAGAGAACTCAACATTTTCTCTCTGTAAAATTATTTCCTTCTGAAAATATTAAACAAATTTCATTAGTATTTAAAGAATTTTTTGTATTTTTTTTCTTTAAATTAAAAGCCAAATTCTTAGTTTTTCAAAAAAATCTTTTACTTTAAAAACCTCATTCTTTAATTATTGACAGCGCAAGTAAATGCAGCTCCATTCAAAATCCAAAATTCGGGTTTCTTCTTGCTTTGGCAGTCAATCGCAATGATGAAATTCGTAGAATGGCCCGTGGTGGATAAAGTTCCAGCTCTTACAGGAGTCTTATAAACAGGCATAGGGTAATCTCTTTCATCTGAGACATAATTTTCAATCGGAATGAAGTTAATAATAGGTGCCATTGTGCTCATAACCCCTGGTTCACTTTCTTCTAATAATCCTTTCTGCATATCGAACCTACATCCTTCAACAAAAAGCCCATATACATAAACTCCTTCATTTGGTGGCACAGTTATTTGATGAATTTCACTGAAATGTAGGAATTTATAAGAGAAACCCAAAATATCAATAGGCATTTTATTTTTTCTAGCGAAGTTCTGAAGAACTGATGTGAGGAAGCCTTGTGGGAAAAAGAAGGCGGAAAGCCAATAAGCCAAAGGTTTATTATCATTATCAATCCAAGATTTAAAGAATTGGATTCTAAGAATCAAATCATCAAACCAACTAGCTAATGCCTTCATCGAAGGATATGCGAAACGATTCCATAGCTCAGGAACCTGATTATTGAGGATTTTCTGATACATTTTATCGAGATCCGCTGACATCACTTCTTCTCCTTTCAAGGCCTTATTCAATTGAATTATGCTGCTCCTTATTTTCAAGAGGAGTTTATTGAAACGTTCAGCTTCTTGGATCAAACAAATATCCAAAGAATCTATATAATCCAATTTTACCTTGGATTCTTTATTTGCATCTTTCTTTAAAAGCATTGGCAATTTCTCTTCAAAAGTCTTAAGGATTTCCTTTACTATATCATCTGGAGTTTCTGTTGAAGATCCTGTGCCAGTGGCTTCTCGAGGTTGGATATTTAATATCGTTTCTAATGTGATTCTGGTTTCTTTTAATTGTAAAGTGATATTGGCGTTATCATGCATTCCGAAAAGTTCTGGCTTATCAATATTAGGCAAATTGCCAATATAATCCAAATATTCCTGTAAATTAGCCTCATCTTTCATAGTGACATATTGTCCAGAATCAGAGAAACTATAACCTTCTGTCAAAACTTCTTCACTTAAAAATCTACTCAATGTCGATAATAAACATCGTCTATCCCATTCATCAGTCACTCGGCCTCCATAATTGATCTCCCCAGTCATATAAGTCAAAGCATCCCATGGAATTTCTGGATAATTTTCCAACATTATCTTCAACATTGTCAAAGAACTATCCAAATCACTATCATTGAATTCATATAAGATATTCCATCCCAAAGCACCGAATTTCCTTCTTTCTTGAACCACAGCATGGAAACAGGCTAGAGAAAACACCAATTTCCTCCAGGCTTGAGGCTTGGAATTCGCATTGCCTTCAAATTTCTCTATTGACATCTCATTATAAGTCTTCGTGATATTCGCTTTCACGCCTTTCGGAGGCTCATTTGTGAGTTTCATCCCGTTTTGGAGAATAGATACTGGGAAATAAGTGCAAGGCATTGATGTTAAGAAAAGCCGGAATTTCTGGAAATTCTCTGTGTTAAGAGAAGCCACGAATTCCGGGTTTTCTAATTGTTCGAGCTTTTTCTCAAGTTCTGGCATAAAAGATTTACCCAAATGACAATTCTGAAGAATCGCCCAACCACCAACATTTAAAGCTTTTTCTATGGCTTTTTCAGCTAAGGGACCTTGGCCTTGTCCTAAGGAAATTATGAACAATTTATCATTAGGCACTTTTTTTTCTTTGGAAAAAGCCAGAAGATTCATTAAAGGGTCTGCCCCATTCGATAGAATGAAGATCAAAGGTGTTAAAGGATCTATATCTTGATAAGCTTCTTCCATAGTAGCTGGGACATTGGAGGTAAAACGTTTACTGAGGAATTTCTCAACAAAAACATCTAAAGCATAGACTGTTTTTTCGAACCTTAAGATCCTGATCAAAAGCAATTTCTGAAATAAAGTAATCTTACTATCAAATTCATCAGGTAATGCTAAAATATGCGGCTCTGAATCCTGAATCCAAAGATCCCAATTCGCCGAATTAAGCTTCATGTTTTCTAAAATAGGAATCCATTCAGGACTCATTTGCTTGAGGGATTGTAAAGAGGACCATTGAGAATCCGTGATTTTTGTTAAGGCTGGAGGCTTTGGTTCTTCAATCACACTATTTCTTTTAGTTAGGATTGAAGGTCCTTTTAAGAACATATTCCATTCAGAAGATGGGATTTTTCGCGCTTTGAGTTGTATTTGTGCGGAGACTAGGAAAGAGAAGATTTTCTTATGAATATTGAAAAGCCCTCGACAAACGTTGACATAAATAGTTTCTGTGATGTTATTGATGAGACTGGAAATTCTTTGAGTTTGATCATCGTTTTTCGTAGTATTTTCGATCACAGTGTTGAACAATTTGGTGAAATAACTCAAGGAAAATTGATACATTGGATCTATCAAAGATAAATCCGCCACCACGAAATATAAAATACTGCCTCTAGTTGCAATTATCTTATATTTCGCTCGTGCCAATTCAATTTCTACTTGTTTAGTCTCGGCCTGTTCTAATTTCTCCTTCACTATTTCACTTGTCTGCTTACTTTCTTGAAGACTTTTTATCAAATCCACATCATCTAAAATCAATCCTTTCGAATCATTCAATAAATCCAATATCCGATCCTCATTTTTCTTCAAATTCGCACGATCTCGAGCTATCGAAACCACCAATTCACTCCTTACGATCTCAACTTCAGGCATTTCTCGTCTCACAACATGACCTAATAATTGTTCTTCTAAACCCTCAGAAGTCACTGTGAAATTTATCACTGTCACTCTTATGAAGATTTCAGGCAAGAAGTTCGGATTTGCTAATTTAGTCGAGAAATACATCTTGAAACTATCATAAATCTCGGGTTCTGAATCTCCGATTTTCACCAATTTACGATTATTCAAAATAGTATATTGTTTCAATAATAACGGCTCTAACATCGGATCCAATGTCTCTTCAACATCTTCTATTAATAAAGGTTCACTCATTCGTACACATAATTCTATAGTTTTCAAAAGAGAATCTGATTTCAATTTAGTCACCTTCAAATTATCCTTTGTCAAAAGATTCTTTATCCATCTATTAGCCTGCATTTGTGGATCTATCATCATAGGATATGCCCGACAATATTTCACCAATATCCCATTATTCACCGAAACAGAATCTGAAGGCAAACCTCTAGTATTCCAATCCCTGATTTCCACCGGATTCCCCAAAATCTTCTGTAAAGTATATTTCTCACTACAAGGAATATTCAATTCAATGCATTTCGCCAACCAATTAAACACCATTTTCTCTCTAAAAGGACCAGTGAAAGCTCCATAATATGACACAGAAGCACCAGCCAAAAACACATTTCCTAATACCACTTTGAGATCTTCACCTAATAACTTCACATTTTCTTTCCAACGAACCTGTTCATCTTCCAATCCTCTAGTCAAATCAGAAGCTCGAGACAATCTAGCCTCAGTTTTTTGGATTTCCTCATCCAATCGATCCTTTTCCTTCTTATTCTCATTATATTGTTGTTCTAAAAGCATGACTTTATTATTAACAGCTATCAATTCATTTTGTTTTTTAGTCAAAACAGCGTTTGCCGCTTCAACTTCCTTATTCATTTCCTCCACGAATTGTCTTTTCTTATCAGTTTCCTTCCAAATATCTGTATATTCCGTCACTGCTCTTACCCATTCACAAATGGATTTCGCAGCTATATTGATCTTCTGGATTTCAATTGGAATGAAATTCGGATTACTATTGATTTTCTTCTTGATTTTGTCTTGAATGTTCTTTGTGATGTTTTCCGCTTTCAAAGTCTTCATTCTACTCAAGAAATTAGGATCTGCGAGAAGTTTTTTGAGACTATCATTATCTGATCGTTCATCTAATAAAATCGCCACACATTCTAATGTGAATTTCACAAGAGCATGAGGATTCGGTTGGGATTTGATTTCTGAGATATCATTACGATTCAATGTATTCAAAGCTTCTGTGGCTGCGTTTAAAATCGGCATTGCATCCATAAGTTTCTTATCAGCTTCATCCTTCGCTTCTTTGATTTTATCAGTCTTTTCATTAACTATGCGTTCTTCTTCTGCCACTACCATTTTCTTCTTCTTGGCTTCGAAACCATCGATTTCCAATTTCTTGATCAATTCCTCTTGTTCTATGGTTTTTTGCTTGAGTTCAGGTTGAAGTTTTATGAGTTTTTCCTTAAGAATATGAGTAGTCGAATTAGCATCTTCGAGTTTAGATAAACCATTGGATAATTTACTTCGATTTGTTGAAATTTCATTGGTCTTCATCTTTAATAAATCCTTATAAGATTGGATCAAATCGATATAAGATTTAGGCGTGGTATAGACTTTCCTTCGATATAAAGAGAAGAAATTCTCAGCTTCTTCATTTACGTTCTGATGAACAAAAACACATAAAGAAGATAAACTTGTCAATAATTCCTCATTTAGTCCCTCGATGTTTTCTAAGAACATCTTCGCAACTGAAAATAAAGCTTCTTCCGGCCAAGGGTTCAACCAATTAATAGTGCAACAATTCACTAAAGAAGGAAACATTCTTAATCTATTTCGAAATTCATTGCCTATTGGACTCATTCCCAAGACAATATGCATATGATTACGGACTCTATCCACAAATAAAGAATATGCATCAGGGAAGCATTTTTCCTTAGCTTCTTGACTTAATTGTTGAATTATCATTTCCATATCATCTTTTATCAGGGAGTTGGGGATTTCTCCCGAATTCAATAAACTATTCACATCTTCAAGAAATACCTCATGGATGATCTGTGATTCTGATAACATAAAGACTATTTCTTTATTTTTGAAAGCCGCTTCCTGCATAATTTTAAACACATCTTCTCTAAATTCCTTCCTTCCATAAATCTTCCGAGGCTCTATAGTAAACATCTCACATCCTGCCAATACCGAAGCCAAAGCTGTGAGGCTTTTTTTGCCAGATCCACCCACTCCCACTAACATGAAATGACCTCTTTGTTGTCTAAGGACTCTTGAAATTCGAGACAAATGCTCTATCGCGTCTTTAAATAACACCAAATTCAATTTCGTCTCTTCATTCATATAATCTTTCATCACTTTCACTAATCTAGTCATATCTTTCACTTCTTCATAAACCCGTTTCTCTAATTCGATGCCTCTTTTCATGAAATCCACATAAAGCAAAGGAAGCTCGGATTCGAACACCTCTTCACGTTTCCAATCGTTCTTCAAATATACGAAGACCATTTTCAAGAGATTGTCTAATAACCATCGACGATCAGAATCATTTATGAGTCTATCATGAAATACACGACAACATTCATGAAGCCATAATTTGATGAAATCTTCTGGTTTGGAAAATACCGAAGGTTTCGCTAATAATAATCCTTGAAAGATCTTGGAAACGTCACGAAGATTGAAGGTATAATGAGAACGAATGGGTGTGGGCAGAAGTTCATGAGAGATTTGCTTATAAATTTGAAGAGTCGCGGTAACGATTGATTGGGATTCTGCGAGCTCGAAGATTTCAGCACGGAAAAGCTTTTCTTTAAGAAAACCTTTAAGTATGGAGTTGAAGATCATGGACATGCTTTCCATCGAAGGGTTGGGAAGACATAAGATATTAAAGTGACGAGTGAAACGCAGGGATAACTCCGAACGACCACCACCTGGCGGGGCTGCTGCTGCAATAAGAACTGTATTCTAAGGAAAATAACAAACATATTATATATTTGAAATGTTAATAAGAAAAAAAACATAAAAGAGGCAAATAGAGAAAAACCCTTAAAAAATCATTAAAAATCATTAAAAATCATTAAAAATCATTAAAATCATTAAAAATCTTTAAAAATCATGAAAATCATTAAAAATCATTAAAAATTCTTTAAAAAAACATTAAAAAATCTTAAAAAACTATTAAAAAATCTTTCGAAAATTATAAAAAAATCATTAAAAATTATTAAAAAACCATTAAAAAAATTATAAAAAGAATAAAAAATTACATCAAGTTCCTTCCACACATGTGTCTTCCGATCATAAAACCCTTTATAATCATTATATTGTCTGAGCAATTCAATGGGTGGTTGAGTCCCATAGATTTCGACCTGTGGCATATTAATATCATCAACAAAAATTACCAATTTTTTCCCTGGTGGTGGCATTAAAATGATCCTTTTTTGTTTCCTTTGCGCTTGTAATTTCGATTCAATGAGCATCTGAGTGGATTTCGCGCTAGTTTGTGCTGAAAAAGTGATCATCAATGAGCTAATACTTCCTTCATTTTTCAATTTCTCTAAAGTGGAACTAATGATAATGGTCTTTCCAGTTCCAGTAACTCCAGTCATAAATACAGGTAATAACCCTCTGATATAATGTTCTAATAACCATGAATAACAAACAGTTTCATTAGTTTGAACCACTAAATCGAAATATGAGACCTTGGGATTATATATGAATTCAGGCAATATGGTTTCCCAAAGCATATATTCACCTTCAGGCTTGGTGAAAGTGACGAAATTGCTGAAAATCGAGCCTTTGGGCATATCGCTAGCGTTAAATAGTTCAGAAGCCACTTTCTCATAAATATCGATATTACTGAAGGAACCAGCTATTCCCCAGGAAAACGCAGAAATGAACAATTTATCAAGCGGCTTCTTGAAATTCTCAAGATTTCCCGCATTAAAGAACTTCTTTGTGACTTCATCTTCTAATAAAACCTGGATGTTTCTACAAATGGACATGGCCATGGAATTCTCAACAGTGGGTATGGGTTCCTGGGCTTTTCTCTTTAAACTCAAGAAGGTTTTTTTGAAATTCATCAATAAACTGCTTAATAAATGACTATACATTTCCTTGGGTAATAACTTCTGGATATTCATTTCAAAATAAGTCTCAATCAAGAATTTGGGATCTAAAGCGTCTTGATCTACATATACCATCCCACATCGAGAAACTGTGGCTGGAGAAGCCACTGCCAAATCCATCACTTCAAATAACATTTTCATCTCTGGCTTCAATTTGATTCTTTCTCCATTAGATAAACATAAAGTCATCGAATCATCCAAAACCGTGTTCATATTTTCTATCCATAAGGAATCCACTGGACCATCAAAAACCACCCATTTCTTTTCAGGACCTTCCTTCGCAACATATTCTCTCATAAGTTTCGCTGCCAATCCATCACTCCATGTTTGTGATAAAATGTCTAATTCTCCATAAAGTTCATTCATTGAAATACTTTTTGGATTCAAGGTCATAGATTCCACATTCTGATAATCTGACTTATTAGCCAATACGATTTCTGGGTTCTCATCTATCTTCTCTTTTAATAACCCATATGCCAATTTCAAGATGTTTATTATTGTCGATTTCCCACCCATAGTAGGACCTACAACCATTACTCCGAATCTGACTTTTAAAGTCTCATGAAGTTGAAGAATTTTCTCTATATAAAGCTTATTATATTTGAGCTTATCAATATTGAGACAGCTCTTTATAGATTTCTCCAAATCCTTGTTTTCAAGTTCAGGAATTTGGCTTCCAGGGAATAGATCAGTCACTATGGAATAAAACAAGGGTAAATCGAAACTGAGGAATTTCGGCATATTGCTATCTCTCATGGCTTTGATTAAAATAGCCGCTTCAGTATTTAAAGGCTCCGAACGTTTCAAATTCCCAGCCATCACCAATACACTTTTCACAGCCCGCATCCCGAAATCATAATGATCTTGTTGGGATAATTGTTCTGAACATAATTTATATAATTTAGTCATTTTACGAGATAAATCCTTAGCTTCTGAAAACCCTTCTGCAAATAACATGATTTCCGCAATTAAGGCATAATCAGGAACCATCATTGACACTGGACGAAATAACACCTTCAAATTATCAGGAAGTTCAGTTCTACCAGCATAACCTGGATTCATTGTGATGAAAATCCCCATATTATGATTAAGAATGATACTGTTTTTGCTGAAAAAGGCAAATTGCGGCTTGTTTTCTAATAAGGCTTCACGGATCGTGAGCACTTGTTGTGCGATAACTGAAAGTACTTCGATATCTATTCGATTGAATTCATCGAGACATGACCAAGAACCTGTGAAACAAAGGCCTATGAATAGTTTTTCCATGATTTTCACATTGACTTGTTCTGAACAATTGAACACAATGCAATATTTCGCTAAAGCTTTGGCCAAATCCTTGCAGCTTTCTGTCTTTCCAGTGCCTGCAGGTCCTGCTGGTTGTGCTCCTAATTTTATATGCAAAGCTCCAGTGATTGTCATCCAACAACGATCAGTCAATGGAGTTATAACTAATCTCGTCGTGGCGCCAAGATATTCATATCCATATATCAATGTCGAATTCACTTGTTTCGCTGGCAAATGATCATCCGCCCAATAAAACCTCAATTGTTGCAACCATTTGAAATCATTGATGGATTCCACTCTTTCTGTGCTTAATTGTTCCACAATATCACGATAATGGACATCTTGAGTCACTAAAGCCACTAAAGTCTTCCTCTTATTTGGCAATAACGGGCCTCTTATCAATTGGATCAATTCATCTAATTGAGCCAAATTGATTTGATACCAATCTTCAATATCCCCTTCAGCATCTGCTGCTAAATATTCCTCTTCTGTGATTTTAGTCCAATAAATCGAATCGACTGTAGTGACGATTTGTAAAGGGAAATCACAAACCCAATCCTTTCTTTGAGTTTCTTCTTTCTCATATTGCAATAAAGCTTGTCGCATCACAGATCGTAAAGAAATCCGCATTTGATCTTCGATTAATTTCATCCAATCCTCAACTTCTCCTCTAGGAATACAATTTTTCAAAGGCACAGATTCCCCTTCAGCTGAAATCATCGCCACTGCCACATCTTTATCGAATTCCAATTTCGCGATATTTTCAAACACTTTTCTTAAATGAGGTTGTAATTGATGTATCGTCTTTGAACTAGAAAGGATTTCAAGCAATTCATCACTTGATAAAAAGAAAAATCGATGGAAATGTTCTCTCTTTTTTTCTAAATAATCATCCAAAGCCTTTTGAATATTATCGAAAACCTCATTGTTTTTCTTCAACATCTTATAATTCGCCTTTCCGACATAATCATCAGCCCAATATTTCGCCCCATTCACTTCTCTGGCTTTTTTCATGAGCTTTATCCAATGAGTATTGGCTGTATTAAAAGCCTTGACTTCCTTCATTAAGCCCATATGAGTGTTTTGAGATGCGAAAATTGGCTCTAGATAAATCCAATTTCTTTGATGTAATAACCATTCATCTAACAATTCCTGTAAATATCTAAATAATTTCATCTGAATCTCAACTTTTCCTTTGATCCCATCCACGAATCGACTAGCCAAGACATTATTAAGCGTTAATAGAGTATCATCGATTTTTGAGATCAATTCCTCATTATTCGCTAATATCGAAAAATCCTTAGAATCCTTATAACTTTGAACATTGATAAAAGCAGTTTTCCAAACCCCTTCTACATTTTCCAAAATCTTTATCAAATCAGCTTCTTTCGCTGCTTTCAAAGCGATTTCCTTCAATTGTTCAGAAAATTTCATCACATCCATACGAATCAAATAACCCAATGTATATATCACATCAGTCAAAATCTCTAATGTTTTTCCTTTATCATCTCTTAATAATTCCCTGATTTCATTCCATTGTTTCTCACCCAAGGCAGGATCTCTTAAACTGATCAAAGTATCAATGATTATCTTATAATCTTCAACTTGTTGTTTGAAAAGCCTCGCGGCCTCATTAGTTTCAAGTTCTTTCGCACATTCATTGCCTATTTTGCCTAATTTCTCAATAGTCAAAATCATATTTTCTACATCCAATTTCAAGAAATGAGTTAATGACCATTGATTCGTCAAATCTTTGAATTGTTTCCTCGAATTCCAAAGTTTATTGATCAAGACGAATTCTTGTTGAAAATTGATGATTTTCTCGAATTTGGTTTCTTCTAATTGTAAACATCTTTGGAAATTGTTGATTTTGACGGATTGATTATAAAGATCGGCCATTTCGGTTTCTATTTCCTTGATAAATTCCACTGTTTTATCGATTTCGGCTTCTTTATTCCTCACTTCTGAATTCGCCATTTTCTGATTCAATTCTTTGAGTCGATCTTCCATTTCTGGGATATATTTCTCTAATTTCCTCTTGCATTTCGTGAGGTTTTGATCATAAGAAGCATTGGCTTCTTCGATTTTTTTCCTGAGGGAATTTATTTGAGAACTGGCTTCTGAGACTTTGCTTTTATGAGCTTCTGGAATCTTGATTTTTTCTTCAAGGATTAAATATAATAAGGATCCTATTTCTGAGTTCGTGGAGGTATTTTCTTCCATTTTCTGAGCGATTTGGGTTACGTTTTCTGTGAAATTCACGAATTGTTCCACGAAAATCATAGGAGTTTCACTAGGAGTCCAGGTTAATTTGGCATTTAATTCATTCATAGAATCGACAAAAGCTTTGGCTTTACGGAAAACTAATTCCGGCATGAGTTTCGTCATTTCATTAAGACAAAGACCAGCGGAATATTTGATTAGATCTTTTAAAGCCTGGTTATCGAAAAGGAAAAGACCTAATTCGGTTTTAGGTTCGATAGCCTGGAATTCGGAGTCTTGTTTCTTATATAACGCGATAGCGGCTTTGAATTCATCGATTTCCTTATTTTCATATTCCTGGATCTTGGTGTTGATGTTATTATGATAATTATTGAGATATGGAATGAGGAATTTGGCAAAATTTAGGACATGATCGAAACTGAAATCGAGTTCTTTTTTCATCACGACAGTGGTGTCTTTGAATTTATCATCACTATAAATGAGATTTTGAATATCCAATAATTCCTCATTATTTTCTTCATCGAGTTCCCCACTGCGAGTATATGTAACAAGTTCAGGAAAATGGATCAATTGTTTATGTTTACTACAAATCCGAGCAACTCCTTTATTCACAACTTCTTCGAAGATCCGTTTCGTGATTTCCCTCGAAGGGACAAATGTCAAATCGCGATCTTTCATCCCGATCTCACATACAATCCAACAATTCAAACGCACATTACGTTTCGGATCCTTGACACTTGAATTATGTTCCATGATTGATCGACTTAATAAATCACTGGAATATTCCATCATGTTCAATTTCCCGCTCAAAATCAAATAATCCACTAATTTTATGAACTTCCTCAATCGTTTATAATGAGTTCGGATCGTGGCTTCTTGAGTATAAGGCATCTCCTTATTAGTTTCATCACCCACCAATAAAGGAGCAGGTTCCTCATTTTCACCCGAAGGATTATCAGGATCTTTATTTGGAATACGGTTTTCTTCTTTAAAAGCAACCAAACTAGTTTGGCAACTATTTAGGATCAAATCCTTGATGGCGTTTTCTAAAGTGTCGAATTTCTTATCCATCAAAGAAACTCGATATGTTTCTTGGAAATTCTTGAAATCCTCATATCTCAAAGGCTCATTGGAACTCAAATCCATGAATTCCAACTTCGATAAATGAAGACATATGTTACGGATTTCTAATAAAGGACGTCTCAAATGCTTATCGAGGAAAAATAATTGTTGGCTTAGGACTTTGGAACGATCTTTCATGATATTCCGACGTGTATGTTTCTTCCAAAGAGAGAAATTCTTCCAGATCTTATATTTCTGGAAGAAAGGGATATCCCTCAGACGATAGAACATCTTCACTTCACGTTCCCATTCTTCAATTGTCATGAATGCCGCTTCGCCATCGAAAAAATGAGTGATTCCCTAAGGAAAAGTAATAAAAAAACGATAAATTGGTCTCATAAATTATTAAAATTTTTAAGATTTATTGAGGATTTTAATTAATTAAAATTTCAAAAAAAGAAGCTCCGAATTAAAATTAACAAAAACTTCAAAAAATTATATGAGAAAAGAAAGATAAAGTACCCGAGCACTAATCGTCATATATTCTTCATTATTTCTTTCATTGAAATCGACGATCTGGAAATCATAAGGATGCAACCGTTTATTCAAATAACAGAACTCATCAGTCATTTCTGGGTCTGTTCTGATTAGATGGATGAAATCAATAGGTGTCAAATAATCTCCTGCATCCTTTTTATCCTTCAGGTCTTTTTTCCCGACCTTGAATTTCTTCTTCAAGGCTTCTTTCTTATCCTTGAATTTGGTTTCTGTCTTCTTCTTTGGTGATCCCATTGAACTTCTCATGTCTTTCATATCTTCCTTTTTCTTATCCACATCATCAATGATCTTTATATGTTCTAATTTCGTATTTCCAGTGTCTTTTTTCAAATCCGCAGCAAAGGATGTGGTTAAATTCAAGGTGCTTTGATCTTTGGGTGCGATGATCGAAGATTGATTGATCATGGATAAGGTGTTCATGGCTCCATGAGGACTTAACATGATTTTGCCTTTGTTGATTGTGACTGGCAAATTGCCAGGTTGGGGTATTGATGAGAGTTCCAATTGCTTTTTGAGGGCGATACGAGGGATTAATTGACGATCGGGTAGGAACTTGTCTTTGGGTGAAATCAAAGGTTGATAGGGACGAGATTTCGAGGATTTCTGACTTTCATAGTTCTTATATAAACGAGAAAGAAGCCCTTTATTAGAGGAATCTTCTTTCTCGGGATCGTTTGGTAGCATAATGAGGTTTTTTTCAGGTTTTTTGTTTATTTTTAAAAGAAAAAAAAAAGATAACTGATTTTTTAAAAACTCAGCTTTTATTTCCAGGGAGGAATTAAATAAAATTTCAAATTAAAGGGCTTTTTATCAAATAAAAAGAAAAGATTTGCTTTAATTAATATAAATTTCGCTTTATAAGGAAGGATCTCAAACTGAAGATCTGGAAAACCCCTGAAATCACTATAATTATTATCTGAAAAAGAGTACAAAGGAGGATTTTCTGATTAATAGCGTCATTTTCCTAATAAAAGTCATGAGAAAAACAAAGGAATTTTCTTATAAAAAAAAACCTCGAAAAGTAGGAATTCTTTCTCTCTATTATTTTCCTGATAATTTACAAGATGTTTGGTTTTTGCATGCATTTTCCTTAAAGTGGCATACATTTCATCCATTTTCTCAGATTTTGCGGCTTCTTCATAGCTTTTCTCTGTATAAACTGGATCTACTTCATAAACAACTCGCAATTCGAACCTCACTTTCTGATTATCAGCAACCCAATGCGAGTCAGTGCTTGTAGAAGTGCAGATTTCATAAGCTCCTCCTTGAATTTCCAATATTTTATCAGAAATTTAAGAGTTTTTAAACGCACCTTTTTCTGAAATAAAGGACATTTTTGTCGTTTCATTGAAAGGAACGAGTTTCTTTTGAACGATTGTTTGGGAAGCGGATTCTTTGATTTCCACATTGATTCCAGCTTGAGGATCACTAGTTAAAGCATCCAAAAGCATCATATCCAATCTAATAAACTTAAGGGAAATAATAAGGAAATCAATGGAAAATTAAAGAGAAATTAAGAGGAAATACTTCATTTTTGGGCAATTCTTCGTAAATACAACGCTCTTTGCCTTCAGTTAGAATGAAATGCCAAGTGGAAATAGGAGAAATGAAGAACGAAAGGATCAGAGAGAAAAACAGAAAAAAAGGATTCATTTTTAAAAAAAACCTTAATTTTTTGATTTAAAAGAGGAAAATTTTATTATTTAGAACTATATTAAGTTTTTTCTCCAAGGAATTAAAGCTTTTTAAGCTTTAAAAACTTCAAAATTATGAGCTTTTATTTTCATTTCTCAGGAAAATCATTAAAAAATCATCTAGAATTATTTACTTAATTTAAATGAAGCTTTTTTTTGGAGAATTTTTCAATAAAATCATTAATATTTCTTTCTATATGAACATAGCTCTTTTATTCAGGAAACTTTCAATTCCAGCCCGAACTGAAGTTTGTTGTGAGAATCTGATCAATTGATCAGAACTCATTGGTCTTTGAATCATGACATCTTGGCTAGGTATATCCAAAATCTTCTCAATTTCCTCAATTCTCTTTATTCTTTCATAAGCACCCAATCTTAACAAATCATATACTTCCCCAACCTTCACAAGTCCCTTCATTTCATAAGGAAATCCCGCTTTTTTCTGCCTTTTGAAAGAACTTAAATTGAAATTGACTTGAAAATCACACTTTTTCTGTTGACTTTTGCTTGTTAAAGGCCTTGTTCTATTATAATTCCTCTTTTTCTCTTGGTTTTCAGTTAAATTTAAAGGAATTTCTGTTGTTTTTTTCTCTTTTATATTAGAAAAACCCTCAACATACAGCAATTTTTTCTCTTTTTCAGGACTTTTCTTCTGAGAAATAACTCTTTTTTTCTTGATAGTTCGAAGAGGTTTCATTGAAAACGGCTTCATTATTGGAAGAGTGTTTTGTCTGGAAACAAGATCATCAATATAGGTTTCTTCAGGACTTATTGGTTTGTTAAAAATGCGCTGGGAAGGGGTTTTTTTTTGGGTTTTGTTGAGAGATTTAAAGCCTTTTTCAAGAAAGAAGTCTTTCGCTGATAAAGAATATAAAGCAATGGGTTCTGGTCGGACACCTAGTGGCAAATTATAGTATTTCAAAGGAAGAAATCCTTCTTTTGCGGATTGTTTATAATGGTTTAAGCAGAAATTTCCATGCATTAAGAATTTTAATTATAACTTTAAATAAAATTAGAGAAATTCCAAAAAAACTGTTTTTCTTATTTTAATTTAGCGTTTTATATATTTTAACTAGAATATATTGAGTTCTTTTGAATTTATTAGTCTAAAAATGCAATATCCTCTTGTTTATTTATCATTCCTGAAGTTTTTTTTTATCAAAACAAATTATAAGACTTTTTATCCTTCCTTTAAATTTCCTCATTAAAAGGATCTTTCACTGGTTTAAAGCTAGCGTATTTATTCCCTCTCAACCTCAAATATTCATTTCCTAATCCTCCCACGAACCCCAGAAACCCTGCAAAAGGAAGACACGCATATTCCTCATTAACCAAATTCAATTGGATTTCGAATCTTTTGGAATCTTCTACATCCATTAATCCGAATATGAACCCATAAATCAAACCCATAATAACACTAACCCCTAAGACCCATATTATTTGAACTTGGGATTCTACTATGGTTTTCGCATAACTGGTTTGAAAAAGACCAATGACATAATTGATCAAATCGATAAAACCAAAAATTATCGCAAAATTCAATGTAATCCCCAATAAAATATATACTGGAATCTTCGAAATCGGAGAGAACTTCCTATACCATTGATGTTCCAATAAACTGATGGAAATCAAGCCTGAGATTATCACCAAGACTGAAAATAACAACAAACTAGGCTTTCGATTTGAATATTGATCATCATGAGCCATGGAGTTTATCCTTAGAATTATCAGAACTCCTATGACTATGAAAATGACTCCAAAATACTAGAAAATTTCAAATAAAAGGAAGGCTTTTTAAGCGAAAATACTATAGCGAAAAAGCCATTGATTGTTATCTCCACTAATGTCGAATTCACTATCGCGGAGCTGAAAATGCCTAAGAAAACACCTGTCATTGCAGATAAAAGAAGCTTGAAAAGCTCAGAATAGGATAAAAAGGAATTTTGCTCGAAAATCCTTTGTAAACGCTTGAGTGAGACTTTGGAGAAGTCCATTTTACCTGAAAAAAACCGAATATGACAAATGAAGGAATTAAAGAAGAAGTTCTTATAATTGGCAATTTGAAGATTAAAAAGCCAAGATTTTTATAAAAAACGCCGAATTTTCAAACACTTCACTTTTTTATTTATAAAAGTTCCCTCATTTTTCGAAAATTTAAAATTCCTCTCAATAAAAATGTCAGAAAATACTCCTATTCCAGAACAAAACACGTACAAAATCCCTTTTCCAATCAAAGCTATGATGAGTCCTCAGGACATTATCGCCTGTCTAGGTTCTCCTATTAAAAAAGTCGCTAGAAAATCACCAATTCCTAATGAAAAAATGCAAGAAATGTCTATTTCCAATGAATCAAAGTCTATCCGTAGCGTTTCCAGCAATGAAATCAAGGAAAATCAAGAAAATATACAGAAAATCGAGGGAAAAAATGGATTTTCTTCCAAAGACTCAAAAAAAAAAATCCGGACTAAATCAGAAAACACCAGAGATAAGAAGCTTGAAACGCTTGAAAAGTCTGAAAAGCCTGAAAAGACTGAAATATCTGAAAAGTCTGAAAAGTCTGAAAAGCCTGAAAAGACTGAAAAGATTGAAAATCTTGAAAAAGAGCCGAAATTATCAAGAAAAAGGGAAGTGATTGAGAAAATCGATGAATGTGCTACTAAAGGAAAAAGCAAGAAAAACTCGAAGAAATCAACTGAAAATCATTTGAAAAAAGCAGTTTCCTTTGATGAAGGCGAAAACTTGATAACGAGTCATAGGATTCGAAGGAAATTGACGCCATTTGTGGCGAATAAAGCAAGGGAATTCCCAATTTCGGAGGAAAGAGTCTTGAGAAGAAGGCTTTTTGTGAATGAAAGTGGAGAGAAAAGCGAAATTGATGAGAAAATCATCAATGATATAAAGGAAAGTTGCAAAAAAAGCCTGGAGAAAATTAATACTCGGAGCAAGAAGAAAATGGCTCAGAAATAAGGATTAATATGTTTTTAAATAAGAGTTTTATTAGGGAATGTTAGCGTTCCTTAATTTTATGATAAAAAAGAACATTTTTCCTTTTAAAAAAAAAGCTTTATTAAAAGAAATTAAAAAAATATCTAAAATCCATGGCCAAATCGTTTTTCCAGTTATTTCTCCTCACATTCCTGCCTTTTTCCTCAAGTATTTATTTCACAATAGATCATCATCAGCGATGTCTTTATGAGGAAGTGACTAAAAACACTGTATTTCTCTTATCCGATGCTAATTCTGTTAAACAAACCCTTTAAAAAAAGCTTTTTAAAATCGAATTCCAACTCATGGATCCAATTCCCCCAGAGTCTTTAGCAGATCCTTCTTCAGTGAGTTCTCATGGAGCTCGTGTGGTGATATTCAATCCATCAGAAAGGGCAGTTCTTTATAAACTTTCACAAACGGGCCAATTAGGGAAATTGAGTTTCTTCAGTGAGGATAGTAGAGAAATTTTCTGAATTTTGAGAATTTAAAGAGGGATTTAGGTGGGGAATATAGAATTTGCTTTGAAATGAGCGCCGCAGTGAATAAAAAGCTGAAATTTATGATAAATGTGAATGTGGGAGATGATGAATTTACTGATGAAAGGAAACATGTGGAAAAAACTTTAGTCGCTGTATTGAATGAAAAGGTGAAGAAGTTCATTCATCATGCGAAACAATTCAGGAAAATGCAGAAGATGAATCAGAATTCAGAACAATACATTTTTGAGGTAAAAAATGAGGAAATATAGAAAAATAACGAGTTTTTATTTAAAGGACACAGAAAACATTAATTTCAAGATCATTTTAGGAACAGTTTTTCAAATAATAGTGATAATATGCTCTGGCGCGTTTCAGATCTTTACTTTAAGGAGGTTCTTGATCAAAAGGAGACTTTATTAGGGATTTTTATTTAATAAAAGCGATTTGTTAAGAGGGGTTAAAGAATAAGACCTTTTTTGGGGGGTTTGAGTTAAATTACCGTTTTTCAATGAGAATTTCTAATTTTTCATTATAAAAACCAAAAATTCCTAAGGAAAAACACGAATTTTATGTGGAAATCCTCTATCCTTTTCGTTTTTTCGTTGTTATTTACTCAAATCTTTTCCGAAGATGCAGGATCTACTCCAATAATTTCTCCAGAATCTGCTGTTTCTTTCAATGAATCCCTCATCTTCTCTTCAGATCTATGCGATCTTGTGACAGAAGCGGGAATTTGTCTTTTCAATGGTCAAAAGGTCCTGACTTCAGATGCCCAACCCAAAGGTTTAATTGGTCATTGGAGTTTCGATGATGCCCATGTAATATTATTTAAATTTTTATATTTTCTCAATACACTTCTAATTCTTTATCTAAAAAACAAGTCTCTTGATCATTCTGGTAATAAAAATCATGCCAAAATGCCATTACCAGCAGGTCCTTCGTTTGGTGGGATAGGTGCTAGTGCCTTTTTCAATGGTTTTGACTATCTTGAAATACCACATTCGGCGGATTTTACCTCGAAAGTTTATAGTGTGACCTTTTGGTTATATTTAATTAAGGAATATACAGAGGATCTCAAACAAAAGAAAGGATTGCGATGGTGTCCGATTCTACAAAAAGGCGTTGATGATACTTTTGAAAATATTTACTTCAGATCGCCAGCGCTTTTTTTCGATAGGAAGGAAAGAGTCCTCAAAGCAGCTGTTTCAACATCAGCTGGAAACTCTCAACCTCAAGGAGAAATGCTCTTTTCAAATGCGAAGATCCCTTATCAAAGATGGACGCATATTGCTTTGTTAGTGACTGATAGCAAGATAAAATTATATGTAAATGGTATTCTTGATGCTGTTAATGCGACAGAAGGTCGTGCCACAATCAATGATATGTCTTTTTTTGTGGGGAACACTCCATGGCATATAGAGGATTGCAATGTTCCGAGCTATATAGATGAATTGAGGTTTTATAATAGGGTGATAATGGAGGAAGAAATAGAAGCCGAAGCAGCTCCGGCTTTGGGAGGTGTTGAAGCTAATTACGTGAATTTAGGATGTATCAATTGCGGGTTGGAACAGGCCAGTAAGGCTTGTATGGATGGCTATCATTTATGCACATCTATTGAATTACATACAGGAGGCTATCAAGTGGCAAGAGCTATGGGATGGGTAATTATATCTAGATATATATATATAATTGTATATTGATATTATAAATTTATATAATTTTCTTAGATTGATTGGAATTCGAATGTTTGGTCCCATGGAGCATTAGGGAAAAAAGAGGAAAAAGGAGGAGAAGTTACAGGATTAGGGATTTGTTGTGCGGATTTAAAATAAAAAATTCTTATATATTTAGTTGTTTTAATTATTATGACATCAACTGCGTTTTTGAAAAAGAAACTTTTATTTAAAATCCTACTAAAAAGTTTGAAATTTCAATTCTAACCCCAATGTTACGTCAAATCACCAAACGATTCTTCGCAACATCTTTCCGAGACCCAGTTCTTGAAAAAATGGGCTTCCAAAACCATTATGTTCTCAGGAACTTAAGGTAAAAATTATTTTTCAATTTCAATTTTTACCATATTTTAGTGTAGCAGAGCTTTATGAATTCGGGATCTCGAAACATGAGCCTGCAGACCCTTCTACCCCTTCTTCTATGATCAATAACACAGGAGCTTATTGTGCTTATTCTGGCTTAAGAACTGGTCGTTCTCCTCAAGATAAACGAATTGTTTTCGATGACAAAACGAAACTCGATGTTTGGTGGGGAGACGTCAATATTCCGATTCCGCCCGAATCAAATAAATTATTAGAGGAGATGGCTATAGCTTATTTGAACACTAAAAAGCGGGTTTTTATCACAGATGGATATTTGGGTTGGGATCCTCGTTATCGTCTGAAATGCAGAGTCTTGACAACTAGATCTTATCATGCGCTATTCATGAGGAATATGTTGGTTGTTCCGAGTGATGAAGAGTTAAAAGAGGATTTTGTTGCTAATAAAATCGATATTCATGTGCTAAACGCTGGGGAGTTTATGGCTCCAGTCAGTCCTTTGATCAAGGGTTTAGGTTCGGATGGATGTTGTGTTTCATTGAATCTTTCCAAAAATAGAATGACTATATTAGGCACTCAATTTGCTGGGGAAATGAAAAAGGGACTTTTCAGCATGTTGCATTATCACATGCCTAAAAAAGGAGTGCTTTCCCTACATGCGTCTGCTAATGAAGGTCCTGGTGGAGATTGTACTTTGTTATTTGGGTTGTCAGGCACTGGAAAATCCACTTTAGCAGCTGATCCCTCAAGGAGATTAATAGGGGATGATGAACATTGTTGGACTCATGATGGGATTTTCAATGTAGAGGGCGGATGTTATGCGAAATGCATAGGATTAACTGAAGAAAAGGAGCCAGAAATTTTTCGAGCTGTGAAATTCGGAGCAGTCTTAGAAAATGTGGCGTTTTATGACCAACATACAAGAGAAGTGAATTTCCATGATCTCACAATAACTGAAAACACCAGGGTTTCATTTCCTTTGGAATTTATTCCAACAGCGAATATCCCAGCCATTGGACAACATCCGCATAATATGATATTTTTAACTTGTGATGCGTTTGGGGTTTTCCCTCCTGTTTCTAAATTAACTCCTGAACAAGCAATGTATCATTTTATCAGCGGATATACTGCAAAGGTCGCGGGAACGGAAGTTGGGGTAAAAGAGCCTGTCCCAACTTTTTCGACATGTTTTGGAGCAGCTTTTTTGTCTTTGCATCCAACGGTTTATGCCGAAATGATGTTTAAAAAAATGAAGAAACATCATACAACTGCATGGTTGATTAATACCGGATGGGCAGGAGGAAAATATGGCATAGGGAAAGTAAGGATTCTTTCTAATATTTTATTTTGGGAATTTTAGAGAATGGATCTGCAAGTTACGAGAAAAATTATTGATGCAATTCATAAAGGCAAACTAGGGAGAATATCCACTAAGGCAACAAAAGTGTTTCGATTACATGTTCCAGTATCATGTCCTGGTGTGGATAGCAAAATTTTGAATCCGCAGACTGATTGGCATGATAAAGTAGGATTTGTTTTGAGGAGAATTAGATTTTTGAAAAAATTTAATTAATTTAGAACGAATATTATGAGACGGTGAAATATTTAGCAAATGCGTTTGATGAAAACTTCAAAGCATATAAAGATAAAGCAAGCAAGGAAACTATACATGCGGGTCCAAAAATTCCAAAAAACTAAAGTGATATTGTGCATAAATGCAATTAAAACTAAATAATTGAAATATTATTATTATAAAAGGAAGAGACTAATGAATAATTTAAAAATTCAATAAAAATCTTTTTTAGAAAATTTTAAGTAAAATAAAAAAAATTTTAAATGTCAGAATCAAAAATCTCAAAAAAAATAAAAAATTTAAAATTCAAATTCAGAAAAAAGATTGAAAATGTTAAAAATCCTGAATTAAATAAAAAATTTCATAATTGCATATTTTTCAATGAATTTCTTAAAACTGAAGACCCTCTTTTCCTCCATGAAAGCCATGGTCTTAACAGCTCCCAAAACCACTCCTCAATTGCAGACATTGCACATGCCGAAACCAAAAATCGGAGAAGCCTTGATTAAAATCAAAGCTTGCGGTGTTTGTCATTCTGATCTTCATGTGATAAAAGAAGAGTTGAAATTTCCTACTCCCTGTGTTTTAGGTCATGAGGTTTCAGGTGAATTGGTGGAAATCAATGATCCTCGAGGAAAATCTAATCTCAAAATCGGTGATAGAGTAGTTGGCACTTTCATAATGCCTTGTACAACATGTGTCAATTGTGGCAAAGGTCGTGATGACCTATGTACTCCGTTTTTTGAATTCAATCGAGTGAAGGGAACTTTATATGATGATACTACAAGGCTGTTTAGTTATAAAGATAACTCTCCAATCTATATGTATTCAATGGGAGGTTTGGCGGAATATTGTGTCACACCTATTGGGGGTGTTTATAAACTCCCTGACAATGTTCCTTTGATGGAATCATGTATAATAGGATGTGCGATCTTTACAGCGTTCGGGACTTTGAAACATGGAGCCCAATTGGTTCCAGGCGATTCGGTTGCAATCATAGGAGCAGGAGGTGGGGTTGGTTTAAATTGTGTGCAATTGGCATCTAAAGTATTCGGAGCTAGCAAAATAATAGCCATAGATGTTTCAGATGATAAATTATCATTAGCCAAATCGTTTGGAGCGACGGATTTAATAAACCCAAAAACTGAGGACCCAATAAAGAAACTCATGGCTATAACGAATGGTCAAGGAGTAGATGTTTGTGTTGAAGCTTTGGGAAGGAAAGCCACTATGGAACAAGCCATTAACCTTGTGAAAGATGGAGGAAAGGCTGTGATCACTGGACTTGCGCCTTCTTGGGAAAAAGCAGAGTTGGAATTAACGAGACTTGTTAGAAGACAAATCAGGATTATTGGAGCTTATGGGGCCAGAGCGAGACAAGACGTGCCTGTGATTATGTCATTACTTGAGAAGGGAGTTATTGATGTCACAGGAGGAGGAATTTCAAGAGTTTTTAGCTTAGAAGAAGCTGGGATGGCTTATCAGTTGTTATCGGAAGGAAAAATCAATGGGAGAGCAATTGTTAAAATTTCATAATTTAATCAAAATATGTGAGACACCAAAAAATTTATTTTTTCACTTCTCTTATGAATTATTAAAAACTTTCATTTTTTTAAAATTATTGATAATTATTATAAATATAATAAATTAAATGCATAAAACTCTGAAATTTTAAATTTTGCAAAAAGTTTGCGTAATAAAAAAGTTATGATAAAATTAAAAAAAAATTTTCGTTAATTTTTGTTTTTTGGGCCCAAAAAAAAATTTTGTGAGGTCCAAAAATTAACGATGTTTACGGTAAAACAAAAGAGAGTCCGCAATTTTTTTTTCCTATAATGAACATCCTAAAACTAAAATCGTTATTTTCTTCAATGAAAGCAATGGTTCTGAACTCCCCCAAGACTTCGCTTCAAATGCAGACCTTGCACATTCCGAAGCCCAAACCAGGAGAAGCTCTAATTAAAGTCAAAGCTTGTGGTGTTTGTCACACAGACCTTCATGTGATTAAGGAAGAAATCAAGTTTCCAACTCCTTGTGTTTTAGGTCACGAGGTTTCTGGTGAATTGATAGAAGTTAATGATCCTCAAGGCACTTTTCATCTTAAACCAGGTGAGAAAGTTGTAGGCACATTCATAATGCCATGTACTACATGCGAACATTGCCATAAAGGCCGTGATGATTTATGTTCGACATTCTTCGATTTTAATCGAGTGAAAGGCACATTATATGATGGACAGACTAGGCTTTTCACCTATAAAAATAACTCTCCGATTTATATGTATTCAATGGGAGGTTTGGCAGAATATTGTGTCACTCCACTGGGTGGTGTATATAAACTTCCTGACAATGCTCCTCTGATGGAATCATGCATTTTAGGATGCGCAGTTTTCACTGCGTTTGGGACTTTGAAACATGGAGCCCAGCTTATACCAGGAGATTCAATTGCTATAATTGGGGCTGGAGGAGGAATAGGTCTGAATTGTGTTCAATTGGCCTCAAAAGTATTTGGAGCAAGCAAAATTATAGCTATAGATATGTCAGATGAGAAACTATCGTTAGCCAAAGCATTTGGAGCAACAGATTTAATCAACCCTCGAAACGATGACCCTATAAAGAAACTTATGGATATAACCAATGGGAAGGGAGTGGACGTCTGTGTGGAAGCTTTGGGGAAGAAAGCTACTGTTGAACAATCAATAAATCTTGTGAAAGATGGAGGGAAAGCAGTGATTACAGGAATAGCCCCAATATGGGAGAAGGCAGATTTGGAATTAACAAGACTTGTTAGAAGACAAATTAGGATTGTTGGGTCTTATGGGGCCAGAGCCAGACAAGATGTGCCTGTGATTATGTCTTTGGTTGAAAAAGGACTTATTAATGTAACTGGAGGAGGAATATCAAGAGTTTTCAGCCTGGAAGAAGCTGGAAAAGCTTATGATTTGTTAGCAGAAGGCAAAATTAATGGAAGAGCAATTATTAAAATATCATAAAAAATAAGTTAATTTTTATTTTTTAAGCAACCGGTTGTTTTTTTTGGATTGGAAGACTTTTTCAAAGCTTGAAACTCCAAATTTTTAATTATTTCATCTTTTTCCTTTAGCAATTTTTCTTTCTCAATTAAATGGGCTCGAAGACGTTCATTTTCAAGAAGCAGGTCCTTGTCAAATATTTTGAAATAAAAAATTATATTTTTTCAATACTTCATTCAATCTTTGAAAATGATTTATGTTTGATTCCTTCATTTTTGAAATATTTGATTGTGAAAGATTTTTGGGCTTGATCTCACTAAAAACCACTTTCTTTTCTGGTTTCGATTCAGAAACTATGTTTGTTTCTAGTTTCGACTCAGAAACCATGTTTTTTTCTTTCAATAATTCCGGAGGAACATCTAACTGATAAGAAAGTGATTTGCGAAATGCTTCGAATGTGCTATTTAAAATTTCAGGAATAAATTCCTTTAAATTTTGATATTTGATATCAAGGAAATCGACTTTTTCATCACAAGTTTGTAAGGTTCTAATTATAAATGGAATAAACTAAAAGATGTTAAAAAGACCTATCAATAGCTTTAATTAACTGTTGAGAATTTTTCAATGTATAAACTCCTGAGTTTATTTCATCCATTAAATGGAAACTTTGGTTTTTGAATTCCTGATAAAAGATGGCCGAGGTTATTTCTTGAAAATGAATTCTTGTTTTTTTATCGAAATCATGGATAAATTCTCTCAATTTTATCAGGAATTTCTCATAAATCAAGTGAAATTTGTCACTATATTTAAAAGCCTTATCTACATACAAAGTCAAAGCTCTTTCAAACTGATCCTGAAAAAGACTTAAAAGAATTTAAAAAAACAAGAGTTTAACTTTTAAAAGCTCATTTAAATCAGATTCTACCACATTTTCCTCGATTTTCAAATTTTCATAAATTTCCACGGCTCCTTCATAAGCCAAGACAAGTTCCTTTTCAATGCACGCATGCATCCTTTCAAAAACTATAAAAATTATGTTTTTTATAAAGTGTTACATATTTCCTAATTCAAGAATTTTGTTCTCATTTAAATTCTCTAAAATCATGTTAATAAGCATAAGGAAAATGTTTTTGGTCAAAAAAGATCCAGCAATTTCCTTTTTCATTGGTTTTCTCAGGATTTTTTCCCGAATCGAGTTTATCGAGCCTTGGTTTTTATCATCAAACCATAACATATTTGCTTCGTTCTTTAAAGCCTTAACCAAGACATTTACTTCATCATCTGGACCTAAAACCATAGATTTCTCTAGATTTAATCTAACTTTTTTCCGAAAACTTTCTTTATCCCTCAAAATCCAAAAAAAGTTCGGAGATTGAATATCTTCCAAAACATTCTTTTCATTTGAAATCTTTATATTTTCATGATATAGACTCAATATAGAAACAAGTCTTTGCATATCATCTTCATAATCTCCATTATTTACAATCAAGATGGTTGAAGATAGACTTATCGCCAATAACATGAGTTTTTCTTCAATGATAGAAAATGTTTCAAATTCATTAAATCCTTCGAACTCTAAAAAATAAATATAAAGATTATCCTTTTCCACAAAAATAGGCGATGTCCATAAACAAATCCCTTCTGTCAACCCATTTAATTTAAAACCATCTGAATCCTTCAACCCGAGAATCCGATTCAAAAATAGAGATTTTCCACTTTTTTTACATCCAATAACTGAAACAAAAGCAATGTTATTTTCTCCATCACGTAAAATCTATAATATAATTAAATTTGAAAGAGAAGAAAGTGGACTTGAGAGGTTTTAGGATTGAAAAAAAATTCACCTTTTGAATGATTCACTGAAATGAAATTAAATGGGGAGCCTTGATCTAATTCGAACTCTATTGCTGGAGAAGAGGTAGTCATTAGATATTTATTTGGCAAATATGATGATTTCAAATCCATGGGAAAAAAAATACAAAATTCAATTTTTTTACTTTTTGTTGTTGAAAATTTAATGTTATTTTCATGTAAAAACAGTTATGAAAATTAATGAACTTCGATTTTAAGAAATTAGAAAAAAAATTAGCTCTTTTCTTTTAAAGGCTTTATTTTATCATTCAACTCAGTAATTGCCTGCTTGATTTGATCTGCTCTTTCTTGATATTGAGTTTCAGATTCATCTGGAGAACTTGACAAATTTTTAATATCTTCAAAGATTTTCCGTGCTGCATCGCTATTTTCATCTAGTTTTTCAAGAGTTTCTACCATTTTTGCCTGTTCCGTTAAAAGTTGGTCGAGTTCCTCTTCTGTCATATTTTCTAATTCCTTCAAAATTAAATCTTCATTTCCTTTCTCCTGATCCATTTTTATAACAATTCTTTAATTTTTTTATGATCTTATTAATAAATACTTTTTTTTTTACAATTTTTTTGTGAAAAATTCTTCAAAATTTTATAAAAATGCTATAAACTGGATATCGAAAGGACATAGGTGATTCCATCAGCGCCTCCAAAAGCCACTCTATTTGTTGAATTTCCATAATCTACAGAGTAAATTCCCTTTTTCAAACCGAATACCCCAGCATGGACCTTCAAATCATCCTTCAAATCAAACAGTTTCACCTCATTTTTCCCTCCACAACCTGCAAAAATCGATTCATCATTATTTTTACAAAATTGGGCCCCATATATGTTCACCCCTTCAACTTTATTTCCGTATTCCCAATTGATGTCTTGAATTTTTTGCATTTTAGAAAAATCCCACAATTGCAATTGCTCCTGATTACGATGACTTCCTGTTAAAATCACGCCTTTTTTATAATCTAAAGCGTCTCCTGATAGGCTGGGTCCGTTTATCGACCCAAAATTGTTTTTTTCTCTTATGTCCCAAAAATAGACATTTGCATCCCAGCCTCCGCTTAAAAGGACGTTTGTGTTGTCAGGAAGGAACTTTAAACCAAAGATTCGGTTGGAATGCCCAGTGGATGACCATTCAACACTTTCTAATGCATTGATCACTGTTGCGGTTTCTTCATCATAAATCCTTATCTAAAAAAATTACATTGAATTGATAAAGATTTAATAAAATGAGATACTTTCAAATCTTTCCCTCCCGTTGCGAACAAAGAGCCATCAAAATTATAATCTAGAGATAAAATTTGATTATTTTCCTCAACGATTCTTCGGACTTGTTTTCCTATTTTTTTATGATCAAAATGATATTTCCTAAAAGATTAAAAAAAAGAGTAAGACCTGAAGTTACATGCCAATGTGTAATGTTTCCATCACAATTCCCAGAAAGAAGAATATTTTTAGTCTTTGATGAAATACCTCTCGGTCGCCATCTTTTAAGTAAATTATAAGATTTATAACATTTGTTTTCAAACAAAAAGACCTCAAAACTGTTGTAGGGGTACTCGACAAAGAACCAGTAAGAGCCATGGCCAATTTACCTGTGTTTATATTATAGATCTTTATGGATCCATCAGAATATGCTAATAAAGGTAAAATTTTGTGAGTTGATTTAAAGCTTGAGCTGATTTACATGAAGATAATAAAGTATCATCAGGATCAAATCTGACACAAAAAATTTCTATCATTTCAGATTCATCCATAAGATTAAGTTTCATTTGAAGTCGCTTTTTTGAACCTCCCATATTTTCAATTCTTTCAAAAACCAAGTTTAAAATTTAATATGATGAAAAGTATACCTAATGTCACCCAATTTTGTATGGATTTTTTCGATTTTCTTCTGTGGACTTTTTGACAAATCATCCATTAATTGGCTTTTTTCATCAAGTTGATGTTTAATAGATGAGTCTTCTTTTTTATAGGAAGGTAACATTTATGGAAAATTTTTATATAAAATTAGTTATTTTAATTTGGATTTTTGGATTTTAAAAAAATCAAATTTTTTTTTTTATTTATTAAGGATTTATGGTCTCGTTTGAGCGAAATCATCTTCTTTTTTATAAGAAGGTAACATTTATGGAATATTTTAATAAAATTAGTTATTTTAATTTTGGATTTTTTGGATTTTAAAAAAATCAAATTTTGTTTTTATTTATTAAGGATTTATGGTTTCGTTGTGAGCGATAGCATCGTCTTTAACTTTGACTTTTTCCTTGATGACAGCTTTACTGCAAATGACAGAGTCTTGAATCACACAACTTGGAAAAAAGAATTTTGTCATGTTTTGAAAAAATATTAAAGTAAAATAATTTACTCATTTTCAATAACAACATTGTTCATAATGACGGATTTTGTTATTTTTACATTTGATCCAATCACGCAATTTTTTCCGATCACTGATCTTGAAATCAAGCATTTTTCACCGACTGTCGTCCCCTCCCCGATCAAAGTATCTGTTGATCTAAAAGTTCATGATAATGTAATAATAAAATTATAGAATAAAAATTTTACTTTTTTTCTTTGGATTCGACCTCATTATTCTTAGTGGAATAAAGACAATTTGGCAGAGTAGGTGGCTTTAGAAAAACATCCAAATTTCCTTGGATATATTCATTTATCATATTAATTCTTTTGCAATATGTATTTTTTGAAATAAATCCAAAAACTGATAAATGTTTCTTTTTTTTCTCGGGTTGTTTGGCCAAGCCTTGTTTTTCTTGCTCTTCATCTTGATATGCATCAGCGAAAAACTCTCTATCGAGTTTTTTATTATATTGGTTTTGAATTAGAAAAGGGATTAGATCCTCTTTTAAATTTGAGAATTTCCTTTTGCATTTCTTCAGGAAATCAATTATTCTGTAATTGAAAACAT
>Ga0302320_10004983_pt1 | contig 29953 bp, 33 predicted proteins | sample Bog_T0_3_FD_202130 | JGI IMG/M metagenome (GOLD analysis project Ga0302320, IMG submission 202130) | Peat permafrost microbial communities from Stordalen Mire near Abisko, Sweden - Bog_T0_3 | ecosystem: Environmental > Terrestrial > Soil > Wetlands > Peat | place: Sweden: Abisko, Stordalen Mire... | reverse complement strand
GAACGCAATGGACGCGATGGAAGAATGCGAAGGACGCAAAGGAAAGCATGAGGATATTGCTGGGCACTTCGTGGCCTTTGCGCTTTGCCTTCGCGACCCTTTGCGTTCGTTTCTAGGTCTTTCGCCCCTCCCGTCGCGCCGCGCGCACGAAGTTGCTGACCGCCAGGTACGCAAACACCAGGAACAACGCGGTCACTACGTACAGCTTCTCCGCGTCATGCGATCTCCACATCCGCCATGCCGCGTGCTGCTTCCACACGCCCTGCGCCAGGAAGACGGCAATCACCGCGAAGAAGGTGCCCGTCACCTGCAGCCACAGCACGCTGGAGTACTGCGCCAGCGGCGTCCACACGGACCGGCCCAGCCGCCCAGCGTGAGCCTTCGTCTGCGCTGCATTCGCGCGGACCTGCTCCGCACGCTCCGAGACCGGTGTCACGCGCTCGGCGGCCGCTGGCCGTTGCGCGGGCTCTGCTGCGGGCCGGGCCGGGCCGGGTGCACTGGCGGCGTCCACGGCCTGGACCAGCGTCCGCGCCGCGTGGCGGGCACCGTATCCTAGAGCGCGGCCGAGGCGGACCCTGTCCATAGCCCTCTCAGTGTACCCGTGCCCTGCGGCTGCTGCCCGTTGCTGCGCGTGTTGCTGTAAAATCGTCTTCAGCAGGGGCACCAACCGCGACTCCGCCTCTGGAAAACTTCCCGTTGCGCTTTTTCGCCGGGAGCGTACTCTGTTGCTGTTGGACCCGCAGCTGCCGTTCCCTCGTCTATCAGGGAATACCCAATGCGTGGGGTTGGGCACTCCGAACACGATCGGACTTCCGTTCCAAACGGGGAGGTGGCATTGAATCAGCAGGTCAAAGACCTTATCCAGAAGTTAGGCGAAGCCATCCACGAGTCGGTCAGCGACTCCGAACAGATCTCGGGCGTGGTCCGCGAGATCCGTGAGCAGGGTTTCGACGTCCTGCTTATGCTCGAAGCCACCATCGGCCTCAACGAGGTGGAAGACGCCGCCGCGGAGGGCGCCGAGGAGGGTGACCTGGCCGCCGCCGGCCCCTTTACCCGCAACGACCTCACCTTCCTTCGCTCCCTGCGCATCACCACCGAAGAGCATGAGGCCACCGGCGGCCTCAGCGCCTGACGCCCTGGTCCGCCGTCGGCAAAAAAAGAAAAAATAGCTGTTCCATCTATCCTCAGACGGCGTTGCGAGGCGTATTCTGCATCGCAGCAGACAGTACGCTTTCCCTGAGGTAGTTGGACCATGAGAGACACGTTGGGCGTATTACTCGCCGGTGGAGCAGGCGAGCGGTTGTTCCCCCTCACCCGCGACCGCGCCAAGCCGGCGGTTCCCTTTGCCGGCCAGTACCGCATCATCGATATCACCCTCTCCAACTGCATCAACTCCGACCTGCGCCACGTCTACATCCTCACCCAGTACAAGGCGCTCTCGCTCAACCGCCACATCCGCGAGGGCTGGGGGCCGGTGGTCGCCAGCGAGCTGGGCGAGTTCATTGAGATCCTCCCGCCCATGCAGCGGGTCTCCAAGAGCTGGTACCAGGGCACCGCCGACGCGGTCTTCCAGAACATTTACTCCATCGGGTCGGAGGAGCCAAAGTACGTTCTTATCCTCTCCGGCGACCACATCTACAAGATGAACTACGCGCTGATGAAGCAACAGCACGACGACTCCGGCGCGGACGTTACCCTCGCCACGCTGCCCGTCGCTCCCGACCAGGTCTCGCAGTTCGGCGTCGTCGAAGTCGCCCAGAATGGGGAGGTCACCGGCTTCGTCGAAAAGCCCGCTGAGACCAGCATCCGCTCCCCGTTCAATCCGGACATGGTGGACGTCTCCATGGGCATCTACCTCTTCAACACCGACGTCCTGGTCCCGGAACTCATCCGCGACTCCGAGGATGAGGCATCCCACCACGACTTCGGCCACGACATCCTGCCCCGCCTGCTCGGCAAATACAAGGTGCGCGCCTACAACTTCGTCGATGAGAACAAGCAGCGCGCCCTCTACTGGCGCGATGTCGGTACGCTGGAGGCCTACTACGAGGCCAACATGGACATTGCCTCGGTCGCCCCCACCTTCAACCTCTATGACAAGAGCTGGCCCATGCGCACCCGCGCCTACCAGTACCCGCCCGCGAAGTTCGTCTTCGGCGAACCCGGCCGCACCGGCATGGCCATCAACTCTATCGTCTCAGCCGGCAGCATTGTCTCCGGCTCAGTCATACGCAACTCTGTCCTGTCGCATGATGTGCGCGTGAACAGCTACGCCGATGTTGACTCCAGCGTGATCTTCTCCCACGTCAACATCGGACGCCACTGCCGCATCCGCCACGCCATCGTGGACCGCGACTGCCACATCCCCGACGGCACCGTCATCGGCTACGACCCGGCCGAGGACAAGCGCAACTACTTCGTCACCGCCAGCGGCCTCACGGTCGTTACCCGCGACTACTCGGCCTACGAGAACCCGGTCAGCCCGGACTTTTTGCAGGGATAGGCGAGGGCCGAGGGCCCAGCGTCCAGGGCCCAGAGGGCAAAACGAATGCCACCTCGACGGAGCCGGCCTTTGCTTTCTGGACCCTGGACCTAAACCCTATTTCTTTCCAAACCGATACAGCGCCCCCAGCGAGATCGAGAAGAACTCGCGCGTCTCCGTGCCGTAGTGCTCGAAGATAATGTCCGGCGAGAGCCGGATGGCCAGCTTCTTTCCCTGGTTGAAGTCGAGGCTGCCGCCAGCCGCGCCCCAGCCCGTCAAATGGTTGCAGTATAGGCCGAGGTTGCCCTGCTGGCTGGCCGTCTGGTTGGCCGGGCAGCTGGCTACCGGGCTGCCGCCGGGATAGTTCCGCACCGCGCTGTCAAAGTTGCCGGCCGCGCCTCCGCCGAAGGCGTGCAACTGCACCGCCGCATAGCGGTTCTTGGGACCGCGATATTGCACGCCGCCGGCAAAGATGTTCTGCGTGACCAGCACCCGGTTGTAGTAGGGGCTGATGACCGGTGTGGTGCCGGCCTCAAAGCGGTAGTCCGCCGCCACGCCGAGCTTGCGTGTGAGCCAGTAAGTCCCCTGCGCCTCACCGCCGCCCAGGTTGTAGCGCTTGGGCAGGTTCTGGCCGGCTTGGCCGTTCATAAAGCTCAGACCGCCATAGACCTCAAAACGGTTGTCGTAGGTCGGCCCCACGCCCGGCGCAAGCGCGGCGGCGGCGCCGGGCTTAACGGCGACGGTTCCCGGCGCGGCCACCTGGGCGAGGACCGGGAGAGCGGCAAAACTCAGCGCCAGCGCCGCGGCCCATGCCGTCAGGCGAATTTGGGGCAAGCCCGGCAGGCAAAGGTGTGGCAGGCAGACTTGTCTCAGGGAGGTCTTCTTCGTCGGTTGCAGCATCGTCCTCATTACGGCGCGGGAGCGCGGGGGTTGCGGAAGCAGCGCGCTCGTCGGAGCCTTCGGAGCGTCCTGTGTAGGATATACCGCCCCGCGCGCCGCTGCCGCGCGGGCTCAGCTTTGGCGGCAAACCAGTTGCCCATTCATCGCGCACCTCTCCGCGCGATGAGGGGGGACCAGAACGTGCGACAATAGCAGTTGGCAGTCCGCTGGTCGGCAGCAGGGAGACTTCGTATGGGCGATCTTTTTCAACCGTGGCATCTGGCAATTCTGGCGATCCTGGCGATCGTCCTCTTCGGCGCCAAAAAACTCCCTGAGCTGGGCAAGGGCCTGGGCGAAGGCCTGCGCGGCTTCAAGGAAGGCATGAAGGGACTCGCCGACGACGCGAGCACCCCGGCCAAGCCCGCCGACTCCGCCAACACCGTCACCCCCAAGCCCGGCGACGACATCAAACCGCCCACAGCATAAGAGCAGGGAAGAGGGCCCAGGTTACAGGGCTCAGAGACGGCGTCTGCTGGGCCTGAACCCGGACCCTCGATGAAACTCAACTCCCCCTTCCGCGTTCCTCCTCACTCCCACATCAAGCTCGCGAAGCTGTCTACTGTGCCTTCAGGCTCGCTGACCGAGAAGGACTCCGAAGCCGTCCTCAAAAAACACCGCGAGCAACTGGACGCGCTACAGGAGGTCTTTTACGCCGCGCAGTCCCGGGCCATGCTGATCGTCCTGCAGGGCATGGACACCGGCGGCAAGGACGGCACCATCCGCCACATCTTCTCCGGCATCAACCCGCAGGGTTGTGACGTCTCCAGCTTCAAGCCGCCCACCCCGCTCGAAGCCAGGCATGACTTCCTATGGCGCTGCCAGAAGCGGCTGCCCGCATTGGGCATGATCGGCATCTTCAACCGCTCGCACTATGAGGATGTGCTCTCGCCGCGCGTCCACGGCAAGATTACGGAGAAGACCGCGCGCCGCCGTATGAAGGAGATCGACGCCTGGGAGCGCACCCTCGCGGACAACGGCACGGTCATCCTCAAGTTCTACCTGCACATCTCCCGCGCCGAGCAGACCGCGCGCCTGCAGTCGCGCATTGACACGCCGGACAAGCGCTGGAAGCTCGCACCTGCCGACTTTGCCGAGCGCGCCTTCTGGCCCAAATACATGGACGCCTATGAGGATCTGCTGCGCCACACCAGCCACAAGCATGCGCCATGGTTCGTAATCCCGTCGGACGCCAAGTGGTTCCGCAACGCGGCCATCTCGGCCATCCTGGTGGAGGCGCTGAAGTCGTTGAATCTGAAGTATCCGCCGCCGTCCTTCAATCCCAAGGGACTGAATCTGAGCAAAGAAGACGCCAAAGCTGCCGCAAAGAAGGTCGCGGCCCTCGCCGGTGCCGCGAAGTCGGCAGGATAGCGCGAAGTGTTGCAAATGCGTTGGATGCGAGACGATTGTTCCACGTGGAACAATCCTGCTTTCAGTGAGTTAGGCTCCTCTGCGAGTACACAAAACAGTGTCTTGAGCTACGTTTTAAGCGCTTAAATGCGTGTTTCAGCGCACACGGAAGCATTGGAGCGCGTTAGCGTAGCTCGTCGGTCTCCGATTCGTCATCCCCGCCCAGCAGGAATCGGACCACACCGGGTCCGCAGCGATAGAAGAGTCCGGCGAAGAGGAGCTCCACCCCAAGCCGGATAACTCCAACAGCAATCTGCCGGACGTAGATTCCCAGCAGATAAGAGTCTTCGATGCCGCGGATGGGCAGCTCGTGCCAGTAGTGCCACAGGCTCGCCAGATAGGACGGAAAGTACGAGGCGTTGACCAGAGCATTGAAGAGACACAGGACGCAGAGAGCTCTGGACGCTATAAGGACTCCCTGACGGAGGGTTAAGGGACGCTCGCTGAGATTCATCGTCACAGTGTAATCATCGCCACGGCAGCCAGCGCGGCCAGCATCCCGGCGAACTGACGCCGGGTGGGGCGCTCGTGGAGCTGCCAGGCGGCCAGCAGGATGGTTCCTGCCGGATACAGGCTGGCCAGCACCGCTGCCACGTCCAGCCGGCCCAGCCGGGTGGCGGCGACGAAGAGCATGTTGCCGCCGGTATCCAGCAGCGCGACGCCCAGCGCCCAGGGCAGGATCGTCGAGCGGCCTCGGCTGCTGCGTTTCTGGTTGTCATTCCCGGAGGGAATCTGCTTCTCGCGGGTTCTACCCCACACGGCCATCGCCCCGAGCAGTAGCAGGCACACCGCCAGACTGCCCGCGCGGGCCAGCGCCATGGGCGCCACCAGCCCCAGCGCCCCGGCGAACTTGAGCGCGACGAAGTAGAACCCGAAGCCCACGCCGCCGAGAGCCGCCAGAGCGAGGGTGCTACCGGAGCTGTCCGTATTCTCCGGCGAGTCGCCCGCCGCGATCATCCATATGGCGACCGCGGCCATCCCAAAGCCCGCCAGCGTGAGCGCGCGCGGCGCACCCTCCAGCGCGCTCGAAACCACCGCCGGGATGGCCGCGGCCAGCAGCCCGCTGACCGCCGCCGCCGCGCCCATGGCTCCGCGAGAGAGCGCAATGTAGAAGGCGGTGAGCCCCAGCCCGCCCGCCACGCCCCCCGCGACCGCCCACAGCCCGGGCGCGCCCCAACGCAGGGACTCCAGCTGCAGGGGCTCGCGCAGCCTGGCCAGCAGCAGGAGCAGCACGGTCAGGCTGATGCTGTGCGACAGCACCACGAAGCGCAGCGCGGAGCGGGTGGAACCACCGGCGGCCCTGACGCCCATGCCGCCGCAAAAGTCTCCCCCACCCCAGGACGCAGCAGAGGTCAGCGCAATCAGCGGTGCGATGGGGAGGGTGGGCACTGGCTCAGTCTACCGTTGCCGGTGCGGCGAAGGCGGGACCGTCCTTGTTGCCTTACTTTGCCCGCGTCAGGGTGTGTAGTGGGTAAAGACGAGATCGGTCGCTTTAGCTTTCTCGTGGCACGGGAAACAGCTTTTCATAAACTCTGCGTTGCCAGGTTTGCCATCCTGGAAGTGGCCGAATCCCCAGCCGCCGGTTGCGGCGTACTTCTTTGAGTCCTTGACCATAAACTGAATGTTTGTGGGAGCGCCGGGAACGAAAGATTGAACCTGGCCAAAGATTTTGTTGTTTTCGTCCGAGGCGACATACCGGTAATGCAAGGCAACAAGCATCGTTCCGTCTGGGAACGGAAGCTTCCCCTCCCGATACGCGCGCATCGCTACATCGTTGCCCAGGAGCGCACCCAAACTGTTGAGGTTGCCCGCTTCATGGGTGGAGGAAATCCATTGCCAGTTGCGGTATCCGTGAGGCATTTCAGTAACGAAGTTCGCGGGCGGCGGTCCCTGAGCCGCGTGTCCTCGTGCAGCGGCAGTGAGCCCGGTAACGCCGGCCAATGTTGCAATTCCAATCAGGATGGATGTGGAGGCTTTCATGGAGGGTTCCTCCTTGCGCTCGAATTTTACCCCCGATGCAGGAAGGCTCGTCAAACACTGACATCCGCATCCCATCCGGGCCGAGGGCTAACCGTAGGTGAGGTCGGTACTTTGTCCGACTTCGATGATGTAACCGTCAGGATCGCGGATGTAGCAGCGAATCTCGCCGTACTTTGGAATCGGCGGCGTGATGAACTCCGCTCCTCGGCTCTTCCATAGTTCGTAGCACGCTTGAATATCGGCAACGCGGATATTCAAGAAGCTGCTGACCTTATCCGGGTCGGCGGGGACGCTGAGCGTTATCGACGGCTTGTCCGGGGTGGGCCCGCCCCCGACGTTGACGATCAGCCAGGTATTCGCGATCTGAATGTGCCCGGACGCACCCTTGCTGTCGCCCAGGCTCAGAATGCGGCCGCCGAAGACTTTCTCGTAGAAGCGAGCCGATCGCTCGATGTCGGCGACGGTAATAAAAAGTGAGACGGCGAACCCTTCGCGCGGCGCCAACTCATAGCTCTTCTGTTCGATTTGTATGTTGGTCATTGACGGCTCCCCTTCCGAGAAACAGTGCTCATCCAACTTCAGCTTTTGGGAGGCGTCATAAAGCCTTGCACAAAATCAGCAATCTCATCGGCAGCCGTGTCCAGTGCGAAGTGGCCGCCGTCGACAATCTGGACTTCGGCGTTCGGCACATCCTTGCGGTAGCTCTCCGGCTCGCTCGGGTCAAACGATGATTCGTACTTGCCCCAGATTACGAGCAGTCGCGGCTGCTTTTCGCGCATCCAGGCCTGCCACTTCGGGTAGGAGTCCACGTTGGTTCGGTAGTCGTAGAAAAGATCGCTCTGGATCTCGGCCTGGCCTGGCTGATTCAGAAAATAAAACTCGTCGGTCCACAGATCGGGATTGTGGCGCTCCACATCGGGATCGTCTCCGACGTGTCGCGCACGCGTGGCCTCGAGCGACAAGAGATTGGTGCGCAACGCGCTCTCATTGGCAGTGCGATCAGCCCAGAATGCGCGGCGCGTATTCCACTTTACTCCCAGGCCTTCGTTGTGCGCGACGGCGTCCTGCACGATCAGAGCCTCGACTCGCTCCGGATGTGCCAGTATCATGCGAAAGCCGACGGGGCCTCCGTAGTCCTGCATGTATAAGGTGTAGCGCGAGATTTTCAGCGCCTCGGTAAAATGATCCATGATCCGGGCAAAGTGATCGAACGTATAGGCGAACTTCTTCGGATCCGGCCAGTCACTGTGTCCGAAGCCGGGATAATCCGGCGCGATCAGATGATAGCGGTCCGATAGCCGCGCGAAAAGCGGTTCGAACATACGCGACGACGATGGAAGTCCGTGGAGCAGGAGAAGAGTCTCGGCATTCTTCGGACCAGCTTCCCGGTAGAAGATGGATAGGCCATCGATCTGAATGGTGCGAAATGCCACGAGATTCATCGGCAATTCCTCCTCTTGCACTTCGACAGGCGCCAAACATGGCAACGCGACCGTGTAAACGATGGGCGTCCCCGATGCTTATGCCGCTGAAGGCGACTTCTTCGCGTCGAGTGCCGATAGAAGAAGCTTCAGAAGCGCTTCGTCGGAGAACGGGTTCTGGCCTGAGATCAACTCGCGATCTTGAAGGGCGTAGCTACTCCATGGGGCGAGCACACTTACGTCGCCGCCCGCAGTTTGCAAGGCGAAGTCCGGGTAGAAGAGAACCTTGCCACCAATCTCCTGCGGCTCCCGCTGCTGCTCTTCCGCCGTCGAAAAGATAGTCATCTTATATCCGGCATAGATCCAGCCTTGAGCCTTTGCGTGCGCTCCCGCGGCATCCCCCGCACTCAGCGCGGCGACGAACTCGATCGAATTCGGAAGAGCCGAGAGCAGTGAAATCGGGCCATGGCAGAGCACAGCTGTAGGCTTGGATGTTTCGTGAAAGTGTCTCATCACGATGCCGGCATTGGGATCATCGAGAAGGTCGATCATCGGACCATGACCGCCGGGGACGAAGACAGCGTCATATTGATCCAGGCCCGATGCGATGACATCCGCGATACGGATTGGATCTCTGAGCCCGGTCAGGCCGTCGCGGAATAGCATATAGTCCTGAAGCTTAGCCGCGTTGCCGCCGAAGAAATCGGCGACCTCTGAATGGACATCCACTTGCGGAGTGTTGCCTGTGGGGTTGGCGAAGGTGATTTCATATCCCTCCTTCATCAGGGCACGAACCGGAACTGTCAGTTCGTTGAGGTAGTAGCCAGCGCTCTTATAAAGTCCGCCCTCCTTCAAGGGCAAACCGCGACCGCTTGAGACCAGCACTAAGACTTTTCCTTTTGTCGCCATTTTGTTCTCCTCTTTGTAGGTCGAATTCCGTTCTCCTGAATAGGAGCTACCCCTCTCTTCAAAGCGTGCAAGGACGAGCTACCGCGGTCGATGTAAGTTATGGCCGTGGGAATCCGAACACCCACCGCGACTGATTTGCTACCAACGCGGGTACAGCTCCGACATCCTCATCCCATGCGGGCCGTGCGCTAACCGTAGGTGAGATCGGTGCTCTGTCCGACCTCGATAATGTAACCGTCCGGATCGCGGATGTAGCAGCGAATTTCACCGTACTTGGGGATCGGCGGTGTGATGAACTCGGCTCCCCGGCTCTTCCATAGTTCATAGCACGCCTGAATATCCGCAACGCGGAAGTTCATAAAGCTGGTGATGTGATTCGGGTCGGGGACGCTGAGGGTTACCGTCGGCTTGTCCGGGGTCGGGCCACCTCCTACGTTCAGAATCATCCAGATATTCGCAAGCTGAAGGTACGGAGGCGCATTGCCGTCACCCATGGTCAGAATGCGGGCGCCGAAGACTTTTTCATAGTAGTGAGCCGACCGCTCGACGTCGGCGACGGTGAGAAAATGCGCGATGCTGATCCCTTCCTTCGGGGGCATCTCATAGCTCTTCTGGTCGATTTGAACGCTGCTCATGGACGTCTCCTTTCGATACGGCGCTCATTATAAATACGGTGTCCCGCGCAGGTTCATAAAAATCCCTGTTCCAACGCATGGCTTAATGGCTATAGTTGAGGACGCACATTTCGGGGCCACGTAACTTTCCTATTTAAGGAGAACTCACGATGTCCGGACTTTTTGCAAAACCCATCGCACAACAACAAGAACAGAAGATGCAAGAACGCGTCTTCGTGAAGCGTATCGCCGGCCTTACAATGGCTGCAACAGCCGTGGCAGTGCTCGCGGTGCCTGCTGCCAGGGCCTTTTTCGCGCAGGACAAGTACTCGCTGAAATCACCGAGCGGAATCCCCTACTCCGACTTCCGAGGATACGAGGACTGGGCGGTCGTCTCAACGGCCAAGACGGACGTGCTTAAGGCAATCGTCGCCAATCCGGACATGATCAAGGCATACAAGGCGGGCGTTCCCGGCAACGGCAAGCTGTTCCCGGAGGGCTCCAAGATCGTGAAGATCCAGTGGAAGACGAAGAAGAGTACGGAGGCACCTTTCGTCGTAGATGTGCCGGACGTCCTTGCCCAGGTTTTCGTTATGGAAAAGGACACCAAGAGGTTTGCGAAGAACGGCGGGGGGTGGGGATACGCGGTGTTCAACTACGACCCCACATCGGACAAGTTCACGCCCGATCCCAAAAGCCTCTCCGACTGCGGAAACGCGTGCCATACAGCCGTGAAGGGGAAAGACTACATCTTCCACCCGTACCAGAAGCGTTGAACTCTCCGGGACTAAAGTCGCACAGTTCAGGCACGCGGCGGACGAGCTAAAGCCCGTCCCTTCGAGACTTGCCCTTGATCTACTACAGGCTGTCCTGGCTCTGCGCATTCGCTGCGGAGTTCGCCAGGCGCAGCGCCGCCAGCGCGGAGTTCGGTTCGGCCGCGAAGTGGTTGCGGTGGTCGGCGAGATAGCGGTGCACGTCCGAGATGACCACCGAGCCTTCGCCGACCGCAGAGGCGACGCGCTTGACCGACTTTGAGCGCACGTCGCCGACGGCGTACATCCCAGGCACGCTGGTGGCGTAGGGCGTGCCCTCAAAGCCGTCGTCGCCGCCGGTGAGGATGAAGCCCTTCTTGTCCAGCCGCACCGTGCCGAAGAGCCAGCCGGAGTTCGGCTCCGCGCCGATCATCACGAAGACGCTGCCGATCGGCCGGGTGGTCGACTCGCCGGTCCTTCGGTGGGTCCAGGTGACGCAATCCAGAGACGGCTTACCTTCGAGCTTCACGATCTCCGACTGCGTATGGAGCGTGATGTGGGATGAGCTTTCGATGCGCGAGATCAGATACTGCGACATGGTGGCCGCCAGCGATTTGCCGCGCACGATGTGATGCACGTGTTTCGCGATGCCGGAGAGAAAGATCGCCGCCTGCCCGGCGGAGTTTCCGCCGCCCACCACGATGACCTCCTGGTCGCGGCAGAGCAGGGACTCCATCGCGGTGGCCGCGTAGTAGATCCCCCGGTTTTCAAACCGCTCGTAGTTCTCCACGGAGAGCTTGCGGTACTGCGCGCCGGCGGCCACCACCACAGCCCGGGAGCAGACGGGAATGCCCCCGGCCAGCGTCAGCTTGTGGATGCCGTCAATCTGCTCGGCGGTTATCACCTCCCGGGAGATAGCGAAGCGCACGCCGAACTTCAGCGCCTGCAACTGGGCGCGGCTGGCCAGGCGCTGGCCGGAGATCCCGGTGGGAAAGCCGAGATAGTTTTCAATCTTGGAGCTGGTCCCCGCCTGGCCACCGGGCGCGGTGCCTTCGATCACAATGGTGCAAAGGCCCTCGGAGGCCGCGTAGACCGCGGCGGCCAGACCCGAAGGACCCGCGCCGACGACGGTCACGTCATAGATCATCGTGGGATCGGGGAGCTCGGTGATGCCCAGTTCGTCGGCCAGTTGCGTGATGGTGGGCCGGTGCAGGATGCGGCCATCGGAGAGGGCAACGGCCGGCAGGGTGGGTTCCGCATCGGACAGCACATCCTCAGAAGGCGCGGCCTCGGCAGGCGCCTCGACGACCCGGTGCGGATAGTTGTTGCGGATGAAGAAGCGCTGGAGCTGCGTGGTCTCCGCATCGCCGGCGCGCCCCATCAGCACAACGCCGCCGGTTGCTTCGCCGAGGAGGCCGATACGGCGCCAGATGGTAGCCGATGTAATGAGGTTGGCGATGTCGCCTTCGGAGCGCATGAGGCGCTGCAACTCAAGGCGAGGGATGCGGAGCAGGCGGCTGGGGCTGACCGTCCGCGCCTCCACCAGAGAACCCTGCGAGTTCAGAAGATTCAGCTCGCCGGAAAAGTCGTACTTGTGGTGATGGGCGATGACCTTGGAGACGCCATCGGCCGGCTGCAACGCGATGTCGATGTCGCCTTCCAGCACGACGAACATATCCACCTGCCGTTCCCCGTGCGTGAAGAGCGGGACATTCGCAGGGAAGGTCTCTTCCTGGCCGTAGGCGCGCAGGCGCTCGACCATCTCCTCGGTGAGTTGGGGAAAGGCGAGGTCCGGACGAAACTCCGGATTGTTAAATCCGCTGGGTTGGCTGGTCTCTTCGTCGGCCATGGCTGGGGGTCTCCTCGCTGCGTGCGTGACCGCATTTTAGCGGCGGCCCGTGAATGCGATGTTGACGGGGGAAAACCACGCATCGCACCCAGCCGTGAGGAAGATGCCGTCACGAGCGGGCCGCCCGCCGTCCGTGAAGACTCTCTTTACGGCGTGGCGGAGGGCACAACGTCCATCGGTTTGCTGGGATGGCTGTCGGAGGCGGTGGGGTAGTAGCCGTCCGGGGCCACCACGGTCAGGCTGGGGCGCAGCACGCGCACGTCCAGCCGCCGGAAACGCTCGTCGAACGGCGAGGCGTGGGTGTAGTAGCCGATGGTGTACTGGCTGCGCACCTCGTCGGTGATCTTGGCGAAGCTGGCCTCGATGCCGCGCGGGCGGAACTCGGGATCGACCTGTCCGCCGGTGGCCGAGGCGATGCGCGGCAGCTCGTCGTCGCGCATGGTCAGCGGCAGGTGGATGCGGTCCAGAAAGCCCAGCCCCGGAATCGCGGAGTCGCCCACCAGCGTCGCGTAGACCTCCACCTTGTTGGTCTGGAGATACTTGATGACCTGCTTCTCGCTGATCTTGCTGCCGTACTCCTTGCCGTCGGAGATGACGTAGACGATGCGGCGGCGCTCGCGGGGCGCGCGCACCGTCTCCTGCGCGGCGGCGAAGATCGCGTCGTTCAGGGTGTGGTTCTCCTTGGGCACCGTCTGGAAGGAGCCCGAGGGTCCGTGCGTGGGTGAGGTGTTGGGGTCCACGTTGAAGTTGTTCTTCTCATTGGTTGTGGAGAGCGGGCCGCCCATCATCTGCAGCGGCTCGCGGCCGCTGCCCTTGCTGCGGTCCAGGATGACACCCAGCCGCGCGCTCTGCGCCGCGGTAAAGCCGGTCTGCCGGGTCACGCCGTTGTTGTAGGTAAAGACCGCGATCTCGTCAAAGCTGGAGAAGGCCCCCTGCAGCGCGCCCAGCGAGTCGTTGATCTTCTCCATGGTGTCAAAGGTCACGCTCTGGTCAATGACCAGCGCGACGGACAGCGGAAAGGGGTCGGTGGTGAACAGCCGCAACTGCTGGCGCACGCCGTCCTCATACACCCGCACATCGCGCCAGGTCAGGCCCGCGACCAGGTGATTCTTGGAGTCCTTCACGGTAAACGGGACCTGGACAAACTGGGTGTAGATGTGGATGTCCGAGGCACGGGAGACAGGCGCCGGTCCCTCGTCCTGGGTCTGCGGGGTGGGCGCGGGAGTGGATGGCAGCCGGGTGGAGGGCGCTCCCAGCGAGGTGCCTGGCGCCACGCCGCCGTTATCGGCAGCAGAGGCCCCATCAGGAGTGGCCGAGCCGGGAGTCGTGCCGGGAACAGCAGGAGCCGCGGGAGTGATGGTATTCAGCTTCAGGTTCGGCTGCGTCTGTGGCGCGGGCGCGTCGGGAACGTTCTGCTGCGCCGCGGGCGTGGCCGTTTGTGCGCTCTGGCCCGCGGCCGGCAGCGCCATGGCTGTCATCATCGCGGCCAGCACTCCGGCCCAAACTGTTTGCCTGCCTACTGCCATCCGTCGACCCTCTTTCGCCCGGCAAGGCCGCAGCCCTGCCTTATTGAGACTACCAGCGCAGGCGTTCGGCTGCATCCGGCTGGCCTTTTTCGCACACCCGAAAGAGCCCCGTCCATTCAAGGCAGAGATCCACCCACCCCGCTGTCGCCAAAATCCCCGCGGTCAGCGTCTAATGGGGGTATGCGTCTGCTCTCCGCGCGTCCTGCCCTTTTTTTGATGTTGCTGCTGCTCCCGGCCCCGGCGCTGCTGCGGGCGCAGGAGGCGCCTTCGCCTGACGGCCCGCCCCCGCCCAGCAAGGCCCCCGCGCCCAAGCCGGAGGAGAACATCGAGGCTGGTCAGACGCTGAAGGTGAACGTGAACCTGGTCGACATCTACTTTTCCGTGCGCGACCACAACGGCTTCGTCGCCGGACTGGGCAAGAACGACTGCCAGGTCTACGAAGAGGGCAAGCCGCAGACCATCAAGAACCTGACCGTGGAGAAGAACCTGCCCCTGACCATCGGCATTCTGCTGGACACCAGCGGCAGCCAACAGTACGTCCTGCCGCTGGAGCAGGAGTCCGGCGGGCGCTTTCTGCGCGAGGTGGTCACGCCCAAGGATGAGGCCTTCCTGATCTCGTTTGACGTGAACGTGGACCTGCTGGCGGACTTTACCAACAGCCCGCGCGAGCTGGAGCGCGCCATCAACAAGGCCAGCATCAACAGCGCGAGCTCGTCGGCGGGGATTCCGGGCATCGGCGGCGGACCGCTGCCCACCAGCAATCCGCGCGGGACGCTGCTCTTTGACGCGGTGTATCTGGCGGCCAATGAGAAGCTTCGCACCCAGACCGGCCGCAAGATCCTGGTGCTGCTGACCGATGGCGGCGACCAGGGCTCGCAGGAGACGCTGAAGACCGCGACCGAGGCCGCGCAAAAGGCCAACGCGATCATCTACGTGATCCTGATATCTGATCCGCAGTACCACATGGGTAACGTCTTTGACTCCAGCCTGCGCGACATGGATTCGCTCGCGCGCGACACCGGTGGCCGCGTGATTAACGTGGGCCACAACGGCCGCAAGCTGGAGGACGCCTTCGACCAGATCCAGGACGAGCTACGCACCCAGTACCTGCTGAGCTACACGCCGGACAACAAAGCCGCCGACGGCAAGTTCCGCAAGACGAAGGTGGACTGCGGCAAGGGCATGGACGTGCAGGCCCGCAAGGGCTACTACGCCATCGCCGGCGACGCGGACTTCTAAAGTTCTCGCGCTCATCCAACTACTGCTGTACGCTGGTCGGCATGTTTCCCCGGCCCACTCGCCCTATCGGCATTACATTGCTGTCGATCCTGTTTGTCTGGAACGGGGGTTTCGGCACTTTCGTCTTTCCGATCTTCATTCTGGTTGGCGTCTCGGGTATGGTCGCCCGCCTCATTGAGACGGAACTGCATCAATCACATTGGCTCAGTATCACTCTTGCCAGTCTCCTGTTCATCGTCTGGTATGCCGGCTATGTGCTGTACCTCTGCATTGGCATATGCCTATGGAAGCTGCAGCGCTGGGCGCTCCAGGCGATCATCATCGTGCACTGGTGTGTTCTTGCCATGGCGGTCATTGCCGCCCTGATAGTTCTTCACTATGACGGGTGGATGGCGCTCGCCATCGGCGTCTGGTGCACAATCATCCCGGGCTGCTTCCTCTGGTATCTGACTCGCCCGGCAGTTCGATGGCCCTTTGAAGCCACTTACGCTGCATCCCATGGGCTTGCTATCCCGCCATCGCCGCCACCATCGAAGACGGCAACCTGGGTCAAGGTTTGTATTGGGCTGGGTGTATTCGTAACCACGATGGTGGTCTTTGGAGTGTCGCTTTGGTTCTCCATCGAAAAAATGATGCGATCCTCCGACGTCTATCAGCAGGCAATGCAGCAGGCACAACACTCACCCTGCGTCGTTGCGAAGCTGGGCACGCCGATTATCAGCAAAGGCTCGATCAACGGCAACATATCCACGCAAGGTGATCACGGAGATGCGGAGCTGGAAATCCCCGTCAGCGGTCCCAAGGCTGAGGGTAGTCTGCATGCAATAGCAAACAAAGGTGATGGGACATGGACATTCACGGACCTCACAGTCGAATACTCTGAGGGCCAGATCCATTTGCAGCCCGTCCCTTCATCCTGTCAGTAGCAGCCGTCGCGCCACGAGCCTCAGGAGTATAGTTGCCCGCATGGATTCCAACGCAACCTCCCCGCAGTCCGCTCCCCTCATCTCCATACCGGCCCCAGTCAAGAAGAAGCGCAAGATCTGGCTGATCGTCCTGATCGTACTGGTGGTTTTCTTCCTGCTGCTGGTGGGTGGCATCGCTGCTCTGTTCTACGGGGTGAAGAAGGCCATGGCCAACTCGGACGCCTACAAGATTTCCATCACAGACGCCCATGCCTCGGCTTGCGTGGCCGCCAAACTGGGGGAACCGTTTGTCGCGACCGGGCTGCCCTCGGGCAGCATCAATGAAAACAACGGCAGCGGCAGCGCCGACCTGACGGTGCCTCTGAAGGGCCCGCTGGGCACAGCAACGCTGCACACCATTGCGATGCGGGAGGCGGGCGTTTGGAGCATCACCACACTCACCGTAAATCCCGCGAGCGGCAGTGAGATTCAGGTGCTGCCTGTGCCCTCGCCCTGCCAGTAGACGCTACGCCTCCATCGCACCCGAGTACACGGCCATCCCCGCGACGGCGTCCACGCCCATAGCGTCGAGCGCGTCCACCTCAGCGCGTTCCTTGATGCCGCCGGCGACGATGAGCTGCTTCGCAGTGGTGCTGCGGAGGATCGCGGCGACGTCCATCGGGAAGCCCTGCATGGTGCCCTCGGTGTCTACGTTCGTATAGAGAAACGCCGCACAGAAGTCTTCCAGCCAGGTGATCGCCTCCTCCGGCGTAAGGTCCACGGAGTCCTTCCATCCCTTCACCGCGACCTTGCCGTTCTTGGTGTCCACGGAGAAGCAGAGCGCGTCCTCCCCCAGCGCCGACTTCAGGCCAGCCGCGAAGGCTTTGTTCACTCCATCTGAGCTGAATAAGGATGACCCGTAGATCACGCGCTTTGCTCCGGCATCCAGCAGCCGCCGTCCATCTTCATGCGTGCGAAGCCCGCCCCCCACCTGGCACGGCAGCCGCTTGCAGATCATCTCGATGAGCGCTGCGTTGTCTCCGTGGCGCATCGCGGCGTCGAGGTCGATGAGTTGGACCAGCGGGTACTTCGCGAAGCGCTCGATCCAGTAGTCGAAGTCGTCGAAGGCGAGCTTGAGCTTTTCACCCTGCACGAGCTGGACGATGCGCCCGCCCATAAGGTCAATGGATGGGATGAGCATCCCCTTAGTTTAGCTGGTGGGGAAAAGCCGAACGCGAAGGGCGCGGAGGAAGGTCGCAAAGGGTGCAAGGGAATAACGGATTCAGCAGGGAAGGCGCATGGGGACGCCTGCGGCCGCGACCTCAGCCTTCAACGCGCGGGAATCCGTCACGCCAAAGTGGAAGATGCTCGCGGCGAGCGCGGCGTCGGCGCGGCCGGCTTTGAATACTTCGGCGAAGTCCGCCGCCGAGCCCGCGCCACCGGACGCGATGACCGGAATCTGCACCGCCTCGCTGACCGCGCGCGTGAGCTCGCAGTCAAAGCCGCTTCTCATGCCGTCGGAGTCCATGCTGGTGAGCAGGATCTCGCCGGCGCCGCGCTGCTCGGCCTCGCGCGCCCACTCCGCTACTCTCCGTCCTGTCGGTATCCGCCCACCGGAGATGTAGACCTCGGCGTCGCCGACGCCCTGCTTGCCCCGCCGCGCGTCGATCGCGACGATGACCGCCTGCGCGCCGAAGCTCGCGCCGATCTCGCCGATGAGCTCGGGCCGCGCGATGGCCGAGCTGTTGATGCTGACCTTGTCCGCGCCGGCGTCAAAGACCGCGGCGGCGTCTTCTGCGCTTCGAATGCCGCCGCCGACGGTGAACGGCACAAAGAGCTGCGCAGCCGCGCGCTTCACGGTTTCGAGCAGCGTGCCGCGGCCCTCGTGCGTCGCGGTGATGTCGAGCAGGACAATCTCATCCGCGCCGCCGCGCGCGTGGCGCAGGGCAAGCTCAGCGGGGTCGCCCGCGTCGACGATGTCCACGAACTGCATGCCTTTGACGACGCGGCCGGCGCGTACGTCGAGGCAAGCAATAATCCTCTTCGTCAGCATAGCTTCACATTGCGTCCTTCGCGTTTTCCCATTGCGTCCATTGCGTTCGCTGTTGCCTGTTCTTGTTTGCCATTCTGCAGGCATTTTAGAGCGGTCTTTCAGCCCTTGGCTTTTTATATCGCCGTGTACCTAGGCCTTCGGCCTAGGCTGGTATATCGTCGGGCCTTTGGCCCTCAGAGTGGTGGTCGTGCTGGCGCTTACGCTCAAGGGGACTCATAAAGCCAGGAAGTTTCTCAGGACTTGGAGGCCGGTCTCGGCGGATTTTTCGGGATGGAACTGCACGCCCATCACGTTGCCGCGCTCGACGACGGAGGTAAACGGCCCGCCGTAGAGCGTGACGGCCGCGGTGTCCGCGGAGACCGGTGCGCGCCACGAGTGCGTGAAGTAGACGAAGCTGCCGTTCGCCACGCCCGCCAGCAGGCGCGAGTCCTCGCGGATGTGTTCGAGGGAGTTCCAGCCGACGTGCGGCGACTTGAGCGCCGAACCGGCATACAGAGCGGGGAAGCGCTCGCACTCGCCGCGGAAGTGTCCCAGCCCCGCCGTCTCCGGCGCTTCGGTCGAACCCTGATACAGCCACTGCAATCCAACGCAGATTCCGAGGAACGGTGTGCCCTTCGCAACGGCCTCGCGCACTGCCTGCGTCAGCCCCAGGTCCGTGAGCAGTTGCGTCGACTGAAAGTGCCCCACGCCGGGCAGCACAATCTTGTCCGCGCGCAGCACCTCCTCCGGCGACTGCGTGACGACGACATCGTCTGGCTGGCCGCTTTCAGAGCGGAGGTAGCGCAGCGCCTTGACGACGCTGGTGAGGTTGCCCGCTTTGTAGTCGATAACGGCGATCATATCCATGCGGCGTATCTATAAATCCAAAGCCATAAGAGTATGAGGGCGAATAAGATTCCCAACAGCCGTTGCCACTTCCTAGCAAAACAAACTGCGGTAGCGCCTAAGAGAGATGTGATGACACCCCATGCGCACCAACCTTCAAGCTCATGGGTGCGACCATAGAGACCGCCAGGACGAAAGAAACTCCATTCGACGTACGACATCATCAGGACAGAAACGATCAGCGAAGCAGTTCCAGCCATCGAGACATAACTTCGAGCGGGTGAAGGAGAACTCATGGCAGCCCCTTCATATACGGCAGCAACTCCCGCATTTGCTCGTCGAATTGACACATCACTTTGCCGCCTTGCGTTTCGCCGCGAGCCGCGGCCAGTACTGCAACTCGTCCTCGAAGAGTTCGCCGTTCAGGTCGGCGACGCGCAACTGCATCCGGGTCTGCGCGTCGGCGATGGCCTGGTTGTAGATGGACGGGCCGATCTCTTCCAGAAAGTAGTCGAGCAGCAGACCAGCCTGCAGGTCGCCGATGGGCTCGGGCAGGTTCTCCGCGAGGTACTGCTTCAGCGAGGCAATCGCCGCCTCGCGCGTTGGCTTGGTCAGCTCGAGGCTCATAGCAGCCCCTTGGTGCTGGGCAGAAGCTCGCGCATTCGTTCGTCGCGCGAGCACGCCCCGCGCATGGCGCGCGCGAAGGCCTTGAAGATGGCCTCAATCTTGTGGTGGTTGCTGCGGCCGTACATCGTCTTCACGTGGACGTTGGCCTTGGCGCCGCGTGCAAAGCCGTCAAAGAAGTCCGCGACCAGTTCGCTCTGCAGGTCGCCGACGACCGGCACGTCCACCAGCGTCTCGACGACATACGCCGTGCGGCCGGAGAGATCGACGGCGCAGACGGCCAGCGTCTCATCCATCGCCATCACAAAGTAGCCCGCGCGCAGGATGCCCCTCTTGTCGCCGAGTGCCTCCGCAAACGCCTCGCCAAGCGCAATGCCGACGTCTTCGACCGTGTGGTGCTGGTCTACGTCGAGGTCGCCCACACACTTGAGCGTGAGATCAAAGCCGCCGTGACGCGTGAACAGCTCCAGCATGTGGTCGAAGAAGCGGATGCCCGTGCTCACCGTGTATTGGCCCGTGCCGTCGACGTCCAGGCGCAGCGAGATCTTCGTCTCCGTCGTGTTGCGCTCGACGGTGCCGATGCGGGCGTCTGCGGGTTGGGTGGTGCCGAGTTCTTTTACGAGGTCGGACATGGGTTGCTCCGGGGTTGGGATGCCGCTGCGCGGGGCTGAACGCGGAGGACGCGAAGGTGAACGCAAAGGTCGCGAGGGCAGGGTTGAGTCATCATCCGTGTCGGCCTTCCTTCGGCGTCCACTTCATCTCCGCGAGCGACGCTCGCAGTGCTGCGATGCCTCGGGTGACGTGATCTTCGACGCCGATGGTGAGGCGCACATAGCCCTCGCAGCCGGGGTCGCTGGAGCGGTCGCGCAGCAGCACTCCCTTCGCGCGCATCACCGCGCATAGCTGCTTGTGGCGCGGGCCGATGTCCATCAGCACAAAGTTCGCTGCACTGGGCCAAGTGCGCACGCCGAGTTCCTTGAGCGCTTCAAACATCCGCTCGCGGCCCGCGTGTACCTGCGCGACGTACCACGCGACGTACGCCTCGTCGGCGAGCGCCTCCGGCAGCACCGCCAGCGCCACGCCATTCACGTTGTACGGCGAGCTGACCTTGCGCACAAACCCGATCAGCCGCGCATCGCCGGCCAACATGCCGATGCGCAGACTGGCCAGGCCGTAGGCCTTCGAGAAGGTCCGCGCGACGATGAGGTTCGGCACGCGGCCTACGTCGCCGAGCGTGCTCTCGCCGTGGAAGTGGAAGTAGGCCTCATCCACCATCAGCACGGACTGCGGCGCGGCGGCGGCGATGGCCAGCAGGTGCTCGCGGCTGACGGTCGCGCCCGTCGGGTTGTTCGGCGAGGCAATGAGGATGAGCTTCGTCTTCGGCGTGACGGCGGCGAGAAACCGCTCGAAGGGGAACTCCAGGGAGTCGTCGGTCTGTACGCGCTTCAGCCCGCTGGTCATCATGCCGACCGAGACGTCATACATAAAGAACGTCGGCGTGCAGATCAGCGCCTCATCGCCCGCGTCGAGGAACGCGCAGGCTAGCAGGTGGATGGCTTCGTCGACGCCGTTGGTCAGCAGTACCTGGTCGCTCTGCAATCCGAAGTGCGCGGCGACGGTACGTTCCACTGGCTCGCGCTCGGGATACACGGTCAGCCCTTCCGCCGTGAGCTGCTGCAGCTTTGCCAGCACACGCGGGCTGGGAGCGAAGGTGTTCTCGTTGAAGTCCAGGCGCAGGGCGTCGCGGCCAGCCAGCGGCGGGTGGTACTCCGGCATGGCGAGGACCGCGGCGCGGGGTTGGACGGTTTGGGTGGCGAGTTCGGCGGACATGATTCTCTCCAAAGCAAAGGCAACAACAAAAGCAAACGCGGAGGACGCGAAGGTAAGCGGAGGGTTATCGCATACGCACGCGGACGCTTTCGGCGTGGGCGCTGAGGCCCTCGGCCTCGGCAAGTGCGATAGTGTGGGGGCCGACCTCGCGCAGCGCGTCCAGGGTGTACTGCTGCACGGTGATGATCTTGATGAAGTCCAGCACGCTCAGGCCGCCGCGCACGCGGCCGTTGCGTCCGGTGGGCAGCACATGGTTGGGGCCGCTGATATAGTCGCCCATGGACTGCGGCGTGTGGTGTCCGACGAAGACGCTGCCCGCGTTCTTTACCCAGCGCAGGTCGGCGCCCGCGTCGACGGTCAGGTGCTCGGGTGCGAGGCGGTTGGTCAACGCGCGCGCGTCCTCCACGGTTGCGGTGACGAAGGCGAATCCCTGTGCGGTGAGCGACTGCTGCGCAATCGCGTTGTTTTGCGCCTGGCGTTTGGTTTCGAGCACCACCTCTTCTGCGAGGTCGGCGTTACTGGTGATGAGCACGGCCAGCGCCTCGGGATCGTGCTCGGCCTGCGCGACGAGATCGGCGGCGATGCCGGTGGAGTCGCCGGACTCAGAGGTCACGACAATCTCCGTCGGCCCGGCCGGCATGTCGATGCCCACCTGCTGCGCGACCGCCAGCTTCGCCGCCGTCACATACAGATTTCCGGGGCCGACGATCTTGTCCAGCGCCGCGATGGACTCCGTGCCGAAGGCCATGGCCGCGATCGCCTGCGCTCCACCCACGCGATAAAACTCGAACGTGCCGGACGCATCGCACGAGGCCAGCCACGCGGCGGCCAGGGTCTCCTTCGCCGGCTTGGGCGAGCAGACCACGATGCGCTCCACGCCCGCGACCTGCGCGGGAGTGACCGTCATTAGCAGCGTGGAGGGCAGCGGGTAACGGCCGCCGGGCACATAGCAGCCGACCGACTCCAGCGGGCGCACGATCTGCCCGACCTCCATGCCCGCGCTGGGCCGGAAGCTCCAGGCGCGCGGAAGCTGCTTCTCCGCAAAGGTGCGGATGTTGGCCTGCGCGAGGCGCATGGCGGCCTTCAACTCTTCGCTGGTCTCGTCCCACGCGGTCTGCATCTCGGCGGGACTGACGCGCAGCGGCTGGTCGCCGTCGAGCGAGTCAAAACGCGCCGCATAGCCGCGCAGCGCAGCGTCGCCGCGCTCGCGGACGGCAGTGAGAATCTCGCGCACCACATCGTCGACCTTGGCTGTATTAACGGCGCCGCGCCGCTCGAGCTGCTCAATGGCCTCGCGCGCCGCGCTCGTGTTCTCGCCGAATGTCTTCAGAATCTTCATGCGTGTGTTTATCCAAAGGACGAAAAAGACTTTGCTTATTTTTCTTTACATCTTTTGCTTCTTCATGCGCCGCCGCTGCTCGCGTGAGCCCGTCAGTTGAATCCGCTTCATGGCGTCGGCGCTTGCCGGATAGACCTTCTTCGGGTTGGTGAGGTCGATGACCACGGGCAGCATCATCCCTGCCTCCACCTTCTGGCCCTCGGGAATCCGGCTGGTCAGCGAGACCTCGCGCCGCGCTCCGCCCGGCTCCTGCAGCCACAGCGTGATCTTCATCGCGGCCGAGACTCTGCCGAATACCTTCACTGGTTCAATGGAGACCATCGTGGCGTAGAGCGCAACACCCTTCTTCTGAGCCCGCGACTCGCGCAGACGCTGCCACAGCAGACGCGTCGCCGGGATGGCGATCAGCAGCAACAGTGGTAACCAAAACCAGATTCTCATTTACGAAACCTTTCAAAACAAAACCTTGTTACAGCACAACCTTGCTCAGCGGATATTCGACGATGCCGGTTCCGCCCGCGGCCTTCAGCTTGGGAATCACGTCCCGCACCAGGTGGTTTTCCAGGATGGTATTCAGCGCCACCCAGTCGGGGTCCTGCAGGTGCGAGATGGTCGGCGAGTTCAGCGCGGGCAGCACCCCGAGCACCTTGTCGAGGTCGCTCTTGCGCGCGTTCAGCATTAGCCCAACCTGGGCCTCGGCGTCCATGGCGCCGTTCAGCATCAGGGAGAGCGTCTCAATCTTATGGCGCTTCCACGGATCGGCCCAGGCAAGCTTGTTGGCGATGAGCTGCGTCTCGGACTCCATCAGCGTCTCGATGATGCGCAGACGGTTGGCGCGCAGGGAACTGCCGGTCTCGGTCACCTCCACGATGGCGTCAGCCAGCATCGGCGGCTTCACCTCGGTCGCGCCCCAGCTGAACTCGACCTTGACGGGAATCTTCTTCTCCGCGAAGTAGCGCCTGGTGAACTCCACCAGCTCGGTGGCGATGGTCTTGCCGGCCAGGTCCTCAGGCTTCTGGAAGTGCGAGTCCTCGGGGACGGCGAGCACCCACTTCACACGCGTGCGGCTGGCCTTGGAGTAGGTCAGCGAGGTGACGCGCTCCACATCGCTGTTGTTCTCGAGCACCCAGTCGTTGCCGGTGAGGCCTGCGTCCAGTGCGCCGTGCTCGACGTAGCGGGCCATCTCCTGCGCGCGGACCAGCATGCAGCTGATCTCGGGGTCATCGATGGTAGGGAAGTAGCTGCGCCCGCTGGCGTAGATGCGCCAGCCCGCGCGCTCGAAGAGGGCGATCGTCGCGTCCTGCAGACTACCTTTAGGAATGCCGAGTTTCAGTTTGTTGCTCATAGGTTTGTTCTCGTTCCTGGTTGTAGGTTCTTGGTTGTTGGTGGTCCGTGTGAGCGATAGGGTTTTTGCCAACAACTAAGAACCAACAACCAACAACTTGGTAAAGCAGCTCACCGTGCCTTCGTGGCAGACCAGGCCATCGCCCTCGACCTCCACGCGAAACAGCAGGGCATCGTTGTCGCAGTCGGTGGCAGCAGAGACCACGCGCAGGCGGTTGCCGCTGGTCTCGCCCTTCATCCACAGCTTGCCGCGGGTGCGCGACCAGAAGGTGACGTATCCGGTCTCCATGGTCTTGTTGTAGCTCTCCTCGTTCAGGAAGCCCAGCATCAGCACCTGGCTGGTCTTGGCGTCCTGAACGATGCCGGCCACCAGGCCGTTGTCCTTCTGAAAATCAATAGCAATCTTGTTGTCCATTGCGTCCTTTGCGTCTTCCATCGCGTCCATTGCGTTCGTCTTTGTTTGTGTCTCCGCGCAGCAAAAAGCCCGCTCGCGGGTTGCGCGTCGGCGGGCCTGTCGTGAATCCTGTTGGGCGTTCTCTGTTGCTGTTACCTCGCCGCACCGGACACTGCCGCACCCACGCTCTGCGCATGGTGATGGAGATGCCCGCGGTGCTGACGACGAACGCTCATTGAGTTAACGTTAAGCGCAGGCAGCGGCAATGTCAATCGGGTCGGTCAGCTTGCGGACGCGACACTTCCTAATTTGCCGGTTGCGTTCGCCTGCTATAAATTCGCGCGGATTTGTTCTTCCCGCGGAAAGGGGCCGTCCGTCGCGCCGTTCGTAGGCAATCCTGAGCGCATCTCTCTCCCTACGGCTACCTGCCGGGGGAGAGTTGATTCCATGTCCGACTATCGCGTTCACGCTGGGGAAGCCCAGGAAGACCAGTTCACCGCAGCCATTGAGAAGTACACCGCACCGGTGCCCTCCAGCGCCTACCTGGGGCTGGCGCTGGCCTCCATCGTTGCCTCCATCACCATCCAGGCCATTCAAAAGGAGAAGGCGAACCCGGCCCTGTACGTGGGCCAGTGGGTCGCTCCGTTCCTGCTGCTGGGCATCTACAACAAGATGGTCAAGCAGCACGGGTCGGACGCCAAAGTACGCTGAGGGCTCGCGGCAAGGTGCGGTCAGGGCTCCGGCTGGACAGGGGTAAACGTCCGCTGACCGTCGCGGGCGATGCGCACCTCGCCGCTGCCGATCTCGTAGATCCACCCAGAGACATTCAGATCGCCCTTCGCTATGGCCCCGGCCACCGAGGGGTGGGTCTTGAGGTGGCTCATCTGCAGCAGCACGTTTTGCTCGGTCAGCTCCTGCAGCAGCGTGCGCTGGGAGCCCTCTCGCTGATCGCGCTCATACAGAGCGTCCGCGGCGGTGAGAGCGGCGTGGGCGTTGCGCAGCCAGTTCTTCACGGTGGGCATCTTCTTCACGCTCTCCGGATCCAGCAGGGCCTTCATGGCGCCACAGTCAGAGTGTCCGCAGACCACCACGTGGCCCACGCCGAGCGCGGTGACCGCAAACTCGATGACGGCGCTCGTCGAGCCGAGCATCTCGCCATAGGCCGGCACCATGTTGCCGATGTTGCGGGTCACGAACACGTCGCCGGTACCGGCGCTGGTGATCTCCACGGGGTCAATGCGCGAGTCCGCGCAGGTGATAAAGAGCGTATGCGGGCGCTGCGGCTCGCTGGCGGCCTGGGCGAAGATCTCCGCGCGCTGCGGATAGACCTCCGCTTGGAACCGCCGCACCCCGGACTTCAGTTGTTCCAGAATCTCTTCCAACGCGCGCTCCTAATCCCTGTACTTGATATTGCATCCGATGCTGCTGCGCTGCTCCGGTTCCGGCAGCTTGCCGGCGATGACCGCATCCATCGCCGCGCGCAGGTCGCGGCCGGTGACAGGCTCATCGTTGCCGAAGTCCTTCCGCCGCGGGCGGCTCGAGTCCAACTGCCCGCGATAGACCAGCCGCATCTCTGCGTCGAAGAGGAAGAAGTCCGGCGTGCAGGCCGCCTCATAGGCCCGCGCCACCTCCTGGGTCTCATCTAGCAGATAAGGGAAGCGCCATCCCAGCCGACCGGCCTGCTCGCGCATCCCCTCGGGGCCATCCTCGGGGTACTGCTCGATATCATTGGACTGGATGGCGGCGATGGCAATGGGCCCGCTGCCGTCCTCGCCGAAGTAGTCCCTTCCAATGCGCGCCAGCTCCTCCTCCACATGCTTGACGTAGGGGCAGTGGACGCAGAGGAACATCACCAGCAGGCCGTGCTTGGTGGCCGGGTCTGCGGGCCCCTCACTCCAGCTCAGCGCAAAGACATCGTCACGGCTCATGGCGCGCCCGCTCAGCACGTCCGGCAGCTCAAAGGCCGGAGCTACCGTACCCAGCTTCACCATCATCGACTCGGTCCGCGACATGGGGTCTGCCTCCAACTCCATCATAGCGAGTCGATTCCCTCCCGCGGCGGCCTCTTCAAGTAGACTGAACGACAGCCCCGCAGACCTGGTTCCACGAGGGCAGAATGAATCGACTGTCAGAAGGAATGCATCCGGCGTGAGTTCAGCAAAGGTGAAAAAGTCTTCCGATTCCAGCAGGCCAGCAGCACCCGCCCTGGCGAAGCTTGTGGTTCTTTGCATGGCAGCGCTCCCGGCCTGCGTCTGGCCGCAGGCCGCGCCCGGCGGCGCTGGGGCAGGCGGAGGTGCTTCTGCCGCCGGCGCCAGCGGGTCCGGCACAGCCGCCACGAACAACGCCCCGGCACAGGCCAGCGGTACGGTCGTCTCCACCACAGAGATCAGCCCCAGCGCTGGCCGGGCCATCCAGGATAACGGGCGGCTTGCGAACGGCTCGCGTGTCGAGGCGTCCAATGGCCCTCAGGACCTCCGCACCGACTTTCAGCGCATGGTGGAGGCCGACACCGGCCGCCGGCTGCCGATCTTTGGCGCTTCGCTGTTTGAGGGCGTTCCCAGCACCTTCGCTCCGGTGACCGACGTACCCGTGAGCCCCAACTACGTGCTCGGCCCGGGCGATGAGATCAACGTCCAGGTCAGCGGCCAGGTCAATCAGCAACTGCGCTTCGCCGTGGACCGCTCCGGCGCCATCGCCATCCCCGGAGTGGGCACGGTGCATGTCGCCGGCCTGCCCTTCGGCCAGCTCAACGACTTTCTCGACGCGCAGCTGGGCAAGATCTACCGCAACTTCAGGATCAGCACCAATCTCGGCTCGCTGCGCACCATCCAGGTCTTTGTGGTGGGGGAGGCGCGCCGCCCCGGCGCCTACTCCATCAGCTCGCTCAGCACGCTGACCAATGCCATCTTCGCCTCCGGCGGCCCTCTGCCCCAGGGCTCGCTGCGCGATATCCAGGTCAAGCGCGGCGGGGCCACCATCGATCACTTCGATCTCTACGACCTGCTGCTGCACGGTGACAAGACCCACGACGTGGCGCTGGTGTCCGGCGACGTTATCTTTATTCCCTTTGTCGGCCCGCAGGTGGCCATCCTCGGCAGTATCGACGAGCCCGCGATCTACGAGCTGAAGGGCGCGACCACGGTCTGCCAGTCGTTGCAGTTGGCAGGCGGCCCAACCGCCGCCGCCGCCGGCTCCAGCGTGCGCCTGGAGCGCGTCTTTGAGCACAGCATGCGCAGCGTGGAGGACGTCAGCCTCGACCACTGCAACACAGAGCTGCTGCAGAACGGCGACATCCTCTCCCTGAGCTCAGTGATCGACCGCTTCCGCGATGCGGTCACGCTGCGCGGCAACGTCGCCAACCCCGGCCGCTACGTCTGGCATCCCGGGATGCACCTGAGCGATCTCATCCCCGACAAGGAATCGCTGATCACCCGCAACTACTGGCGCAAGCGCAATGACCTGGGACGGATGGTCCAGGACTATCTGCCTGAGAACATGGGCGCGGGCCAGGGCGGCCTGCAGGTGCTTGGGAACTCCGCTGAACAGAAGTCCGCGGACGCAAATCGCAATGGCAGCGCAACAGCGGCCGCCGGCGGCAGCTCCGTCGGCGAGGCCCTCACCGGCAACAGCAGCCCCTTCTCTGCGCAGACGGATGTGATTCTCAGCGCGCCCGACATCTACTGGAACTACGCCGTGATTGAGCGCCAGAGCGCCGCGGACCTTACCACTTCCCTGATTCCGTTCAATCTGGGCGAGCTGATTCTCAACGGCGGCTCCGCGCAGAACCTCGCCCTGCTGCCGGGAGATGTCATCACCATCTTCTCCAAGGCCGATATCCGCGTGCCCGGCAATCAGCAGACGCGGATTATCCGGCTGGAGGGGGAGTTCAACGCCGCCGGTGTCTACAGCGTTCTGCCGGGTGAGACGTTGCGTGGGCTGCTGGCCCGCGAGGGTGGCTTCACCCCGGATGCCTATCTCTACGGCTCAGAGTTCACCCGCCAGTCCACCCGCCGCGTCCAGGAGCAGCGCCTGCATGAGTACGCCGACGAACTGGAGGCGCAGATCGCCGCGGTGACTTCCTCCAACGAGGCCCGCGCCCTTACCCCGGCCGACCAGAGTGCGGCGATTGCCTCCGAGGCCGATGCCCGGGCCGCGGTCAACCGGTTGCGTTCTGTCACGCCCATCGGCCGCATCGTCCTCGACCTGAAGCCCGATAGCCGCGGCCTGGATGCCGTGCCCGATCTGCCGTTGGAAGACGGAGACCGCTTTGTCGTTCCCCGCGTACCCTCAACGGTGACCGTGCAGGGTCAGGTCTACAACGCCAACGCCTTCCTTTACGCGCCTAATCAACGGGTCATCAACTATCTGCGCCGCGCCGGCGGCCCGGACCGCGACGCCGACAAAAAGCGCATCTTCCTGCTGCGCGCCGATGGCTCCGTGATCAGCAGTCAGTACGATAAAATCGGGTCCGCGCGCATCTTTCCCGGCGACACCATCGTGGTGCCGCCCACTATCGACAAGCGCGCCGTCCTGCAACGAATTACCTCCATCGCGAGCATCATCGGCAATCTCGGTGTGGGTGCAGCCACCCTCGCTATCCTTGCCAAGCAGTAAGGTCCGGGCGGAGGCTTGCGGCCTGGAATCGCGGCACCATCAAGGCAGAGACCGGGGTGGGCGATTGCGGCAGGTTGAGATCGGAACCGGTGCCTGGAAGAAGGAAGCGGAATGAATATGGATGCCCATTCACAACCGGTGGTCAGCAGCGATTCGGGGGCCGCTTCCGATGAGATACAGATCAATCTGCGGAACGTCGCGACCCGCGTCTTTCGTGGCTACAAGACCATCCTGACTCTGGCCTTCGCCGGTCTTGCACTCAGTGTGGTGCTTGCCCTGCTCCTGCCCAAAACCTACCGGGCGGAGGCCGTCTTTCAGCCTCCCACCACGCCGGACGCCGTACCGGCCAGCGCTCTACTGGTGCGCCAGGATCCCAGCGACCTGTATCTGGGCCTGCTGGGCAGCCGGTCGGTTGCCGACTCGGTCATCGACCAGGTCCATCTGAAGGACATCTACCACGTCAACTACTATGCCGATGCCCGGGTCAGGCTGGGAAAGCAGGTCAAGTTCGACGTCAGTAAGAACACGCTGATCTCCATCTCCGTGGAGACAACCGACCCGCAACTCTCGACCAACATCGCCAATGCCTATCTAGACGCCCTGTACAAGCTGAAAGGATCGATGAGCGCCTCCGCCTCGGCCCACCGCAGCCAGTTTTTCCGCGAGCAACTGGACGCCGAACGCGAGCAACTGGCGCAGGCTGAAGCCGACATGCAGACCGTACAGGAAAAGACAGGCCTGATTCTGCCCGAGAGTGAGGCAGCTGCCGGGTTGTCCAATACCGCACGTTTGCAGTCCACGCTGCAGGACGCGCAGACCCGGCTCTCCGCACTGCTCGTCAGCTCCACCGATCAGAACCCCGAGGTGGTGCAGCTTCGTACCCAGATCGCTTCGATACAGGAGCAGA
>Ga0302320_10004982_pt1 | contig 29953 bp, 28 predicted proteins | sample Bog_T0_3_FD_202130 | JGI IMG/M metagenome (GOLD analysis project Ga0302320, IMG submission 202130) | Peat permafrost microbial communities from Stordalen Mire near Abisko, Sweden - Bog_T0_3 | ecosystem: Environmental > Terrestrial > Soil > Wetlands > Peat | place: Sweden: Abisko, Stordalen Mire... | reverse complement strand
GGTGACGTCCTGGCCGTGCCAGTGTTGGAGCAGGCCATGCGCGGGTGCGACTGGTGCTTTCATGTGGCCGCCAGTTATCACCTGTGGCTGCGGGATTACCGGCCGATGTACGAGGCCAACGTGGAGGGCACCCGCCAGGTCCTCACGGCCGCCGGCCGGGCGGGCTGCACCCGGATCGTTTATACCAGCACGGTCGGCTGCATCGGCCTGCCCAAGCCGGAGGCGGACGGGCGAATCATTCCCACCGATGAAGCCACGCCGGTGGCGGAGGCGCAGATGCGGAATCATTACAAACGTTCCAAGTGGCGCGCCGAACTGGTGGCCTTGGAGCTGGCCCGCCAAGGGTTGCCGGTGGTGATTGTCAACCCCAGCACCCCCATCGGCGCCCGCGACGTCAAGCCGACGCCCACGGGCCAAATCATCACGGACTTTTTGAACCGCCGGTTGCCGGCGTATTTGGACACGGGGTTGAACTGGGTGCATGTGCGGGATGTGGCGGTGGGTCACATTTTGGCGGCGGAGCAGGGCAGGGTGGGGGAACGCTACCTCCTTGGCCACGCGGAGGGCAATTGGACCATGCAGGCCACGCTGGCCGTCCTGGCGGAAATCTCCGGCATCCCCGCGCCCACCATGAAGGCGCCGTACTGGGTGGCCCTGGCGGCGGCCCATGTCAGTGAGACCATCGCCGGAATCACGGGCCGCCCGCCCAAGGCCCCGCTGGCCGGGGTGCGCATGGCCAAGTACAAGATGTGGTTCAACCCGGCCAAAGCCATCCGCGAACTCGGTCTGCCGCAGACGCCCCCGCGCCAGGCGCTCGCGGACGCCGTGCAATGGTTTTATGAGCATGGCTATGCCCGGCGGACCGGCGGGAGCCGTTGATCCCAAACTTCGAAAGACGAATGGGAGCGCGCCCGCCTCGGGCGCCGTTTTCCGCGCCCTCGCGAAAAACCTCGTGTACACTAAACCCGAACTCCGAAAGTGGATTGGGAGCGCGCCCGCCTCGGGCGCCGTTTTCCGCGCCCTCGCGAAAAACCTCGTGTACACTGAAGCGTCCGCCACAAATGTGTGGGTTCGTGTGTCCAAACGGTTGGCCGCGCGGGCGCGGCCGGCAGCGCCCAGGGCGTGCGTGCTCCCCAGCTTCGGAATCCGGGTTGCGATGATCTGTCCGGCCTCCTGGTCACCCCCGGGCCTCCATTTTTTATACCGGACCGCGCAAATTTTGCTTGCCGACTTGCGTTCCGCCCCTAATGCTGACGTGTCCTATGGCGGCAACCAAGCACATCAAGCGCAAAGTGAAGAAACCGCGGCGGGTGAAAATCTCCAAGCCCCGCAGCGTCAAGCTTGTCCCCGAACCGCCGCCCGCCCCGCCCGTCCCCGCCCCCGTCGTCTCCGAAGTGGTCCCCATCAACACTGAGCTGGTCGAGCCGGAACGGAAGCTGGAGAGTGACACCACCGCCTTCATCCGCCGCGAGTCCACGCGTTACGACGGTGACACCGCCATCAAGCTTTACCTGCGCGAAATCGGCCAGGTGAAACTGCTCAGCCCGGAGGAGGAAATCGAGCTGGCCGCCCGCATCAAGAAGGGCGACAAAAAGGCCCGCGAACAAATGATCAAGGCCAATCTCCGCCTGGTCGTCAAGATTGCGCGGGATTACGAAGGCATCGGCCTGCCATTGCTGGATTTGATCAGCGAGGGCAATATCGGCCTGATGAAGGCCGTCGAACGCTTTGACCCCGCCAAAGGCGGGAAGCTCTCCACCTACGGCTCCTGGTGGATCAAACAATCCATCAAGCGCGCGCTGGCCAACCAGTCCAAGACCATCCGCCTGCCCGTGCATCTGGTGGATAAAATCTCCAAGATGCGGCGGTTGTCCATGCGGCTCACCGAGGAGTTCGGCCGCGAACCCACCGACGAGGAATTGGCCGGCGAACTGGGCATCACCGCCGCCCGCGTCACCCAGATGCGCCAGGCGGCGCTGCGGCCCACCTCCTTGGACGCGCCCATCGGCGACGACGACTCCAACCTCTTTTCCGACATTGTGGAGGACGAAAACGCGCACTCGCCCTACACCAACCTGGAGGACAAAACCGTCACCGACATGTTGCAGGACATGGTTACGCACCTCGCCCCGCGCGAAGCCACCATTCTCCGCTACCGGTTCGGTCTGGACGGCGGCACGGAACGCACGCTGGAAGAGGTCGGCGCCCGATTCAACGTCACCCGCGAGCGCGTCCGCCAGATTCAGAACCTCGCCCTGCGCAAACTGCGCCGGATGATCGAGAAACTCGAAGACAGCAAGAAAGAACGCTTGTAAGACCATGCCCACGACCACCGTCCGCGACCTCGAACAGGCCATCCGCAACGTCCCCGACTTTCCCAAACCGGGCATCCAGTTCAAGGACATCACTCCCGTGCTGGCCGATCCCCGCCTCTTCGCCGGGGCCATTGACCTGCTCATCGAGGGCTTTCGGCCCGGCGACGTGGACGCCGTCGTGGGCATTGACGCCCGGGGCTTCATCTTTGCGGCGGCCGCCGCGTTGAAACTGCAGGCGGGCTTCGTGCCTGTCCGCAAAAAAGGCAAGCTCCCGTATCAGACCATTGAACAGGCTTACGCCCTGGAATACGGCACCGCCAGCGTGGCCATGCATGTGGACGCGCTGAAACCGGGTGCCCGGGTGTTGCTGGTGGACGACCTCCTGGCCACCGGCGGGACCGCCGCCGCCGCCGTGGCGCTCATGCAAAAACTCGGCGCGCACATCCTGGAAGTCGGCTTCCTCATCGAATTGAAATTCCTCGCCGGCCGTGACAAATTACCGGGCCTGCCCGTGCGCTCCCTCGTGGTGTACTAAACCCGAAATCCAAAATTGGGGAGCGCGCCCGCCCCGGCGTCGTTTTCCGCGCCGTCACGCAAAAAACCTCTTACACACTGAATCAGCACCCGCAGTGAGGTCCCTGCTGTGCGGTTAACCCCATTCCCGCCTTTTCCAGTCGGTGTCCATCCGGCCTAATCAGCGGTCAAAAATCCCCGGTTCAAGTCGTGTATTTTGTGCATTTCGCTCAGTTTTTCGGGCGCGACCGGCGGCGGGCGGCGCGAAATGCATTAAGTGGCTCATTACAATGATGTTGCGATGAATATTTGGGTGAAAAATAACCAAAAATAACCATAAATAACCAAAATAACAGTTTCGTTTTTTCCATCGGTCCGGCCGGAATCCTCGGACTAGGCCCGGTCAGGCCCAATACCGCCAGTCCACGTCCGGAAAGATCTGGTCGCGGGACTCAATTTCGGCGAGCCACTTTTCATCCACGCTCGTGGCGGTGAGCTGGTCGTGCAGGGCGATGAAGCGGAGCAGGTGGTCCTTCACGCGGCGGCGGGCATAGCCGGGGCTGGTGCCGGCGCGGAGAATGAACGGCCAGTCGCTGGCCTGCGCGAGCAGGAGCTCGCGGGCGGCCTGGCGCAGGGCGCGGGCGGTCAGGCCGTCGGCCTGGGGGAAGCGGCGGGCCAGTTCCGTGAGGCGTTCCTGCGCGATCTGCAGGTGCGGGTAGATCCACTCGTTCTTCTCGTTCAACCACACGCGCAAATAGCCTTCCTCGCCCCAGCTCGAGGCGCTGGGCGTGGCCACTTGGTGGGTGGCGTGCTGCCGGAGATATTCGCCGGGGGTGATGAGGGTGAGGGTCTTCTGTTCGTTGAAGGCTTTGCGTGCCAGGAAGTCCAGAAACTCCGGGCCTTCATACCACCAATGGCCGAAGAGCTCGGCGTCGTACGGGGCGACGATGAGCGGGGGCCGGTCCATGAGACCTTCGAGCTGGAGGACTTGCAGGGTGCGTTCCTTCAAGAAGTGGGCGGCGTGCTCGCTGGCGGCCTGCAGGGCATGGTCGCGTTGGTAGATTTCCTTGGGCCCCTGGCCCCCGGTGATGCGAAAATATTTCAGGCCGGTGAAGCCCCGGTGATCCGGCGAGGGCAGGTGGGGCTTGACGTAGTCGAAGTCCAGGTCAAAGCCGAGGTCGCGGTAAAAGTCGCGGTATCGGGGGTCGCCGGGATAGCCCTCGTGCTTGCTCCAGACCTGGCGGGAGGACTCGAGGTCGCGGCCGAAGGCGGCGATACCGTTGGGGGTGTAGATCGGGGCGAAGGTGCCGTAGCGTGGCCGGGGCCGGGCATGGAGGACGCCATGGGTGTCCAAAATGAACCAGCGGATGTTGGCCTCCTGGAGATACGTTTCGATGCCGGCGACGTAGGCGCATTCCGGCAGCCAGATGCCGGCGGGGTCGCGGCCGAAACAAGCGCGGTAGTGGTCGCGGGCGGTGAGGATTTGGCCGCGCAGGGAAGGGGGGTGCCCGGCCAGCATCGGCAGCAGGCCATGCGTGGCGGCGGTGGTGATGATCTCCAGGCAGCCGGCCGCCTGCAATTTCCCGAATGCGGCGACGAGGTCGCCGCCGTATGAGCGCCAGGCATCGCGCGCCTGATTGAGCCGGTGGTGGTACATCCAGGCCAGCTCGCGGTACGCCCGGTCCCAATGCGTCCGGTGGATTTCCTTGTCGGCCAGTTCAATGATGCCGTCCAGGTGGCGTTCGTATCGCGTCCGCAGCACCGGGTCCAGCAGCATGGTGCAGAGCGTGGGCGAGAGGCACAGGGTCAGCCGCGCCGCAATGCCGTCGCGCCGCCAGTTTTCCATGACCTGGAGGATGGGCAGGTAGGTTTCGGTGATGGCTTCGTAGAGCCACGATTCCTCCAGGAATTTTTCGTGCTCAGGATGCCGCACATAAGGCAGATGCGCGTGGAGGACAATGGATAGATGGCCGGGCATGGATGGCGGGGGGTTAGGCTCAATTGTCCAGTAGGTCGTCCAGCCAAGCGGCCAAGGCCCTGGCCCGGATCAACATGACCAGTCCCGCCAGGGCCGGCAGCGACCGGAGGACGCAGGGGAGGATTTCGACCGGGGCGTTATTTTTTGCCGCGTAGGTCAACGGTTCGGCCAGCAAGGTCAGGCTGACGCCAATCAGCGCAATGGCGACAAAGCGAACGAGCATCAAGGCTCCGCGTTCGGGCGCATCCATAAATGTGCGACAATCACAGGTTGGACGGCACATTATCAGGCTGCGGCGCTTTTAGCGAGGAATCTTGTGGATGCGTTCCGACCTCGCCGAGGTAATCGGTTGCCCGGCTGAATTTCAGGTCGGCGGCGCGGCTGTCGGTGCCGTCCGCTGAAACGGCCACGGCGGGGAGTTCGTACTCGCCGTCCGGCAAGGCGAAGCGATAGCTGAAGGTCCCGTCCGGGCGGAGCTTGATGGCATGACCGCCCAAAGTCACTTTGGCGCCCGGTTCGGTGGCCCCATAGATAATCAGCTCGGCGTTGACGTTGAACCAGAAGCCTTTCTGCAACGGCACCCCGTTCCCAAATGAAACAACGGGACTGGAAACGGTTTCCAAGCTCGACACCCCGGCCACCGCCGCCGGACCGGGTCCGCCAAAAGCCCGCACGGGTGAACTGACCTCCTGGGTGAGACGGCGGCGGATGAGTTCGGTGATTTCCAATGACCCCATCCAGACGCGGCGGCTCTGGTCAATGCAGATGACCTTGGCCAGCGCCTGTTCCTGCTGGGCGGTCCAGGTCATCGCCGGCACCACCGGCGCGGGGGCGGCGGAGCCGTTGCCTTCTGGCTGAGCCTGGGCGTGGGCGTGGGCGGCCGATGAAGGTTTCAACCGCGGCAAATCAGGGTGGCCGGAGCGGCGCAATTCTTCAATCGCCTGGGCCAGCGGAAGATTTTCCCGGACGGCCTCCTCGATGATCTGCATCAATTTGGCAAAAGGAAACTCGAAGGGGATGGTGGCAAACTCAACGTCCGTCTCCGGTGAAGCGGCGTCCGGTGGGGTGACTGTGGCGCTGGAAAGGGCGATCCGCACCCATTTTCCCAGCGGGGAATAGTAGCCCAGTTCGGCGCAGTAGGAATTCCCGGCCCGTTCTACATGCACAAACCAGTGCCGGGATTCAGGGTGGACATGAATTTCATACGATGGATGGCCTTGGAAATTGGCGTCGTAAATGCGCAGCACCAGATGCCCATCCGAAGACTCCGCGTTGAAACCGTGCTGCTGGGGCGTGGTCAAGTCCCAGTGGGCGTAAAGCCAGTGGGGATCCCGGGCGGTCAGGAACAGCTTCTTGGTGCCATAAGCTTCCGGCAGCTCGGCTTCGGCCGGCTCCACCCCGGTCGCGGCTGGCACAGGACCGAGAGAAAACTTCTCACCCGGACCGGCCAGGCCTTGGGCCGCCGGCGTGTCAGGCTCGGCTAAAATGAGGGGCGGTTCGATTTTTTTGTGACGAGCGGGAACGCGCCTGGCTGCGGCCACTGTTGCCGCCGGTGGGGGCGTTACAACGGGGGCGGCCGGCTGGGCAGCGGGCGGAGACGTGATCGGTGCGGACGGCGTTGCGGGTACAATGGCCGGTACCGGGATTTTGACCGAGGTGACTTTGGCTTTGGGTTTCAAGATTTTTTTGGCGGCGGCGGCCATGGTTTGCAGCAGTGGTTTTTTGGTCTCTGATTTGGCGGCGGATTTCGGTCGGGAGGGCTCTGGGGAGGGGGGCGGGACAACCTTGGCGGTTCCCGCGGTTTTGGGCTTGCGGAGCGGCGATTTCTTTTTCTCTGGCGTTGACGCGGTCTTTGATTTCATAACCGAAAAACCCTTGAATTGTCATCCAACCCTAATACCGGACCAAAGGTTATTACATAATCCACTCCCGAAGCAACGATTATTTCTGCTAAAAAGCGAACCGGAGGACGGACCTGAATTAGCAGAGAACCCCCTGCTGGGCCAAAAACAAACTTGCCAGCCGCCCGCCGCCGGTGTTTGCTTGGCGGAAGGCTGACTTCGCCTGAGGCCCAACCAGGCTGGACGGGGGCGCCGGCCCAAGATCATCATCACTATGAAAATCAAAAAAATACTGTTGGGGTGTGCGATCGGACTGGTTTTGCTGTTTGTCCTCGCCCTGTTTGTGGTGGCCTTCTTCTTGGACGGCATTGTCAAAACTGGGGTGGAAACCGTTGGTCCCAGAATCGTCCAAGTGCCGGTCACCTTGGAAAGCATCCACATTGGGATCCTGTCCGGTTCAGCCAAGGTCAAAGGTTTGGTGTTGGGCAACCCCGCAGGGTACAAAACCCCCAATGCCGTGAGCGTGGGCCTGGCGGAGGTGAGCGTGGACGTGGCCTCGGCGCTCTCCGACAAGATCGTGATCCACTCGATCCATGTGGAGGCGCCGGAAATCACGTTCGAGGGCGGTTTACGGGACAACAACCTTTTCAAGATCCGGGACAATCTCACGGCCGGTGCCGCCACCAGCCCCAACGCCCCGACTGCGGCGGGTGCCAAGTCGGCCAAGAAAATCGAGGTGGATGATTTTCTGATCACCAACGCTGTGGTTCATCTTAATTTCACCGGTTTGGGCGGCCTGAAAAAAGACCTGCGCCTGCCCGCCATTCATTTGACCGACCTTGGCAAGGGGGATGCAGGGATGACGCCGGCGGAATTAACCGCCAAAATTATCGGGGCCATTACCACCAGCACCATCCAGGAGGTGACGGATGCCGTCACCAATTTGGGCAAAGGCGCGGCAGACCTTGGCAAAGGGGCTGGCAAAGCGGCCGGAAATGCCATCAAAAACGTAACCTCGGGTCTGGGCGGACTGTTTCAGAAATAACCCGCACCCCGATTCAATAAAAGACCGCCGCCACTGCGACTTTTACTTGCGCGGGCGGAGGTTTGGCCTTATGGTCGGACGGACTCCTGAAAGGCAACCATATGTATTTTGGTGTTGACTACTATCCAGAACAATGGGTTTTTCCCTATGCCGGCACGGCGGAAGAACCGGAAGCTCAATGGGAACTGGACGCCGCCTTGATGGTCAGGGCAGGCTTCAACGTGGTCCGCATCGGTGAATTCTCCTGGGGCCTGTGCGAACCCGCGCCGGGAAAATACAATTTCTCCTGGCTCGAACGAGTCATGGACGTCATGGAACGCCACAGCATTCAAGTGGTGCTGGGCACCCCGACGGCCGCGCCGCCCTTGTGGCTCACCCAGCAGTATCCGGATATTTTGCCGGTCACGGCGGACGGCACGGTCTTGCACGAGGGCACGCGGCGGGCGTGCTGCCTGAATTCCGACGCCTATTGGAACGCGGCCAAACAGATTGTGCAGCAAATGGCGCAGGCGCTCGGCAAACATGCGCAGTTGGTCGCCTGGCAAATTGACAATTCCTTGGGCGGGCATTTGACCGAAGCCTCCTTCAACGAGTCCTCCCGGCTGGAATGGCACAATTGGCTGCAGCTCAAATACGAAACCATTGAGGCCCTGAACGATCGGTTGGGGTTGCGCCATTGGGGCCAGGTAGTGACCGCTTGGAACCAGGTGCCCATGCCCATGAAGAGTCCCACGGATCACAATCCCGCGCTGGTCTCGGACTGGCAGCGGTTTTGCAGCGACACCATCCTGGCCTTTGTGCGCATGCAGGCCGAGGTGCTGCGTGAATTGACCCCCAAGGTGCCCGTCACCACGAATCTGCGCCCGTTCATCAACAAGTTTGACCATTTTGACCTGGCGGAAACCCTGGATTTCGTCTCCATCACCAGCACGGCGGCGGTGAAAATGAAGTTTTCCGAGACTGCCTGCGATCTGGACATGATGCGGTCGCTCAAAAAGACGAACATTGTCGCCCCGGGCGGGGACAACGGCTTTTGGGTCATGGAACAAAAGGCGGGCCAGACCAGCTTCCACGACGTCAATGCGCTGATCCGGCCCGGGGTGCTGCGCAAGTTCACCTACCAGCTTATCTCCCGGGGAGCGAGCGGCATCCTCTATTTCCGCTGGCGGCAATCCTTGATCGGCACCGAAAAATTTCACGGGGCCGTGGTGCCGCACCATTGGGAGGGCAGCCAGCGCATCTTCAAGGAAATCAGCCAGATCGGCGAGGAGTTGAAACTGCTCGCCCCCGCGCTGAAAGAAACACGCGTGGTGGCCGACGTATGCATCCTCTACTCGCATGACAATGACTGGGCGCTGCAGCAACCAAACCAGCCCAATGTCCACTTCAGCCTGCGCGAGCATATTCAATTAATCTACAACGCTTTTCACGACCGGAACATTCCGGTGGACTTTGCGCGACCAGCCGATGACCTGTCCACCTACAAGCTGGTGGTGGCCCCCTCGCTGCATTTACTGTCCGCGGGCGAGGCCGACCGGCTGAAGCTCTATGTCCAGGGCGGAGGCACCCTGCTGGGCACGTTCAACACTGGTCTGGTCAATTCCAGCCAGATGGCCTCCACCACGGGGTATCCCAACGACCTGACCGACCTGTTCGGTTTGGAAGTGATGGAATTCGACATGCTGTCCCCGAACGAGGAGAACCATCTCATTTTCAAGGGCTCCTTCCCCACCAGCCATCTGCATGTGGCCCGGCTCTGGTGCGACCTCATTGAACCGAAGGGCTGCCAGATTCTGGCGACGTATGCCAAGGATTTTTACGCCGGCAAACCGGCCGTCACATTGAACGCCTTTGGGCTGGGGAAGGCCATTTATGTGGGCACCCAGAGCCAGCAGTTCTTTTATCAGGATCTCGTGTCCTGGTTGCGGCAGAACTGCGGCATCCAGTCGTTGCTGAAAGTGCCGGAACAAATTGAGGTGAGCATGCGGCAGAAGCCCGGTCTACGCGTGTATATATTGATCAACCATCAAAACTCGCCCGTGCGCATCCAGTTCTACAAGCCCATGCATGACTTCCTGACCGGCAGCACTTTCTCCGGCAATTATGACATGCCTCCGCATGGGATCCTGGTCCTGGATGAACAACCGGATGGAAAAACCTCTGGCACCAGCGCCTGATTTGGGCTATATTTGGGGTAATGGGATGCCAGTTGGCTTGGAAGCCACGGGGCATTAATCAGAATGTGGGCTTATATTTGACCATACTTTTCGCGGTCCTGGCGATGTTGAGCTTTTTGCTGGGACTCTGGCAATGGCTGGCCGCCTTGCGTTTTCCCCTCCACCGGCGGCAACGCCCCCTTCCCAACCCGCCCGCCCTCACCCTGTTAAAACCCCTGCGGGGTTGCGACGAGACCACCCGGGCCTCCTTGCAAGGCTGGCTGGAACAAACGTATGCGGGCGACGTGCAAATTCTCTTCGGAGTGGCTGACGCCGACGATCCGGTTTGCGCCATTGTCCGGCAACTGCTGGGGCAATTCCCCCGGGCCGACGCCCAACTGGTGGTCTGCGGCCAGGTAATTGGCACCAACGGCAAAGTCTCCACCTTGATCCAGTTGGAACGGCTGGCAAAGCATGGCTTGATTTTGGTCAGCGATGCGGATGTGCGGGTGCCCCCGGATTTTCTGGGTCAGATCGTCACCTATCTGGACGACCCCGGGGTGGGGTTGGTGAATTGCTTTTACCGGCTGGCCAATCCCAGGACCCGGGCGATGCATTGGGAGACCATCGCGGTCAATGCGGATTTTTGGAGCCAGGTGTTGCAATCCACCACGCTGAAGGCGCCCGACTTCGCGCTGGGCGCGGTCATGCTCGTCCGCCGGCCGGCCCTGGCGGAAATCGGCGGGTTCGCCGCGCTGGCGGACTGCCTGGCGGACGATTATCAATTGGGCCGCCGGCTGGCGGCCAAGGGCCATCGGATCGCCCTGGGATCGGTGGTGGTGGAATGCTGGGACAAGCCGATGACCTGGCAGGAGGTTTGGCAACACCAGCTTCGCTGGGCCCGCACCATCCGGGTGTGCCAGCCGTTGCCCTACTTTCTGAGCATTCTGGCCAACGCCACCCTCTGGCCGTTGCTGTGGTTGTTGAGCGATTGCCTGTTCAATTATACTCCCGTGGTCGCCCTCTCGGCCGCCGGCTGCATTCTCGGCCGCATCCTCATGGCCCGGCATCTCCAGCGTCGTTTTACGCCGGACCGCAAGCTCGTTTCCCCCCACTGGCTGGTGCCGGTCAAGGATCTCCTGCATTTTCTCGTCTGGTCCAACGCCTTTCTGGGCAACACCATCGAATGGCGCGGCCAACGCCTCCGTCTGCGCAGTGACGGCACCCTCGTGACCGGCGGCGAAAACCGTTGAAAGCTGGAATGGTGGGCGATACAGGATTTGAACCTGTGACCGTCTCCGTGTAAAGGAGCTGCGCTACCGCTGCGCCAATCGCCCGACCAAGAGCGAGCTTAGCTGACCGGGGCCATTTGACAAACTTCAAATCTCCTCGCGAAACCCCTGCTGGCGCAGTGCCTCATATAACACGAGCGCCACGCAGTTGGACAAATTAAGTGAACGGGAGTCCGGGTTGAACATGGGCACCCGCAGCCAGCGCGCCGGATTTTCCACCAGCAATGCCTTGGGCAGGCCGGCCGTCTCGCGTCCGAACACCAGAAAATCGCCGGCGGCGAACACGGCCTCGGTGTAGCGTTGCGGCCCGTCGGATTCGATGAACCACAGGCGGGCGTCTGGCGGAAGCTGGTCGTGGAACGTCCGCCAGTCGGGCCAGCGCCGCCACTGCACCTGCCGCCAGTAATCCATCCCCGCCCGTTTGACCTGCGCGTCATCCAGCCTGAAGCCGAACGGTTCGATGAGATGCAGGGTGGTGTTGGTCGCGGCGCAGAGCCGGGCCACATTGCCGGTGTTTGGCGGTATCTCCGGTTCGACGAGGACGATGTTCATGGGCGGCGGGGTTTGGCCTTGGGATAAAAAACCTCCTGCAACACCAACCCGTGGGCCGGTGCGGTCATGCCGGCCGCCCGGCGGTCGCGGCACGTCAAAATCCCGGCCACCTTGGCCAGCGGGATCTTTCCCTGGCCCACCTGCACCAGCGTGCCAACGATGCCGCGGCACATTTTGTAGAGAAAACCGTCGCCTTCGATGATGAAGGTATATAAAGAGCCGGATTTTTTGATGTCGCAACGGGTCAGGGTGCGGACATTGGATTTCATTTCATATTCGCGGGTGCCGGCGAAGGATTTGAAATCGTGCCGTCCCAGAAACAGCTTTGCGGCGGCGCGCATTTTGGCCGGGTCCAGCTTAACCGGAAAGTGCCAGGCGCGGCGGTACAGCAACGGATTCATGGCGTGATGATTCCACACGTAGTAGCGATATTGCTTGCCGATGGCGTCGAACCGGGCGTGAAAGTCCGCCGACACCCGTACGGCGTCCAGCACCCGGATGTCATCCGGCAAAAAAGCGTTCAACCCCAGCGCCAGCCGGGCGTCCGGCATCTTGAATTCCGCTCGGGGGATCTCCACATGCGCGACCATCCCCAGCGCGTGCACCCCGGTGTCCGTCCGACTGGAACTGTGGATGCGCTTGACCCCGGGGAATATTTGATGGCAGGCCGCCTCGATCTTTTCCTGCACTCCGGTGCCGATCTTCTGCACCTGCCAGCCTTGGTAAGCCGAGCCGTCATAGGCAATCGTCAGTTTGAATTTCAGTTTTTGCACAGGCCATGTCAACCGGCGGCCGCATCCAGATAACTCTGCAACAGGATCGCGGCGGCCATTTTATCCACTTTTTCCTTGCGCTGCGCGCGGCGCACACCGCCTTGGATGAGTATCCGGTTGGCCTGGGCGGAGGTCAGCCGTTCATCCAAGGTTTTGACGGGCACGGTCACCGCGCTGCGCAGGACGGCCACAAACGCCTCAACTTTCTGCACCGCCGGGCCGTAGCTGCCGTCCATGTTGCGCGGCAGGCCGATGATGATGAGGTCCACCTCCTTCTCCACCAGCAACTTTTTCAGCCGGTCCAAGAATGCGGCGAACGGCTCGGTCAGAATAAATTCCAAGGGTTGCGCAATGGTCTTGGTCTCATCGCTGAGAGCGACACCGATGCGCTTGGTTCCATGATCCAGGGCGAGTATTCGCATGTCACCGCAGTGTGGCAAGAAATGACCGGCGTGGCGAGCGGATTCCCCCCGGGGCGAAACCGGTTCAGGGGTGGGAGTTGATGGTGGCGTGTTATTGTCCTTCTTGAGCTTTTTGGGAATGGTCGCTCCTCCCAGCGGGGGTCGCCGGCCAGGAACCCTGTTTGCAGCGCATTGGTATTGAGCAATTAACCGCTGTCGCCTGGATTCAGCCGGACCCTGCTTGACCGGAGGCAGCTCGGTGGGACAGGCCCAAGCGGTCCTCTTTCCCTCGCCCCCTGGCTCCCCTTGGTCCCACGGGTCCCATCGCGGCAAAATTTTCACCGATATTTACCGCAACTTGCCGCAATTTGCCGCAACCCATCGTAACCGTGTCGGCTTTCCGCCGGTCAAAGGTCGTATGAGTTCGGACATGCTTGGACTCACCCGGACTCACATGGACTTCGAAACCGTAACGGGAGCGCGGTCGCCCCGGGCGCCGTTTTCCGCGCCCTCACGGAAAACCTTGTGCGCGCCAGAAACCGCAGCGGCGAGTGAATCACCACCCAGCACTTCTCGATATCAAAGATCACGGCCGTCGGCTGGTGCGCCCACCGCCCTGACAGAAGTATAAATTAATATGGTTCACGCAGTGGGTCAAATAGATTTTTCACTTAAGATGGCGGACCAGGCCCCGATCCATGCCGGACGGGGTTTCTGTGCGGCGGAACCGAGGATACCGGACCCATCCGGTCTGGCGCTGGAATCCCGCTTGAAATGCAGGCTTGATTTCTCCGGCGCGGGATTTAGTTTTAAAAGCATTGGATTTGGGTTATTAATAACGCAAACGCAGCAAACAAACATTAAAATGGCCTATCAAAACGTTCAGCCGCCCACGGGTGGCAAAATCACCATCACCGACGGCAAATTAACCGTCCCGTCCAACCCCGTTCTGCCTTTCATCCGCGGCGACGGCACGGGTCCTGACATCTGGGCGGCCAGCGTGCGGGTCTTTGATGCCGCCGTCCAAAAGGCCTACGGCGGGGGCCGCCGCGTGGCCTGGTTCGAGGTGTTTGCCGGCGAGGAAAGTTTCAAGAAATTTAACAACTGGCTGCCGGACGACACCGTCGAGGCCTTCAGAGAATTTCTGGTGGGCATCAAGGGGCCGCTGACCACCCCGGTGGGCGGAGGGATGCGCTCGCTCAACGTGGCGCTGCGCCAGATGCTCGATCTTTACGTCTGTCTGCGGCCGGTGCAATGGTTCACCGGTGTGCCTTCGCCCGTGAAACACCCGGAGAAGGTGGACATGGTCATTTTCCGCGAGAACACCGAGGACATTTACGCCGGCGTTGATTTTGAGGCGAACAAGGAACAGGCGCTCAAGACCTTGGAGTTTCTGAAGGCGAATTTCCCCAAGGATTTCAAGAAAATCCGCTTTGGCGACACGCCGGAAGTCGTGGGCGTGGGCATCAAGCCCGTCAGCAAGCCCGGCACGGAACGCCTGTTCCGCTCCGCCGTGCAATACGCCATCGCCAATAAGCGCAAGAGCGTGACGATTGTTCACAAGGGCAACATCATGAAATACACCGAAGGCGCGTTCCGTGACTGGTCCTACGCGTTGGCCAAAAGCGAATTTGGCGCGGTGGAAATAGACGGCGGCCCGTGGTGCAAAATTCCAGAAGGCAAACCCGGCGCCGGCATCGTCATCAAGGACAGCATTGCGGACATCGCCCTGCAACAAGTACTGACCCGTCCGACGGATTTTGACGTGATCGCCACGTTGAACCTCAACGGCGACTACCTCTCCGACGCCTTGGCGGCGCAGGTGGGCGGCATCGGCATCGCGCCCGGTGGCAACATCAATTACCTGTCCGGGCACGCCATCTTTGAAGCCACCCATGGCACCGCGCCCAAATACGCCAACAAGGATGTCGTCAATCCCGGTTCGGTGGTGCTCTCCGGCGAGATGATGTTCCGCTATCTTGGCTGGATTGAGGCGGCGGACGCCATCCTCAAGGGTCTGAACGGCGCGATTGGCAGCAAGCGGGTCACCTACGACTTTGCCCGGCTGATGGACGGCGGCACGGAGATCAAATGCTCCGCGTTCGGCGACAACATCATTGCGCACATGTAAACCGGTCAACGCGCCACCACTTCCAGTGCCGTGGGCCGGCTCTGCGCGCGGTTTTGCGGCTGGTAATATTCGTAAACCACGCCGGGCGGCGCCTGCACCCGCAACGGATATTTGGCGCGTAAAGAATAGTCAAACTCGAACGGCGCGGCGGCCGGCAACTGGCGCAAATAGAGAATCACCTGGCTGCCGGTCACCTCGATTTTCTCGATCTGTCCGGCCGTCTGCATGGCTTCAAAGGCCGTGGTGTCCACCTCAAATCCCGGCGGGATGCCCAAATCCACGATGGCCATGTTGATCAGCCGCCCGGTGTGGTTGGTCACCATCACCACCGAACGCAGCCGGTCATTGACCGCCAGCGTCTCCCGGTCGTAGCGGACCCCAATCACCAGCGCCTCGGGAGCCGGGGCATTCGTGGCTGGCGCTTCCGGCAGCCAGAAGGAACCGGCCATTTGGAAAGGCAATTCGCCGGCCGGAGTCTATCGCAGTTCAATCCGATTGGTGCCCGGGTGCGTGCGCCGGGTCAGGTCAATTTGTTTCATCACGTCGCTGTTGTCGCGGTTGACGTGGAAGGTTTCAACGGCTTCCCCGTTCAACCGGACCGTGATGGCGGAGTCAAAATCCTGTCCGAGGGGCGTGTCCGTTGCCTGTAGCAGGGAGCGCATGGCCAGGATGGTCGCCTGGGTGGAGCCTTCCGTGCCATCGGCAAATTTGTGGTTGGAAATCCAGGTGAGCCCCTGTTTCACGGATTGCGGCCACTGGCCGTCCTTCAACAGCGCCATCGTGGCCAGGGCGGTGCATTCCACGTCCATGCCGGAATCGTGGGAGTAGGTCACACTGTATCCCGCTGATGTCCAACGAATCATGTCCGGGCCGTCCGCCCGGGCGGCATTCTTCAACCGGAGCGCCAGTTCGCGCCCGAACGCATCGTTCCGGTCCCGGTCCAGAAAGGCGATCGCCGCCAGGGCTTTGGCATAGGTCGTGGACAGTTCCTCGGGATGCGACCGCAAATAACCCAGGGCCAGGTCCAGATTGGGGGATTGGTCCCCGGATTCCGCCAGCGCCCAGGCGGCAAAGGCGGTGATGGAACCGCGCCCCGCCCAGGTCCACCCACGGTTGATCTCCTCTCATGAGCCGCTCCGGTTTTGCTGCGCATACAGCCATTTACGGGCGCGCCCGGTGACCGCGCCATCCACCGGATGCACGCGGTCCATGTTAGTGAATTCCAAGATGCCATAGGCCGTCAGGCAGATGTTGGCCGGGTCGCGGCCAAACCATTCAAATCCGCCGCCCGGCACCTCAAACGTCAGCAGCCGCTGGTAGCCGGCATTGATGAATTTGTGCGCAGTGATTTCCGACTCGGGCGTGAGCTGCCCCGTGCGCTTTAGATAATCCAACACCCACACGTTGGGATACGTAACGGACGAGGTTTGTTCAAAACACCCGTAAGGTGCCCGGAATTCGGATTCCAGCCCCTCCACAATTTCACTGAAATGGGTGGGATAGAATTTCAACCACAGACTGGCTGAATCGGGAATGGCCGCCACCGGGAGGGCCCATGAATCCTGAGCGGACCCTTTGAGGACCGCGTTTTTCGTCTGTTCCATCCGGGTGCCAACCGGCAGAACCCGGATTTCCCGTTCCACGGCATCCGCGACGGTCCGGCCTCGGGCGGCCACCCGCAGGGTGTGTTGGCCCACCCGCACCACGTTGATGGGAAAACTCACGCTCTTCACCTCACCCGGAGCCAACCGCACCACCTGGCCGGGAAGGGCGCATTGAAACCAAGCTGCGTCCGCCAGGTGGTGATGGAATCGGCCAGGGGAATTTCCACGGAGGCCCGGCCCGCATCATCCGTGATGAACTCCGGCCGCCAGAACAGGGTTTCCGGGAAATCATGCCGGAGGCGCAGAACCGGGCCGCCGGCCGAGCCGGGTTGACTGCCATAGTCCGAGGCCATCCGGTTGGCGATTTCAATCTCTTTGAGATCATTGACTAGATTGATGCTTTGCGCCTTCCGCTTGGCGGCGGCCAGCGCGGGCAGCAGCATGGCGGCGAGGCATAATAACAACGTGATACCAACCATAATTTCAATAATCGGATTTCCCGGCACCCAGTTAGTGATTTCCCGGGACACCAAATATTGCCTGATATGGGATCTGAGGCCGGCCAGCACGATGAGTGGCATCACCAAACTGCCAATGAACCATAATGGGACTAAAGGAAAATCTCCGTGGCCGGACACCAGCGCGATAATCAACCCCCGCGACAAAATGAACTGGAGCAAGAAAGCTCCCAGATCTTGGCGCAGGATTGCCATTTCATCTTTTATTCCTTCCCCTGTCTGTGCGGACAACCGGGCGAATTGGTGAATAATGACGGCGGACACCACCGACATTTCAATGGCCACCAGAGTCCATCCGCTGTCATAAATACGCCACTGTTCAGCCATCATGGCTCCCAAGGGATAAAAACACATGGGGAACCAAACCAAAATCGCCAATACAGGATAAAGCGTCGCGGCCGCTTTAATGTATTGCGCGTCTTCCGGCCGGGGAGTAATGGACCCCAAAATTCGGACCAGAGGCTAAGTTAGGCTTTTCAAGTTTTGCTGGGCATGAGAAAACAGCAGAGCTATGAGCAAAACCAAACGCAAACGGTATACAGGCGCCTTCAAGGCCAAGGTTGGATTGGAAGCCTTGATGGGTGTCAAAACGGTTGGACAGATCGCCCGGGAGTACCAGGTGCATCCGGTCCAAGTGACGCAGTGGAAGGCGGTGATCCGGGCGCACCTGCCCGAGTTGTTTGAACCGGCGCGCCCGGCCAGCGAGGACAGCCAGGAGCTGGTGGCGCAACTGCACGAAAAGATCGGCCAACTGACCGTGGAGGCGGACTGGCTCAAAAAAAAGTGCAGGCAGTTGGGTCTGTAAACCTGCGGCAAAACTTGGTGGGTCCATGCAACGAACTGAGCATCCGACGGCAATGCGAACTGCTGGGCATCGCGCGCAGCGGCTTCTATTACGAGCCGGTGGCGGAGACGCCGGAGAAGCTGGCGTTGATGCGGCGGCTGGACGAACTGCATCTGGCGCATCCGGTGTATGGGAGCCGGCGTTTGACGGCCCTGTTGCTCCGGGAAGGCCAGCTGGTGAACCGCAAACGGGTGGTTCGGCTGCTGCAGTTGATGGGGGTGGAAGCCGTGTATCCCCGCCGGTCATTAAGCCAGCCAGGCGAAGGGCATCGGATTTATCCGTACCTCTTGGCAGGGCTGGAAATCAGCGGTCCGGACCAGGTTTGGTGTGTGGACATCACCTATGTGCCGATGGCCAACGGGTTCATGTATCTGGTGGCGATCATGTACTGGTGGAGCCGGTAGGTGGTGGGCTGGGAACTCTCCAACAGCCTGGACAGCGAGTTCTGCATTCGGGCCTGGACGGGGGCGCTGGCGGCCGGGCGGCAACCGTTGATCAACAACTCCGACCAAGGCTGCCAGTTCACCAGCGCAGCGTGGCTGGAGGCGGTGGAATCGGTGGGGGTGGATGTCAGCATGGATGGCCGGGGCCGGTGGATGGACAACCGGTTCATCGAGCGGCTCTGGCGGAGCGTCAAGCAGGAAGACATCTATCCCCAGGATTACTCCGATGGCCTGACGGCGCAACGCGGCTTGGCCCGCTGGTTTGCGGATTACAACGGCCTGCGGCCGCACCAGGCCCTGGGCTACGCCACGCCGGGGGAGTGGTATCATTCGCCCGAGTCGTATGGGGCCAGGCCCGCCGCCTGGCGGTGGAGATAGGGGCCGTGGCGCCCCCGGCGTCCAGCCCTCCGTTCGCCCCTTGGCTCCTGCGGGGCCAGGGGCTCACTCCGGGCTGGACGCCGGTGCCTCGGAGGAGTTTAATGGTGTCAACGCAGAGCAATGAAACAACAAAAAACAAGTCCCGACAGAACCTGAAAACCTAACTTAAATTCTGCGTTTTTTGGTCCAAAGAATGGGGTCCACCTCTCCCGCGCCCCCGGGCTGATCATCCCCGCACTCATCCGTGCCCATCCGTGGAGTCCGCGGTCAAAAATCAGGACTTCTTTTGCGTGTCTTTCGCGGCGTTCGCGGGTAAATTTCAAAAACCGATGATTCAATATCTTGATTTATTGCGGCAGGTCCGGGACCACGGCAAATTCAAAGCCGACCGGACTGGCACCGGCACGTATTCGGTGTTCGGCGCGCAGGCGCGGTTCCCCCTGCGGGACAGCTTCCCATTGCTGACCACCAAGAAGGTCCATACCAAATCCATTATCCACGAACTGCTCTGGTTTTTGCGCGGGGACACCAACGTTAAATATCTTCAGGACCATGGCGTATCCATTTGGAACGAATGGGCGGATGCGTCGGGCAACCTGGGGCGAATCTATGGCGCCCAATGGTGCGACTGGCACACGGCGGAGGGGCGTTCCATCCACCAGATTGACCGGGTGATCGAACAGATCAAACGGAATCCGGACAGCCGGCGGCTGATCGTCACGGCATGGAACCCTGGGGAAATCGAAACGATGGCCCTGCCCCCCTGCCACACGCTGTTCCAGTTCTATATGAGCGAGGGGGAGTTGAGCTGCCAGCTTTACCAGCGCAGCGCGGACATCTTCCTGGGCGTGCCCTTCAACATCGCCAGCTACGCGCTGCTGACGCGGATGGTCGCCCAGGTGTGCGACCTGAAGCCGGGGGATTTTGTCCATACCTTCGGCGATCTGCACCTGTACAGCAACCACCGCGAACAAGCGGACCTGCAACTCTCCCGCGCGCCGCGCCCGCTACCGCAACTGAAGCTGAACCCGGCGGTGAAAAACATCCACGACTTCAAGTTCGAGGATTTTGAATTGGTGGGCTACGACCCCCACCCGGCCATCAAAGCGCCAGTGGCGGTCTAGGGAACCGTGAAGATGGACCATCCATTCAGGTATTTGACGGCGATCACAGTTGCGCTGATTGTCACCTCGATATTGCTGTATCTGATGAAACCATTGCCGGCGCCCCGGATTGCCATTGAATTTCAAGGATTCACCCCGGCAAAAACCAAAGTGTTTCACATGAAGTTGAACACCAATTATACCAGCGAAGTTCAATTTTCAAGCGTCACAGACAACGATAATTGGTTTTATTCATCTGCAAGCAGCACAAATTATCCAACCGAGCAAACCAACGCTTACTGCATATTCTATATAACGAATCACGGACCCACACGGATTTGGTGTCGATCCGAGTATTGGGAAGTTGAGGCCAGAACGCCCCAGGGCTGGGTGACAAATACCATCGCATACAATACTACTTCACCCGAGAGCGTTGGTCCGGCAAAAGCAGAAATTCTCGACAAATTTGTTCCTATTGACGCCATCGAATGGCGGGTGACCGGCAGTTATTTTTATTACCCCAGGCACACTCCATGTTTTGAGTTTCAGGGCTGGCTCGCGGATGATTTGCACAAAACCAGAGTAAACTCATGCAAGGCGTTTCAATATATGGTTTTACCAGTAATTTGCCTACTGGCCATCGACCGGCCACCGGAGGAAAAACAGGTTTATTTCCACACCCCATATTTCACCAACCGGCCGCCGGCAGTTGCCACCCCATAATTTCAAATGGAGTTAACTTTGAAAGATCAGCCCCTCCTCCCCATGAACCTGAATCGGGCGGTGGTTGTAAGTCATATGGAGTGCCCCGGCAGAGCGGAGCGGCGACGGCGCTTTCGTGCGCGGTTGATCGTCCCCCTCCAAAGCGGTTTCGCGCTGCGCTTGCCACGGCACTCCATAAAGTCTCACGCTAACCGTCGGTTCAGTGGTTCGATGCGCGAATTTCTGATTCGGGGAAATCCCTCCCCCGCCCTCTGCTCCATCAAGACATGGAGGTGTGCCATTCATGCGGGTTGCGCACGCCCTGATGTGGGAAGAAACCCACACGGACCGAGTTGGTGGGGGAGTTCCCGAGGGATGGTGTGGGCGGAGAGGCAGCGCCCGAGGACGGGCGCACTCCGGACGCTATCACACACCCCGGCAGATCCATTCGCAACTGGCTGGTTTGTAATTATTTGTGCATTTTATTTCTTAAAAGGGAGAAGACGCCGTGGTCGCACGTTTTCCCACGATCCCAAGCCGCAGGTAATCAAGGGATTGCGCCGCCAGTTTTTTGGAAGATTGCGGGAGCCGCGGGCATCCATAAACTCAACACTGTGAAATACTTCAAAGCCATTGCCGCCATGTCGTTGAACCGCGTGATTGGGGCGGGCAACCAAATTCCTTGGCATTTGCCGGAGGATTTCAAGTGGTTCAAACAGACGACCATGGGTCATGTGGTGGTGATGGGTCGCAAGACGTTTGAGAGTCTGGGCAAGCCGCTGCCCAACCGCAAGAACCTGATCCTCACCCGGCATCCGCAGGCGCTCATCAAAGCGCATCCGGAGATTTTTGGCCAATACCATGAGTGGCGCGGGGGGAAATATCTTAAACGCGCCTATCAGCTTCATTTCACCAAACTGACCAACAAGCAGCCGACGGACATCCTGATTTTCAATTCGCTGGACCGACTCAACCCGGAGGAATTTCCAAACGACATCTTCATCTGCGGCGGGGCGCAGATTTATGAGCAGACGCTGCCCCGGTGTTCGGACCTGTTCCTGACGGTGGTGAAACGGGAGGCGGCGGGGGACGCGTTTTTCCCGCCGTTCGAGGACAAGTTTGAACTGGTCGCAGAACTGCTGGACACGCCGGAGTTTAAAATCCTACATTACCGCCACCGGGCGCTGCGGGATGGGCAGGAATGACGGCCGTCACACCGCTTTCGGCAGCAGGGCGTATTCCATCGAATCCACGAGGGCCTGCAAACTGGCCTCAATGATGTTTTCGCTCACGCCGACCGTGCCCCATTCGCGTTTGCCGTCCGAGGAGGTGATCAGCACCCGGGTGCGGGCAGCGGTGCCGGCGATGCCATCGAGGATGCGCACCTTGTAATCGGTGAGGGTTATGCGTTTGAGCTTGGGAAAGGACTTGGCCAGCGCGGCCCGTAGCGCGCCGTCTAGGGCGTTGACCGGGCCGTCGCCGTCGGCAACCTCATGATAGACCGTATCGCCCACCCGGGCCTTGAGGGTGGCCTCGCAGATGGAGTCGCGCTGGTCGCGGCGCATGGACACATGGTAGGCCTCGATGATGAACTTGGGCGCGGTCTGACCGGCCAGGGTGCCTCGGATGAGGAGCGCCAGGGAGGCCTCGGCGGCCTCGTACTCGAAGCCGGCGTGCTCGCGCTGCTTAATGACGTCCAGAATGGCCCGCAGCTCCGAGGTGTCGTTGGTCAGCCGGTAACCCAGGTGCTGGGCCTTCATGACGATGTTGCTGCGGCCGGCGAGGTCGCTGATGAGGACGTTGCGGCGGTTGCCGACAAGTTCGGGGTTGATGTGCTCGTAGCTGGAGGCGAGCTTCTGGACGGCGTTGACATGCATGCCGCCCTTGTGGGCGAAGGCCGCCGAGCCGACCCACGGCAGGCGCGGGTTGTGGCGGAAATTGGCGACTTCATCCACATACATGGACAGCTCGCGGAGTTTGGGCAGGGACCGGGCGGGCACGCAGGTTTTGCCCAGCTTAAAATGCACGAGCGGAATGACACTGGTGAGGTTGCAGTTGCCGGTGCGTTCGCCGTAGCCGTTGATGGTGCCCTGCACATGAACCGCGCCCGCCTCCAGGGCGGCCAAAGCGTTGGCCACGCCCACCCCGCTGTCATCGTGCGTGTGGATTCCCAGCTTGCAAGTCAGCCGGCCGAAGGCCAGGCGCGTGATGGCCGCGATCTCGGCGGGCAGGCAGCCTCCGTTGGTGTCGCACAACACCACAAAATCGGCCCCGGCCTTCTCCGCCGCCAGCCAGGTCGCCAGGGCGTATTCAGGGTCCAGCTTGTACCCGTCAAACGCATGTTCCGCGTCGTAAATCACATATTTGCCGTGGTCCTTGAGAAACCGCACGGTGTCGCCGATCATCGCCAGATTTTCCTCCGGGGAGCAGCGAAGGACCTCCTTGACATGCAGCATGGAGGTCTTGCCGAAAATGGTCACCACGGGCGTTTCCGCCTCCAGCAGCAGGCGCACCTGGTCATCCTGTTCCACGGGAACGCCCTTCTTGCGCGTGGAGCCGAAGGCCGCCAGGCGGGCATGACGGAACTTCTTCCGGCGGGCCTGGGCGAAGAACTCGATGTCCTTGGGATTGCTGCCCGGCCAGCCGCCCTCAATATAATGAACCCCAAAGGCGTCCAGCTTCTCGGCAATGCGGAGCTTGTCCGCCACCGAGAAGTTGATGCCTTCACCCTGGGAGCCGTCCCGCAGGGTCGTGTCATAGATTTCGACTTGTGGTTTCATAATTGGCCGTCTAAACGGACGCATACTATCTCTTAATAGGGCTCCGGTGGCAAATCCCAAAAAATCAAACAACCTTGCCCCGGCGGCGGGCATGGGTTAAGCTTGACGAGTTATGGAAATACCGCCCTTGCCTGAAAACCCGGTGCCGCCGACGCCGCCCCCGCCGCTGTCGCCGCCGCCGGTCATCACCCCCCCCGCCCCGGCGGCCCGCCCCCGGAAAAGCCGGGGCTGGATGGTCGCCGCCCTGATTTTGTTCGCCCTGCTGGGGTTGAGCGTATTGTTGAATCTCTCGCAGTTGGTTTCCCATGGCCTTGGATTCAACCGCCTCAAGGCCGGCATCCCGCGCGAAGTGGGCCCCAAACTGGAGGAGGCGGTGCTGGAGGACAACAAAGCCCATGACAAGATCGCCGTAATCACCGTGGACGGCCTGATCTCCGACGCGACGGCGGACGGCTCGGGCAACAACATGGTGGCCGTCATCAAGGCGCAACTGGACCGGGCGGCGGATGACAACCGGGTCAAAGCGGTGATTTTGAAGGTGGATTCCCCCGGGGGGGAGGTGCTGGCCTCGGACGATATCAACAAGGCCATCGCCAATTTTCAGGCGGACGAGCCGGACGAGCCCGGGACGCCCGCACACAAGGGCAAGCCCGTGATTTGCAGCATGGGCAGCTTGGCGGCTTCCGGCGGTTACTATATTTCCGCGCCCTGCCGCTGGATTGTGGCCAATGAACTGACGCTGACCGGGAGCATCGGCGTCATCATGCACGGGTACAATTACCGGGCGCTGATGGACAAGGTGGGGGTTTCCCCGATGACCTTCAAGAGCGGCAGATTCAAGGACATGCTGAGCCCCGACCGGAGCACCAACGAAATTCCGGCGGAAGAACACGCCATGGTGCAGGCGCTCATTGACGAGACCTACGCCAAATTCAAGAGTGTGGTGCATGAAGGCCGGACGGCGGCGCACGAGCTGAACAAGAAGGAGGGCCAGCCGCTGGCGACCGACTGGGCGGATTACGCCGACGGCCGGGTGTTGTCCGGCAAACAAGCCCTCAAGCTGGGCCTGGTGGATGAACTGGGTGATTTCGAGGACGCGGTGGACCGGGCCGAGAAAATTGCCGGAGTCAAGGATGCCAATCTGGTGGAGTATGAACAGCGGTACGACATCTCAGATTTTCTCTCGATGTTCGGCCAGAGCAGCTCCACCCATGCGGTGAAGCTGGACCTAGGCCTGGATCTGCCCAAATTACGCGTCGGTTTGCCTTACTATCTGTGGCAAACCCCGGAAAATTAATGCGCCGGCCCGCTTGTCAAACCCCTCCAACTGCATTATTGTCCGCCAATGTGGTTTTATAAACATCAGGCTCTGGCGGTGCTGCTCAGTTGCGGCACCGGTCTGGCTTCCGCCGATGTCATCCATCTGAAGGACCAGGCCGCCATCACCGGTAAAATTTTGGCGGAAAAAACGGACGCCGTGGTGGTGGATGTGGGTTACACCGTGCTGCTGGTGCCGCGGGGTTCCATCGCCAACGTTGTCAAAGCGGATGCGCCCGCACCGGCTCCCGAACAATCGGTCGTCCCCCCGTCCCTCCCCGCCACAGTCAACGCCGCGCCCCAATTCTACTACTCCGACACCCATGCAGCCCCGGCGCAGGATGTCAGTTCCCTGGTCAAGCAAATTGGCGAGTCCGTCGTCCAGGTGCGGACCCCGGAGGGCCTGGGCTCCGGGTTTGTGATCAACGCGGACGGTTACCTCATCACCAACTTCCATGTCATTGAAGGCGAGACGGAGATCTCTGTGGAGGTTTACCACCAAAGCGGCGACCAGTTGGACCGCCAGACATTCAAAGAGGTCCGCATCGTGGCCATCAACAAATTTCACGATCTGGCGCTGTTGAAAATCGAGGACAAGTCGGCCCCCAAATTCAAATACACCTCCTTGGGTAGTTCGGACGCGTTGAACGTGGGGGACGCCGTTTTTGCCATTGGCAGCCCGCTGGGCTTGGAGCGGACCGTGACCTCCGGCATACTTAGCACCAAAACCCGGCAAATGGAGGGGGAACTATATCTGCAAACCAGCGCCCAGATCAACCCGGGCAACAGCGGCGGCCCACTGTTCAACCTGGCCGGCGAGGTCGTGGGCGTGACCAACATGAAAATCACCATGGGTGAAGGCCTCGGTTTTGCCATCCCCGTGGAACTGGTCAAAAACTTCCTCGACCACCGGGACGCGTTCGCCTATTCCACCGACAATCCGAACAATGCCTACCGTTATCTGGACCCGCCCAGCCGGACCTTTAAAAAGGCGCTGGCCCAATGAAGGGGAACGTCGAGGGCGGTAATTTAGGCCGGACTCCCGGGTTGGCCCGGCCGCAGGGTTTTCCCTCCGTGTTATTTATGATACCGAACCACCTCCGTCGGTTCTGGCCCGCCCTGCTGCTGGTGCCCCTGCTTTCCGCCGCGCCGTTGCGGGCCGCGATGCCCGCCGCTGAAAATCTGCTGCCGGCCGATACTTTGTTTGTGCTGACGGTCCCGGACTTCGCCGCGCTGCGCACCGCATCCGCCAAATCCCCCAAGTGGCTGCTGTGGAATGATCCGGCCATGAAGCCGTTTCATGACAAGTTCCTGGCCAAATGGAATGAGCAATTCATCGGACCACTGGAACGGGACCTGGGAGTGAGCTTGGGCCAATTCACTGGGCTGCCGCAGGGCCAATGCACGTTTGCCCTCACCCTCAACGGCTGGGATGGCCAGGATAACAATCAAACTCCGGGCCTGCTCTTCCTGATGGACACCAAAGATCAAAGCCCGGTTCTGAAAACCAATTTGGACCTCTTGCTGAAAAAATGGGCGGCCGCCGGCAAAACAATCCGGACCGAAACGATCCATGGCCTGACTTTTTCCGTGGCCCCATTGTCGAGCAACGACATCCCCACCACTTTGGCCGGCCTCGTTCCTCCCCGCCCATCCCTGCAGGTGTTGGGCGCCACCCCTCCGCCGGAATCGGCCTCTGAAATCGTCTTTGCGCAATACCAGTCCCTGTTTATTGCCGGCAGTTCCGTCAAGGCGGTGGAACCGGTGGTTTCCCGGCTTACCGGCGGGCGCGTGCCCTGTCTGGCTGACAACGCATTTTTTGCCGCCGACCAGGCCGGCCTCTTCCGTAATTCCCCCCTCTTTTACTCCTGGTTTAACGCCCACGGACTGTTTGGCGTGCTGGCCCGAGTTCCCGCCGCTCAGCCCAATCCCAACGCGCCCAGCCTGTTTCCACCCATCTCCTACGGCGCCATCTTGAATGCCGCCGGGTTCATGGGCTTGAAATCCGTCAGCCTCAGTTATCAAGAACTGCCGGCGGGTTCGCTGATGACCGTGAAGTTATCCGTGCCGGAAGCGGACCGCCAGGGCCTGTTCAAAATGCTCGCCACCAAACCCAAGGACGCGGAGGCGCCGGATTTTGTGCCGGCGGACGCCGTGAAGTTCTGGCGCTGGCGGTTGGACAGCCAGAATTTCTGGGCGGAGTTGCAGAAATCCGTGGGCGAGGCCTACCCCACTGCGGTCGTCGAACTGAATGCCGCGATGGACATGGCCAACAGCCTGGCCAAACAGAAAGACCCGAACTTTGACATCCGCAAAAACCTGATTGCCAATTTGGGTGATGACTGGATGAGTTATAGCAAAGCCCCCGCCAGCGGAGCCAGCTTGGCCGATTTGACCCGGGACCGGAGCGTCTTTCTGTTTGCCGCCAGCAACCCGGACCAGACGCTGCTGGCCTTCAAAACCATTGCCGGGTTGTCGGCCACGCAGGAAGGAGCGCCGGCACCGCGAGAATTCCGGGGCCACACCATCCATACCCTGGTCTGGCGTCCGGAGACGACCCCAACCGGGGCGGTTGTTCCGAACAACCTCTATTGCACCACCGAAGGCGACTACGTGGCCGTCAGTTCGGATGTGTCGGTGTTGGAAGAATACCTGCGGAACGCGGCCAATCCGCCCCGGCCGTTGGCGGAAACCGCAGGGCTGGCGGACGCGTTGGAGCGGATCGGCGGACCGGGCAACGGCCTGTTTGGCTACGAAGACCAACGAGGGTCCATGCGGGCCTTTTTTACCGGCCTGAAGAAATCCGCGGCCCGCGACCAGGCGGTTTCGTTTCTGCCCAAGGCCTTTACGGGCTGGTTTGATTATTCGCTGCTGCCGGGTTACGAACCGGTGTCCAAATATTTTTACTTCAGCATCTTCACCGGCACCACCGAGCCCGACGGCCTCACATTCAAGAGCTTCGCCCCACGCCCGCCGCAGTTGAATTGACCGGTCAACGACCGGTTTCCGCTGCCGGGGTGCCCGCGCCCGCCGCTTCCAAGCGGGCAACGTCCTTGCGCAGCGTGGCCAGTTTGGTCAGATCCCCGAACCAGACCACCGCTCCGCACCGCGCGCACATTTTGGCCCGGGTTTCAATCAGGCTGTCTTTGAGCGTCCAAAATTTGGTTTTTTGCGGGGCGAAATAATTCAGACCGGTGCTGCGCACCCGCCCCGCGACCAGGTCATCGTGCCGGCACACGGGGCACACGGCGCGGGCCTTGTCCACATCCTTGGCCGCATGATACACCTGCATCACGGCGTCCAGATCCTCCCGCCAGAAGCGCGTGGAATCCCCGACCTTGCGGTAGGTGATCTTGCCGTCGCGCATCCAGCGGTACAACGTGGGCTCGCCCACGTCCAGATATTGGGCCGCTTCGGCGATGGAGTACCATTTGTTTTTTCCGGTGGCTTCGTTTGGTTCCATAAATTATTGGTTGTTTAACCCATTCATTTTAACTCGTTTACTATCATTTGCAATATTTTGCTTGCAATTAATAGCCAATGATAGTAAATGATAATCAAGAGCCAGCAACCGCAACCACTCAGCAAAGGTGACTTATGAATGATGACACCGGAAACACTCGAGGTTTGAAGCTTGAATCCACCCCCCATCCCGCCCGCCGGCCCCAGTCGTGGCTCCGGGCGATGCTATGGGCGCTGGCCGGGGCGGCATTGACCGTGACGACGTACTCCTTTTATGTGGCCCGGCATGAACCAGACCCGCAGGAAACCGTGCTCCTGAGCCAGACGAAGCTCGCCGCCGGCAGCCCGGCCGGCCTGCGTGTGCTGGTGCGCAACCGCACCTCCGGCCGGCCGGTGGCGGACACCACCGTATTCCTCACGCTCACCCGCAAAGCGGCCGTTCGCATCCCACTGGGGTCGTTTCAAACGGACGCCACGGGCAACCTCCCCGACCCGATCAACATTCCGGTTATTGCCCCGGGCGAATATCAATTGGTAGTGGACGTCACCTCCCGGTTGGGACGCGATCACGTTGTGCAAAAAGTGGAGGTGCAATCCCCGCACCGCATTCTGCTTTCCACCGACAAGCCGGTTTACCAACCCGGCCAGACCATTCATCTGCGAAGCCTGCTGATCAACCCGCGCATCCAAAAACCGTTCACCAACGAAGTGATGACGTTTGAAGTAAGCGATGCCAAGGGCAATAAAGTGTTCAAGGAAAGCCGCCCAACCTCGGGCCATGGCATCGCGTCAGCCGATTTTGAACTGGCGACGGGATTAAACATGGGCCGCTTTGAGATTCGGGCGCTGGCGGGCGCGGACGTGTCCGAGCGCACGGTGGAGGTAAAAAATTACGTCCTCCCCAAATTCAAGGTCCGTCTCGTCACCGACAAGCCCTATTACCTGCCCGGCGAAACGGTTTCCGGATCGGTGCAGGCCCACTATTTCTTTGGCCGGCCGGTCGGCGATGGCACCGTCCAACTGGCCGCCCGAACCTAAGAGGCGACGCCGGTGGTGATCCAGCAATTGGCGGGACGAACCGATGCCACCGGCCGGTTTGCCTTCCGGTTTGCCCTGCCTCAAACCCTCGTTGGGTTGCCGCAGATGGCGGAGCAAGGTTCGGTGGACTTGACGGCGGAGGTGACGGACAGCGCCCGGCAGGTGGCAAGCAAACAACTTTCCCTGCCGGTGGCCAAGAGCGAACTGACTCTTTCCGCCTTCCCGGAAGCCGGCGTGCTGGTGCCGGGTGTGGATAACTTGGTCTATGTGCTGACCGCTTACCCCGATGGCCAACCGGCGAAATGCCGGTTGACCCTGAATTGGAACTCCAACCAAACGGATGCCCAAGGCATCTGCACCTTCCACTTCACGCCCACAGGGGCAAATGAGACATTGAAAATGCAAGCGGAAGACGAGGCTGGTCGAAAGGCCTCATTGGCCTGGGGCCCAGAAAATCACGGGAAAGTTCCGCCGCTGTTGCTGCGGACGGACAAGGCGGTGTATGCGGCGGGGCAAACCGCGCAGATCACCCTGCTCTCACCGGAACCAGACAACACCGTTTTTCTGGACGTCATCCAAGACGGTCAAACGGTGCTGACCAAGTCCGTGCCGCTAGCCAATCATCAGGCGGGTTACGCGTTGAACCTGCCGGCGTCCTTGGTTGGCGTGTTGAAAATCAATGCCTATATGATCACCGCCGCCGGGGAAGACCGCGGCTGCACACGCATCATTTATGTCAGCCCCGGGTCCGGGCTGCACATCGCCGC
>Ga0302320_10004980_pt1 | contig 29960 bp, 30 predicted proteins | sample Bog_T0_3_FD_202130 | JGI IMG/M metagenome (GOLD analysis project Ga0302320, IMG submission 202130) | Peat permafrost microbial communities from Stordalen Mire near Abisko, Sweden - Bog_T0_3 | ecosystem: Environmental > Terrestrial > Soil > Wetlands > Peat | place: Sweden: Abisko, Stordalen Mire... | reverse complement strand
TGGCGGTAATGTTTTTTGGCTGGTTTCGTACAGCAACAGGGTGTCAGGTAACCCGGGTGTTTGGTAAACAGAAGGTCGGCCGATTATGCACGACGTAGTAATTGACGAACTCGAACGCCACTTCAGTGGAAGCGCTACACGCGCTTTCTATTCCCATCTCGACAGCTGCGCCGAATGCCGCTCCGAAGTGAATGCCATGGACGAAACGGCATTGCTGCTCCGCGAGCTTCGCACGGAACCGGCCGACGCACCTGAAATTCCTCTCGGCTTCTACAACAAGGTTTCCTTCCGGATTGTGGAAGACCAGCGCAGGCAAGCCTGGGGTTTGTTCTCCCCCGGAGTGGCCTTCTTCCGCCGGGTTGCTTTTGCCTCCCTGCTGCTGCTGGCCGGCCTCGGAAGCTACCTCGTCCTGCAGGACAATCCTTTCGGCGACAAGCATATGGATGCGGCCACCATCATGGCCCAGCATGACCCCACGGTCAGTCACGAAGACGGCGGCGACCGGGATCATATGCTGGTAACGCTGGCCAATTATCACGAGTAAGCATTCCATGACTCAGGACGTCGCCGCGCCCGCCCTCCCCAAACCTGCCGAGAAAGTAGCCATTGTTTCCCTGCTGCTGGTCTTCCTTTGCGGAGCGGTCCTCGGCGCTGTTGCCATGCGCATCAGCAGTCACACGCGAGTCGTGGCGGCCACTCCGTCGTCAGGCTTCTCTATGTCGATGACTTCCGTCACCGAATGGAAAAAACAACTTGACCTGACTGACGATCAGACGGCCAAGCTTACGTCCATCCTCGACGATTTTTCCCGCTATTACGACAACGTTCTCGCCGATGGAAATAGCCGGATCATGCAGATTCTCAATCCCGATCAGCGCCGCCGTTTCGAACAGATGCTGCGCGATCACAAACCGTAGCCTGCCCCGCCTCAGCTGTCTCGCGTTACTGCTGACTCATGGCTGACTCCCAGTGACTTATGTATGAGAAACTAATCGCGACATGCTTCGTTTGCTAGCTCCGCTCACCGTCATCGCGCTCCTTCTTTCCGGATGTTCCGCGATATCGCCTGACACCTCGAAAAAGCCAAAAACCTATGGGGCCGGCGAAAAAGCCTCGATCGGCCCTCTCACCTACAGCATTATCGATACGCAGATTCAGCCCGATCTCGGAACCGACGATGCGCGCCGCACTCCGCAGTCCCGCTTCATTCTGATCCACGTCAGTACCTCCAATTCCAGCAATGCCGATGTCCCGATTCCCGCCATGACGCTGATCGACGACAGCGGGAAAACTTACCCCGAACTGGCCGATGGTACCGGCGTGCCCGATTGGCTGGGCATCGTCCGCAAAGTGGGAGGCGGGCAGACCGAGCAGGGGCATGTCGCCTTCGACGCTCCGGCGCAGCATTATCGCCTCCGCCTGACTGACCCGAATGACAATACCGATGTGGGCGTCGATATTCCGCTCGATTTCATTCAGGAACAGGTCCACGACACCGGTACGGACCCCTCCACCGTCGGCGGAAATACCAGCAACCCTGTTCTGCGGCCGCCCACAAAGTAGTCCCATGCGCCACGCGCTCAGCTTCGTATTCGCTGCTTTCGCCTTAGTGGGAATCGGTTCCGCGCAGACGCTGAAGTTCGTGCGGCCCGTGGTCTCCGCTTCCGAAGATGGGCCGCCTCTTGAAACAGGCTCTTCTTTTCAGCCCGGCGATGCCGTTTTTTTCAGCTTTCAGGCAGACGGCTACAAAGTGAGTTCCCTTGGTAAGGTGCAACTCACTGCTCACATACAGGCTTTCGATTCGCGCAACATTCCCATAGCCCCCGTCGACGAAGAAGTCATCGGAACCACTCTCAGCGCCGAGGACAAGGACTGGAAACCTAAAATCCGCTCCCAGTTGATTCTTCCCTCCATCGCGCCCCCCGGTCCATGGCTGATTCAATACGAAATCACCGACGAACAGACCCATCAGACGCTGAAGGGCGAAACCCGCTTCTCCGTGCGCGGCGATAGTGCCGACCTCAGTCCCGAACTTGTCATTCGTAATTTTGGTTTTTTTCGCTCCCAGGGCGACCCCACGCCTCTGCACCTGGCGGCTTATCAGCCGGGCGATATGATCTGGGTGCGCTTCGACATCACCGGCTATAAATATGGCGAACAGAACGCCGTTGACGTCAGCTACGACGTAACCATCAATGGTCCCGGCGGACGCCAGCTCTTCCTCCAGGAAGATGCCGCCGAAGAAAAAAGCCAGGCGTTTTACCCACAGCCCTGGGTGCCGGCTGAATTCAATCTCACCCTGCAGAATAATACCGATCCCGGCACTTACCTCCTCACCATCACCGCCCACGATCAGGTCGGCAATCGGGTCGCCACCGTCCGTGGCGATTTCCGCGTCGAAAAATAACCCGTCTCGCCTCATTTCCCTCTTGTCATCCGGCCCGAAATCTGCAAAAGTAGGGTTAACTAAAAGGCGAACAAAAGGCGAATATGCAGACGGCGGTGCTCCAGCTACGTTCCCAAATCGAATCCCGCTTTGACCTGCCTCTCGAAATCCGGCAAAGGCCCGATCGCCTGCAACTCGCAACGGGGATTCCCGCTCTCGATGCGATCACCGACGGCGGCATTCCGCGCGGCACTCTGACGGAAGTCTGTGGCGCGGAATCCACCGGGCGCACCGCGCTCCTCTTCGTTCTGCTCCGCGAGGCCACGCGCCGCGGCGAATACTGCGCCTGGATCGATGCGGAAGGTGTGTTCGACCCCGCCTCCGCCGCCGAATCGGGCGTGGTTCTCGATCGCGTCCTTTGGGTCAATTGCGGCGGCAACCCTCAGCATGCCCTGAAATCGACAGACCTGCTCATCCAGGCGGGAGGCTTCGGACTGGTTGTGTTTGACCTCGCGGGCATTCCCAATGCCGTCACCCGCCGCATCCCGCTCGCCTCCTGGTTCCGCCTGCGGCATGCGGCCGAGCGGATGGGTGCGGCCCTGGTCGCTATCGAGCAGGAGATCAACGCCCGCTCCTGCTCAGCGCTGCAGCTGGAAATGTCCCCGGCCCTGCCGGTCTGGAAAGGCCGCTTACTCTATGCCCTGAAAGCTTATCCGGAAAGCCGCAAACATTACCGCTCGCGAACCGCTGAATTCCTCGCCACTCGCTGATTATTTATGTACGCCTGTCTGCATGCTCCGGGAAATCTGCCGCTGCTGCTCGAGTGCGCGCGCGGCTTCTCGCCGCATATCGAAGAAAACCCGCCGGACAGTGTAATCTTCGATGCGCGAGGCCTCGAAAAGCTGCATGGTCCGGCGCACAGTCTGGCTCGGGAGATCGAATGCCGCATCGGTATCCCCGCCTCCATCGCGATCGCATCGAACCCCGATTCGGCGCTCCATGCGGCGCGCGGTTTTCGCGGCATTACAGTCATCCCGGCCGGGCAGGAAGCCGCCGCCCTCGCTGCCCTGCCCCTGAATCTTTTACACGGATCTCCGCAAACCGCCGAACTGCTTCATCTCTGGGGAATTCATACCTTCGGCGATTTCGGAAAACTTCCTCCGCTCGGTGTAGCCGCTCGCCTCGGCGAAGAAGGCCTTCACCTGCAGCGCCTCGCCCGCGGGGAGGGCTACCGGCAACTGCGGCCTCTGCTCGATCCTCTGGAGTTCGAAGAGGAGATGGAACTCGACGATCCAGTGGAAGAACTCGAGCCGCTGTCATTCGTGCTCGCTCGCCTGTTGAATGAAGTCTGCGCGCGTCTCGATGCGCATTCGCTCGCCACCAATGAAATCCGTCTGCACCTGACGCTTGAAAATGCCCCGGTACATAACACGATCCTGCGTCTCCCCGTCCCGATGCACGATCCGCGGGCTTTTCTCAAAATGCTGCAACTCGAGTTGAACTCGAATCCGCCGCCCGCCCCGGTTCTCAAAGTGCGCCTCCGCGCGGAACCCATAAAGCCGCGCCCTACACAAAAAGGATTCTTCGTTCCCCCCGCGCCGGAACCGGAAAAGCTGGAAGTCACGGTGGCGCGCGTAAAGCATCTGGTGGGCGCCGGCCGCGTCGGCACACCCGAACTCAGCAACTCTCATCGACCCGACGCCTGGACTCTGAAGGCTTCTCTGCTCGCAGGTGGGGCAGGCGATTCCGCCTGTCTGTCCGAGCCGCGCTCGGACGTGCGCCCTGACGTACGCCTGAGTTTGCGCCGCTACAGGCCGCCGCGCCACGTACAGGTTCTGATCGTCAATCACCAGCCCATACGCCTCGCCTCGCCATCCATCGGCGGACGCATCGTCATGGCCAAAGGCCCCTGGCGCACTTCCGGCGAATGGTGGAAATCAGGCGACTCGGGTACAGAAGCTGCGTGGAATCGAGACGAATGGGATGTAGCTCTGGAATCCGGAGCCTTGTACCGCGTCTTCGAAGAACTCGGCTCGCGGCGCTGGTTTATCGAAGGCAGTTACGATTGATGCTTACGAACATCAGTAGACTGAGTGTATGCAGCAATACCCGGCATTCGAACGAATCACCGTGGATCCCGGCAAATGCGGTGGAAAGCCCTGCATCCGAGGCATGCGAATCACGGTCCGGCGCGTCCTTGAAATCCTGACCACGTACCCCAACCGGGACGAAATTTTCCGCGAGTATCCCTTTCTTGAACCGGAAGATCTCGAACAGGCCCTACAGTTCACAGCCTGAATATGAATGCCGCGGAAAGTCTCGTTCCCCTGATCACGGGCTTGCCGCCCAAAAGATCCGGATCGCAAATCAGCCATTGATAGCGAAGAGTGGAAGCATCTTCAGAGGAGATCAATTCGGGAACGGGATGGTCGATATTCAACTCGATCATAGGTCCAGTATTCAGTATAGTGAATGCGAACGACGTCAACACAACCAGACCAGCCCAGCCGCCGGCCCTCTTATGGATCTGACGATGGCGATAATGCCTGCACAACGCGCATTGCGGAAGTCCGCCTTTTCGGTATCGCGCCCGACCGTATTCTGAAAATCTTAATTCAAAAAGTAAGTCCGATACAGCGTATCCCGCTGCTTCGGCACAAAGCCCGCATCGCGAATCATGCGTCTCAACTCTTCTTCCGTCGCCTGGTGATGCGTACCTGCCGCCGACACCACGTTCTCTTCGATCATGATGCTGCCCACATCATTACCGCCGAAACGCAGCCCGATCTGGCAGGTCTTCAAACCCGGCGTCACCCACGAACTCTGAATGTTCTCGATATTATCCAGATAAATCCGCGAGATCGCCAGCGTCTTCAGATACTCCACCGCAGTCGCTTCCTCTTTAATAAAGCGCCCCAGTGACGTCAATTCGCGCTGAAATGCCCACGGAATAAATGCCGTGAACCCGCCCGTGTCTTCCTGAATCTGCCGCACAATATCGAAATGATTCATGCGCTGCTCCAGCGTCTCGCCGCAGCCGAACATCATCGTCGCGGTGGTTCGCATGCCCAATGAGTGAGCCGTACGGTGCACATCGATCCATTCCTGCGTACCGCACTTCAGCCGGCTGATCCGGTAGCGCACGTCATCGTCGAGAATCTCCGCGCCACCGCCAGGAATCGAATCGAGCCCGGCATCGCGCAACCGCGCAATCGTATCGCGCAGAGAAATCCCACTCACCTGCGCGATGTTCGTAATCTCCGGCGCCGAAAAACAATGGCACCAGATATTGAACTTTACCTTGATCGCGCGCAGCAGATCTTCATACCACTCGATCTTCAGATCCGGATGCAACCCGCCCTGAAACAGAATGCCCGTGCCCCCCAGATCCAGCGTCTCCTGAATCTTGTCGAAGATCGTTTCGCGCGGCAGCACGTAGCCTTCTTTGTGCCCCATCGGCCGGTAAAACGCACAAAAGCTGCAATACTCCGTGCAGAAATTCGTGTAGTTGATATTGCGGTCGATGATGTAAGACACCACGCCGTCCGGATGCAGCTTGCGCCGGATCGCGTCAGCCTCCATCCCGATGCCGATCAGGTCGTCGGACTGGAAGAGATCGAGTGCTTCAGCGCGGGTAATCATGAGTGATCTCTCATTTTACCGCCTTACGACTCTCCATCTCAGGCAGAAAGCCCGTCAGCAGTCCAATCGCGGGCAACCAGGCGCACACCTGATACACGAAATTAATGCTGGTGCTGTCAGCCAGCCGGCCCAGCACCGCCGCGCCCAACCCGCCCATCCCAAACGCGAACCCAAAGAACAGCCCCGACACCATTCCGACCCGGCCCGGCAGCAGTTCCTGCGCGTAAACAATAATGGCCGAGAACGCGGATGACAGGATCAATCCCACCACCACACTCACAATTCCCGTCCAGAACAAATTGACCCACGGCATCAGCAGAGTAAACGGCAGCACGCCCAGAATCGAAACCCATATCACGCGCTTCCGCCCAATGCGATCGCCGATCGGCCCCCCAATAAATGTGCCTACTGCCGTCGCGCCCAAAAAGGCGAACAAATGCAGTTCGGCACTCCGCGTACTCACATGAAACTTGTTGATCAGGTAAAAAGTGAAATAGCTGTTGATGCTCGCCAGATAGAAAAACTTGGAGAAGATCAGCGCCGCCAGAATCCCGAGTGAAGCATTCACTTTCGCCGGAGTCAGCCCCACCGCAACAGCCGCTACCTTCTTCCTGACCGATCGTGCAAACGTCTCCCGCTGCGCATACCACCTACTTACATGCGTAAGCAGAATGATGGCGGTCAATGCCACAATCGTGAACCACGCGACGCTGTGCTGGCCGTAGGGCAGCACGATGAAAGCCGCCAGCAGCGGTCCCAACGCCTGCCCCGAATTTCCACCCACCTGAAAGACCGATTGAGCCAGGCCGTGCCGTCCCCCGGAAGCCAGCCGTCCCACCCGCGATGCCTCAGGATGGAACACCGCCGACCCCACGCCCACCAGCGCCGCGCCCAACAGCAGCATCGGAAAACTGCCCGCATACGCCAGCGTCACCAGCCCCACCAGTGAGAAACACATGCCGAACGGCAGCGAATATGGTTTCGGAGAGCGATCCGTGTAGTAACCGACCAGCGGCTGCAGCAGCGACGAAGTCACCTGATTCGTCAGCGTAATCAGACCGATCTTCGCGAAGTCGAGATGAAACGAATTCTTGAGCAGCGGATAAATCGCCGGCAGCAGCGACTGTATCGTGTCATTCAGCAAATGGGACACGCTGATCGCCCCGAGAATCGGGAAGACCGTGCCTTCCTTCCCCTGCCGCCCCTGCTCGCTAATTTGATTTACCGCAGTACTCATAAAAAGACGGTTCTCATTGAATAACCGATGCTCCTATTATGCCGAAGGCTTCAGCAATCAGTTGATATGACCGCTTTCGCGCCTGATGATCGTGCATGATGTTCACCACAAAAACCTCATCCGCCCGATACTCCGCCGCCACTACCCCGATCGCCGCCTTCACGCGCTCCGGCGTTCCCACAATAATCCGCCGACCGATCGGCAGCAACTCCGGTGGCATACCTTCCGCCGCCAGAAACGCCTGCGCCCGCTCCACCGTCGGCACCTCAATCAATTGCCCTCGGAACAACATCGTCATCATCATCCGCATGCTGGAAGACAGCGCCTGGGCTTCTTCGTCCGTATCCGCGGCGATCGCCCACACCGCCACGCCCGTGTAGGGGTTTGAGCTACGTTCCCGGTAACCGCGCGCAATTGCGGCTCCTTCACGGTTGATGAAGTCGGCGAAGACATAGGGCAGACCAAAATCCGCCGCCCACTCCGCACTATCTCCCGACGACCCCAGAAGCCACACCTCCGGCCCCGCTTTCAGGTAACCTCGCAGCTCTTTCAGTTGTTCCGGAAAGTCATTGAGCGGCGCCTGACGCCGGTCTCTTTGCAGCGCCAGAGAAATACGCGGTGAAGTCCCCGCCGCCCTGCCGATTCCCAAATCGATCCGCCCCGGATAAAGTCCGTTCAACATCCGGAAATTCTCCGCGACCTTCAGCGGACTGTAATGCGGCAGCATGATTCCCCCGCTGCCCACATGAATCCTCGATGTTGCCGCGGCAATCGGCCCGATCAGAACTTCGGGACTCGACGACGCCAGGGCCGGCGTCCCATGGTGCTCCGCCACCCAATAGCGCCGGTATCCCAGCCGTTCCGCAAACTGCGCCAGGTCGATGGAATTGCGAAGCGCGTCTCCCTGTGTTCCCCCTTCCGCAATGGGGGACTGGTCGAGCACACTCATGTGTAGTAGTCTAGTCATTAAACTATTTTTCCAGGAGACCACCAGGCTTTGCACCGCCGGGAATTTCTCGCCAGCAGTGTCACTCTGCTCGCAGCGCCCATGCTTAACCTCGGACGCTGCCGCCTATTCGGTGCGTCTACCGTGTATTCGATTCGCGCCATCGACCTGGTGACGCAAACAAATGTGATCGACATGCTCGGTCTGCTTACCCTCGACTGGGATCTGCTCGAACGCTGGCAGTGCGATTCCGGCGGCTTCACCGAAACCGATTTCGAAAAACTCCGCGATTCCGGCATTAATGTATTTCATCCGTCAGTAGCATTTGAGACTCCACGTGCGTATGACGTCACGCGCGCCTGGCTCGCCAAGTGGAATCAATTTATCTCCGCCTACCCCAATTACTTCGTGCGCGTCAACAACCCGTCCGACCTCGCCCTTGCCAAAGCCGAAGGCAAGATCGGTATCGTGCTGGGCATGCAGGATGCCAACCACTTGCGTGAACTCTCCGACGTCGATGCGTTTTATGCGATGGGCCAGCGCGTCAGTCAGATCACCTATAACTCCACCAATCGCCTCGGCTCCGGCTGCATGGCGACGGATGACGGCTTGACTGACTTCGGCGCGGAAGTCATCACCCGCATGAATCGGCTCGGCATGGCTGTCGATGTTTCGCACTCCGGTGAGCGAACCACGCTTGACGCGATCGCGGCTTCCACCCGCCCTGTGCTGATTACGCATTCCAACTGTAAGTCGCTGGCCCCCGGTGTCGCCCGCTGCAAAACCGACGCTGCCATTCAGGCCGCTGCTCGCAAGGGCGGAGTCATCGGCCTCACCGGCGTTCGTCACTTCGTTCGCGCCAAAGACCCCGTCACCATCGAACACGCGCTCAATCATTTCGATCTTGCCGTGAAACTCGCGGGCATCGAACATGTCGGAATAGGCAGCGATACCGACCTGCATGGACGCGATACCTCAACTCCTCTCCGCTACGACATCGCCGGCCTGAATCACACCCGCCGCGTCTTCGAGTTGACCGAAGGTTTCATCCGCCGTGGCTATACCAATCAACAGATCGGCTTGCTCCTGGGCGGCAACTTCCAGAGAGTTCTCAATCAGATCTGGACTTAAAAGCGCTTTACCGCAGCAGATCTTCCAGCTGAATCCGCGATCCCGTCTTATCGTCGCGATACTTCACAATCACCGGCGTATAAATCGAAATGCCCCAATCCCTGCCCGGCCCAATCGACACCGCGCGTGAACCCGCCACCACCACAGCTCCCTCCGGAACACAAAGCGGCTGCTCATCCGTAGCCCGGTAGATTAGTCCCAGCACCAGGTCGTAAACCGGTGTCGAGCGGTTGAGAATAGCTCCCGTACCCAGTACCGCGCCCTTCTTAACAACGGTCCCTTCGTAAACGCCGCAATTCCCGCCCACCAGCACGTCGTCTTCAATGATCACGGGCAGCGCGCCCACCGGCTCCAGAACTCCGCCGATCTGCGACGCGGCCGAGATGTGACAATTGCGTCCCACCTGCGCGCAACTCCCCACCAGAGCATGTGAATCCACCATCGTGCCTTCGCCCACATAAGCACCCACGTTGATGTACATCGGCGGCATACAAGTAACCGACTTACCCACAAAGCAACCGTCGCGAATACTCGATCCGCCCGGCACGATCCGTACCCCGTCACTTGCCGAAAACTGCTTCACCGGATAAGTCGACTTATCGAAGTAAGGCTGACGATAAGGATCGATCGACATATCGACAATCCCGCCCAGACGGAACCCCACCAGGATTCCCTTCTTGACCCAGCCATTGACTCGCCAGCCACTCGCTTCATTACTGTCCGGTTCAGCCGCGCGAATCTCCCCTCGATTCAGCGCGTCCTTGAATCGCTCGAACAGAGCGAAGTGCTCAGGCGTGTAAGCCGCCGGCTTGTTGTCGTATATCTGCTCGATCTCAGCCTGCAACGTATGCTCCCGCCGTGGCCAGCAATCCCATCGCTTCCACAACCTGTTCGACCTTCTTCTTACTGGCTTCGGACGGCGGAACCATCGGCAGCCGGTAGACCGGTTCCAGCAGTCCCATCGCAGCCATCGCCCATTTCACTGCAATCGGATTCGTCTCGATGAAATTCATGTTCATCAGCGGCAGCCAGCGCTTCAGAATCTTACGTGCCCCCGCATAATCTCCAGCCAGCGCCAGCCGTGTCATCTCCGTGAACGGCCCGGGGATCTGATTCGAACTGGTCGAAATCACCCCACGTCCGCCCACCGAAATCACCGGCAGCGTCATCACATCGTCGCCCGACAGCACCGTGAATCGTTCCGGCATCCGGCAGCAGATCTCTGCGATCTGCGTGATATTCCCCGAAGCTTCCTTTACCCCCACAATGTTGTCGATCTCGGCCAGCCGCTCCAGCGTCCCCGGCTCCACGTTTACCGACGTCCGCCCCTGCACGCTGTAAACCACGATGGGCAGCGAAGTCGCATTCGCGATCGCCTTGTAATGCTGGTACAAACCTTCCTGACTGGGCTTGTTGTAATACGGAGTCACCGACAACAGCGCATCCGCCCCGGCGCGCTCGCACTCCCGCGCCAGTTCAACCACCTCATGCGTATTGTTGCCACCGGCACCCGCCACTACCGGCACGCGCTTTGCCGCTTCTTCGACGGTAATCGACACCACTCGGAGGTGTTCCTCGCGAGTCAGGGTGGGGCTTTCGCCGGTCGTCCCGCAGGGGACAAGGAAGTCAATTCCCTGCTCAATCTGGCGTCGTACCAGCCTGCGCAGCGTCACCTCATCCAGTCTTGTTTCCTGTGACCCACCCTCGCGCCGGAATGGAGTCACCAGCGCTGTTCCGCATCCTGTCAACATGTCCCACCTCCCCAACTCTTAGTCAATACCTACGCGTCAAACACTTCGCTGAATTCGTGAAAACCTTTTTTGCCAACGATCCACTCAGCCGCCTTCAACGCACCCAGTGCGAAGCCTTCGCGGCTGCGCGCCGTGTGCCGTAACGTGATTGTATCCGCACCCGAATCGAACCCGATTTCGTGCGTCCCCGGTATCTTCCCCGCCCGATTCGAAGCCACATCGACCTTGCCCGTGTACCCCGCCCGCTTCATGTCTTCCACCAGCTTCAGCAGCGTACCCGACGGGGCATCTTTCTTCGCCGAATGATGAATCTCCCACGCCCACGCTTCGTAATCGTTCAGTAGCCGGGAAGCCGTTTCCACCACGCGAAAAAACGCATTCACGCCAATCGAAAAATTCGGACTCCACACCAGACCGATGTTCCGCTGCGCCACAATCTCCTGCACCCGCGGCATCTGATCCTGCCAGCCCGTCGTTCCCATCACGATATTGATCCCGCGCGCCGCAATCCGCTCCACATTGCTGACTACAGCCGAGGGCATCGTGAAATCGATCGCCACATCCACGTTATCGATCGCCACCGGATCGTCGCAGATATCGATCTTCGCGCCCACTTCAATCCCCCGCGCCAGAGCCAGGTCTTCAATCATCCGGCCCATCTTTCCATAACCGACAATCGCGATTCTCACTCAAACACCTCCGGGTCCAACTCGCTGAAGAACTCTTTGTGCAGCGCTTCCACCGCGGGCCGCAGATCCGCCGCCGCCACCACGAAACTCAGATTCAGCAGCGAAGCCCCCTGCGAAATCATGCGTATATTGATGCCGCCCAGCGTATGAAACACGCGCGAAGCCACGCCCGGCGTATACCGGATATTCTCACCCACCAGACAAACAATCGCCTGGTCCGGCTCCATCGAAACTTCCGAAAACGCGCTCAGTTCTTCGCAGATCGCTTTCGTCTGTTCCGTGTCGTCGATCGTCAGCGAAACGCTTACTTCGCTCGTCGCCACCATGTCCACCGGCGTCTGATGCCGATCGAAAATTTCGAAGATGCGATGCAGAAATCCGTGCGCCATCAGCATGCGCGTCGAATGCACGTTCACCAGCGTGATCCGCTTCTTGCACGCAATCGACTTCACTACATTCGTGCAATGAACCGTCTCCGCCACAATCCGCGTACCCGGCACTTCCGGCCTCCGCGAATTCAGAATCAGCACCGGTATATTCCGCTCGATAGCCGGAATCACTGTCGAAGGATGCAGTACCTTCGCCCCGAAATAAGCCAGTTCCGCCGCCTCCGCGAACGAAATCGATTTCACCCGATGCCCGCCCGGCAATATCGTCGGATCGGCCGTCAGCATGCCATCGACGTCGGTCCAGATCTGAATCTCTTCCGCGTTGACACCCGCTCCCACAATCGAAGCCGTTAAGTCGGAACCGCCGCGCCCCAGCGTCGTCGTCACGCCGGCTTCGGTCGCGCCGATAAATCCGCCCATCACAACCACTCGATCCGCCGCCAGCGCCGGCAGCATCTCGCCCAACCGCGCATACGTTTCCGCAAACAGCGGGGCCGCCTGCGTATGCCGGTTGTCAGTGACAATCAACTTGCGCGAATCCACATGTACCGACGGCAATCCGAAGTGTTCGAACGCCAGCGCCACCACATAGCTCGAAAGCCGCTCGCCGTAACTTGAAATCGCATCGATCGAGCGCGGCGTCAGTTCTCCCAACACCGCGATGCCCTTCACCAGTTCCGTCAACTCCTGGAAATGATCGTCCAGCGTACGGTCCAGCTCCGCTCGATGCGCCAGCGGCACCACCAGCCGCGCTTCCCTGGAATGGAAATCGCGCAGGTCGTGAATCTGCCGGATGTATTCATCGCGCTTGCCTTCAATCGCAGATTGCGCGAGCGCCAGCAGCTTGTTCGTCGTCTTGCCCATAGCGGAGACGACCACAATCGGATGACGATCCCTGCGCGCCCGAACGATAGACGCGACGCGTTCAATAGCCTGTGCCGATTCGACGGAGGTTCCGCCGAATTTCATTACTATCAATCGAACAACCCCTCCGAGTGCATCAACTCCGCGTTCAGTACCGCCGCACCGGCCGCGCCGCGCACCGTGTTATGTCCAAGTGCCACAAACTTCCAATCGAACACCGGGCAATGCCGCAACCGCCCGATGAACGCCGCCATACCGCGCTCTCGCTCCACATCTTTACGCGGCTGCGGACGGTCCGCCTCATGCAGATAAATCACCGGCTGCTTCGGCGCGCTCGGCAACATCCGCTCCTGCGGCAGCCCCACCCACGTCTCGAATGCATAGCGCACATCCGCCGCGCTGGGCTTCGATTCCAGTTCTACGGACACGGTAACGGTGTGGCCATCCACCACCGGCACGCGATTGCAGTGCGCACTGACTTTCGCGGCCAGCGGCTCGATATGGTCGCCTTTGAACGCGCCCATAATCTTCTGCGTCTCCTCCTGCATCTTCTCTTCTTCGCCGCCGATGAGCGGAATCACATTGGCATTGATGTCCATCGAAGGAACACCCGGATATCCCGCGCCTGAGATCGCCTGCAGCGTGGTCGCAATCACGCGTTGAATCCCAAACTGCCGCAAAGGCGCCAGACCCATCGTCAGCACGATAGTCGAGCAGTTCGGATTCGTCACGATCTGCCCCTTCCATCCCCGCACGCGCTGCTGTCCCGGAATCAGCTTCAGGTGGTCGGGATTGATCTCGGGAACAATCAGCGGTACGTCCTGCTCCATCCGGTGATTCTTCGAATTCGAAACCACCACATGACCCGCCCGCGCAAACTCCCGTTCAATCTCCGTCGCCACCGACGCATCCATAGCCGAGAAAAGCACCAGCGGCGCATGGCCCGGCTTGGCTTCTTCCACCTTCAGCGATGCGATCTCAGGCGGTGTCGCCGCACCCAGATGCCACTTCGCGGCTTCCGAATAAAGCTTGCCTGCCGACCGTTCACTCGCGCCCAGCCACGTGAGCCTGAACAACGGATGACCGTCGAGAAACTTGATAAAGTGTTGCCCCACCATCCCGGTGGCGCCCAGAATCCCTACTTCGATTTGTTTCATTGCTGTTGCAGCTTTCTCACCATTCGTTGATAGATTTCCACTGCATCGAGGAGCTGTTGTTTCGGTACCCGCTCATCCAGAGTGTGTGCTACATGAATCGTTCCCGGACCGAACAGCAGCGGTTGTCCCCAGGCGCCGTTGAACGCCGGAATGTCAGTTGTGAACGCGACCACAGTCGTCGGCAAACCTTCCACCGCCGCCAAATGCACTGCCGGAATCTCCAGAACTTCCGTCAACTCAGCCTTGCCCGCCACCGCCGCTTCCAGTGCTGCCCGCGTGCTGGTCGAATCGCAAACCAGACGAACAAATATCTCCGCGCGCGCATCGTCCGGAATCACATTCGGTGCCCGCCCTCCGCGAATCGTCCCGATGTTCAGAGTGCTGGCGCCAAGTATGGGATCCACCGGCAACTCAACCCGCCTGATCGCCGCCAGCGCCTCCAGCAACTTATCGATCGCCGATTCCCCCAGCTCCGGATAAGCCGAATGCGCCATCTTGCCCTTCGCCACCACTTCATAGCGCAGCGCGCCCTTCGACCCCAGCGCCAGTTGATTCTCCGTAGGCTCGCCGTTGATGATGTACTTCGAACCGCGCGGATCTTTCGCCGCATGGTACGCCCCCGCGCTGTTGCGTTCTTCGCCCACCACGAACAGCAGCCCGAAATCGCGCACACCCGTTTCCAGCAGGCTTTCGGCCGCCTTAATCATGGAAGCGATGATGCCTTTCGTATCGCAGGCGCCCCGGCCCCAGATGAACTCGGCATCTTCCCGCGAGGGAATGAACGGCGGCACCGTGTCGATATGCGTCGAGAGCGTCACGATCGGTTTGCCGAATGCCGCAAAGATGTTGTTCCGGTGCGGCTCGACTTCGATCTTCTCGATCGTTCCGTCGTGCCGCGCGCAGAGTACCGATAGGTAGCCGTAAAGGTAATCGCCCACCTGCTCTTCCTCGGGCGTTACGGACGGAATGTCGATGAGTGCTCGCGTCAGTTCGAATACGTTCATGGCCAAAGCCTCGATTTCGACTGGATTTAAAGCGCGGGAGGAGAGTGAGGATACTGCGAAGTTCACTGTCCTGGCTAGCGCTCCACCCGGGTCTGACCCGGATGACAGTGGCCGGGATTCAACCCGGACCCCCAACCATTCCGCCGGCGATTCGCGCGGAACAATTTCGGCGAACGACCCCTCCCTGCGCACTCCCCGAATTCATCGCGGGATTCGAGCACGCGGTCCTGGCCGCCGCACCTCTACCAGAAAATCCGAGTGTAGCATGTGGACTGTTCGAAGCTGGGCCTTTACTGGGATTTTGTTAAACTCGCGGGCAGCGATGGCATTCCATCTCAACGGCGTTCTCGAAACCCTGCGCGCACATCAGCGCGAACTGCATGCCTTGGGCGTGAGCCATGCTTTAGTATTCGGTTCCGTCGCACGGGGGGATGCGCGCACAGACAGCGACATTGACGTATTAGTCGACCTCGACCGTGAACGGTCCATGGGTGTTTTTGAGTATGCGCGGCTGAAACTTTATATCGGTGAATTGTTCGACAATTCCGCCGACGTAGTAAGTCGCGGCGCCCTGAAACCCCTACTGCGTGACAGCATCCTTCGCGATGCCGTCGATGCCTTCTAAAAATCCCTCGCAAAGATTGCGGGACACTCTCGACAACATCGATCTGCTCGATGCCTTCACCTCCGGTCTCCCGTATGGTGCCTTCCAGGCCGACTAAAATACCGTCCATCCTGTTGTCGGTAGTAGGTGAGTTCGAAACCTCTGATATAGACCGGTCGGCTGGAATTGATGCGATTAACACCCCTGAAGCCGTTACCGCCGGACAGGACAGTCCATGCTTGCATCGGGGAGATAACCGCGATGCGGCATGTGGGAGTGATTCGCATAACACGACGCTTCAGGATAATCGAGTCACCTGCCCTAAGTGCAAGCAGATGATAGCAGCGTCTACGATTTCTACCGAGCGGTAGTGGGTTCAGTTTTCAAAATGGATTTTTGCCGGGACACGGCCCACTTGGACCAGTTAGTGATTCCAGAATTTGAATACTCATCGCTGTCGCCCAGGTCTCAGGATGGTCTTTGTAACGTCGATCAATCGGGGCAACACCCTGTTCCACGGAAACACTATCAACACAGGACACTAAAGCGCTGGCGCCAGGGCGAGAATGAAAGAAACCGTCAACCCATCCCGTGTAGAAAACGATTTTCTGAATGTCGTCAAACTTTCCCCAGATTTCGAACTTGTGAAATATGTCGGCAGTCAGTTTAGCCGCGTAGAACCCGAGCAATAAACGATAGTTCTAGCGGCGCCCGTGGCGCTCATCTTATCTTCGTTTCTGTTCTATCTCGGCGTGCCTGTAACTTGTCGGTGTATTCACTTTGGCTGTCAACGCTAAAGAGAATCTCCGCGTTGCTTTCCTGCTCCTCCAATGTCATGACATGCTCCAGCGCATCGATCCGTCTCCCATCGAATCTTTCGAGTTTTCCGTCGGCCAGAATTGCGTGGATCATGCGATAACCCTATCATGCCAACCCGAGGCAAAGATCACGACTTCACCAGAAAAGGCCTGGGCGCTGTCGAGCAAACCATCGGCAAGAGGTGGGATAAAGCGCCACTGGAGAAGTCGACAAAAGAATCCAGTCACGATTGCACTCGGCAAGCTCGGCGGCGCTAACGGCCGAGAGCGGCGCAGGGGGTGAGCTTAGTCCGCGCAAACGGCCCAACGATCAGTCCCCTTCTTCAACACGCTGGCCTCCGACACATTTCCTCCATGTCCCGTTCGCTCCAACGCGGAAACTGGCGCGGACGGCATATCATAAAAGCTTGATGGCCGTCGACGAAAAACTAACGAGCGAGATCGTTCGCCGTATTCTGACCGTCGCCGAACCGCATAGCATCATTCTCTTCGGCTCAGCCGCAACAGGCCAGATGACTACCGACAGCGATATCGACCTCCTGATCGTCGAACCCGCGCCTGCAAACACCCGTCACGAGAGCATCAAAATTCGCCGAGCACTCGGAGATATTGGCTATCCCGTCGATGTCGTCGTCATCGGAACAGAGCGCTTTGAAGAAACCTGTACCGTAATTGGCAGCATCGCTTACCCCGCACATAGGTTCGGACGAGTCCTCTATGAAGCCGCCTGACGAGGTCCAGCGCGACCTGGTCAGACAGTGGGTCGAAAAAGCGGAACAGGATTTAACCGCAGCCGAGGTTCTTCTCAAGGCAGGCGTCGGCTTGCGCCCTGTAATCGCTTTCCACTCTCAACAGGCCGCCGAAAAATTACTGAAAGCCATTCTCGTCCGGCATCAGGTGTACTTTGCGAAGACACATGATTTGGGAAAACTTCTCGATCAGCTTGCTCCGTACGAACCCGCCACCGCAGTTGCCCTTGAGGAATCCGTAGCGCTCAGCCCATACGGCGTTTGAGGTCCGATATCCAGGCGATGCGCCGGAACTTCTTCGCGGCGAAGAACTTCGCGCCGTGGAAATCGCCAGACAAGTTCGCGATACCGTGACCGCTCTACTCACGCCCTATCTGGCCCAGCGCTAAGCCTTCCCCGCCCGCACCGCATTCCGGAAATAACCCACCGCCAAAACCTGCAACACCACAATCCCCGCCACCAGCTTCGCCGTAAAAATTCCCGGATTCTTCACGTCAATCACCGGAAACACCGCCAGCACGAGGTAAAGCAGCGTCATCAGCCCTCCCGACACCGCCGCAATCCGCACCCCCAGCGGCGCCTTCTCCCCCCGCGCCACCAGCGGAATCGCAAACATCACCATGTACGCCAGCGCGAACACAATCCCCGCCGCATTATCCAGTAATTGAAACGCCTCCTGATTCCCCGAGCCCGCGCTCGCCCCTATCGCGAAAATGAACGTCAGCACGCCGAGAAACACCACGGACCCCGTCGGCGTTTTGTACTTCGGATGTAACCGGCTGAACCAGCCCGGCAGCAGATGATCCCACCCCGCCACCATCGGCAAACGAATGGTCAGGTTGAACCCAAGACACGCCCCCGCGATCGCCGCCCACACCAGTAACGCCGTCGAAATCACGGCCAACGGCGGCGCGCCCAGCGTCAGTGCCTGTGTGATCGGAGAAACCAGGTCCATCGCATCCGGCTTCACAAACGCCAGCACCGCCGCGGTCCCCAGAATGAACATGCCTGCAATCGCCGGCGCCGTCACCCACATGGACCGCCGTATCGCCTTGATCACATTCGCATCCCGGCACTCGCCCGCAAACACCACCACGCCATCGAATCCCGCCAGCGCTCCAAAGCCCAGCTTGGCGAATATATTCACGTTCAGCAGCGTCACCGCCGGAAACGTCAAAGCCGCCGGCGCCGTTACCCACCGTCCCGTCAACCACCGCGGTATCGCCACCACGATCATGCCCACAAACAACGCCATCAGCGCGAATCCGCCTGCGTTGTTGATCCACTTGCCAATTCCCAACCCGCGCCACGCCACCAGCATCAACCCCAGAATCACCACCACGCTGATCCCGAGTATCAGCACCTTATTCGACTCAAGCCCCGCTCCTCGCGCGCCCAGTGCATACCCAATGTTGTCCGCCGTAATCAGCCCAATCCGCGACGCTAACAGCACCTGGTAAATCAAAATGTTCCAGGCTACCAGGAAGCCCACCAGCGCACCGAAGCGCAGTTTCGCCCACTGATAAATACCGCCTTCGAGCGGCATCTCGCGCAGCAAATGTGTCACGACAATTCCTGACGGAATATAGAACAGCACCACCGCGGGAATCCAGTACATTACGTGCGACGATCCCAGCCGTCCCGCGTACCCCACCCACGACAGCCCCACAATGTTCAGGATCTGCATCCAGATCAGATCGAACAGCCGCAGTTCTTTTTTGAGTTCGGCGCTATGCCGCTCGACGTCGCGTTCCGCCGCGATAAACACGGCATCGCTGCTGATCGGCTCGGGCTTCAGATTTTCATCCGCTCCAGCTTGCGATACAGCGTCTTCCGCTCGATACCCAGTATCTGCGACGCCCGGCTTTTGTTCCCGCCCGTAGCCGCCAGCACCCGCCGGATCTGGTCCGCTTCCGTCTCCGCCAGCGTCTCGCCCGCCGCGCCACCCGGCTCCATCGCGGTAATCGCGTCGTGCACCGCCTCCGCATCGATGCGCGCCTGCGGAGCCAGTATCGTCAGCCTCTCGATCAGATGTTGCAACTGCCGCACATTCCCCGGCCAAGTGAAATCGCGCAGCGTCTTCAGGCCCGATTCCGTCAGCCTCACGTCGCGGTTATAGCGCGCGTTGTACTTCGCCAGAAAATACTGCGTCAGCAGCGGCACATCGTTGCGCCGTTCGCGCAGCGGCGGCAGCACCAGCCGCACCACGTTCAATCGAAACCACAGATCTTCGCGAAACTTGCCCTCTTCCACCATCTTCTGCAGATCGCGATTCGTCGCCGCCACCACCCGCACGTCTACTTTCTTCTCTCTCGAAGCCCCCACCGGCCGGATCTCGCGCTCCTGCAAAAACCGCAACAGCTTCACCTGAAACCCAGGCTCGATATCGCCGATCTCATCGAGAAACACCGTCCCTCGATTCGCCGCCTCAAACACTCCGATGCGGTCCCGATCCGCCCCCGTAAAAGCCCCACGCACCGATCCGAACAGTTCACTCTCCAGCAGTGCCGCCGGAATCGACGCGCAATCCACCGGCACAAACGGTTGCGCTGCCCGTCCGCTGAACCGGTGCACCATCCGCGCAACCAGTTCCTTGCCCGTTCCCGTTTCGCCTTCGATGATCACCGTCGCATCCGTCGGCGCCACCTGCGACACCGTCTTATAGATTTCGATCATCGCCGTCGAACTGCCGATCATCTCCGTCTCCGGCAGTTCTTCGTTCTCGATCTCCCCATCGCTGCTGTCGGGAATATCGAGAGCCCGTTTCACCGCTTCCAGCAGCGTGTCCAGTTCAAACGGTTTAGCGAGATAATCGAACGCCCCATTGCGCGTCGCCGCCATCACCGTTTCCATCGTGCCCCGCGCCGTCATCAGAATTACCGAACAGCCCGGATGTTCCTTCCGCGCCGCCATCAGCACATCGATCCCCGTCCGGTCGTCGATATAAATGTCGGAAATGATCAGCGGATACCCGCGCTCTGCCACCTTCAGCAGCGCATCGCGTGTATTCGAAACCGCGTCCACCGCATACCCTTCCAGTTCCAGAAAGGTTGTGATCGTGGTCCGAACGCTCGCGTCGTCTTCCACCAACAGGATCGGTTCACTCATGACTTATTAGCAGCAGCCCGCTTCAACACCAGCGTAAACTCCGAGCCCTTCCCCGGTTCCGATTCCACGTGGATCGTCCCTCCATGCCGCGTCACAATCTGGTCCACCAGCGACAGCCCAATGCCCGTCCCTACTTCGCCCGATTGCTCCGCCCGCTTCGTCCGATAGAATTTCTCGAAAATTCGCCCGACTTCTTTTTTATCCATACCAATTCCCTGGTCCCGGATCGACAAACGCACTCGGTCACCCTTCCCATCTTCTCCATAAACCCTCACCCGCGTTTGCGGCGGCGAGTACTTCACCGCATTCGTCAGCAAATTGTAGACCGCATATTCCATCAACTCGCGATCCCCGGTTAGCTCCGCCGCCGGCAACGCCTCAACATCGATTTCAATCTGTTTGCGTTCCGCCAGCGGCCGCGCCCTCTCCGCGCACCGTTCCACCAGATCCGCCATCCCGAACCGCTCATGGCGCATCTCCATCTCACCTTCCGACAACCGCTCCACGCTTAAAAACGTTTCGATCATCCGCGCCAGTCGCTTCGATTCCGCGTTGATCATGTCCGCAATCTGCGTCCGCTTGGCTTCCGGCATAGACCCATAACGGCTGATCAGTTCACTCGACCCCTGAATCGCCGTCAGCGGCGTCCGCATCTCGTGCGTCACAAATTGAATCGCCTTCTGGTACCGGCCCCTCTCGTTTTCCGATCGCACCAGTTGCCGCCTCACCGTCAAATGCCTCCACGCCGCCGCCGCCGAAGCTCCAATCGCCACCGCCAGCGTCCCCGGCACCCACGGCCACACCACCGAATGCTGAAAAGCTACGGCCGGGATCAGTTGCGATAACGCCAGCATCCCCGCCGCTATCAGGTTCGCGTGCCACCCCGTCGTAAGTGCATAACCGAGTGCCGCGCCCGCCGCCAATATCAGACACAACGCCGCTACATCGGTCATCGGCTCGTCCGTCAGAAACATCCCCCGCGCAATTGTCTCGTAGGCATTCGCATGCATTTCGATCCCCGGCATAATCACGCCGTTCGAATACGGAGTCATCCAGCGATCCCGCACCGCGTTCTGCGCCGTCACTCCCGCGAATACCACTTTGCCTGTGAACCGCGACGCGAGCGATGGATCCTTGTCCAGATCCGCAATCCCCACCGCCGGAATCAAACCCTGCGGCGCATAACGGATCCGCATCGTCCGCCCCGACGCGATGTCCGACGGAATCCTCAACCCGCCCAACCTCAGATCCTCCGGCGATTCCAGTATGTCGTTGCCTCGCGAAACGCTGAACGCCGCCAGCGCCAGCGCCCAGTGCCGGTCATGCCCCGCCGCTTTTTCGAGCGGAATGTCCCGGCTCACCGCGTCGTATTTATCGAGGTCCGCATGCACTTCCCCCACCGCCGCCGCATGTTTCCGGAACCGCGTAATCGGCTCTTCCCATCCACTTCCGTCCGGCAGCAGATCGCTCGAAAGCACCAGGTTGTGTGTCGCCGCAAACGCCCTTTCCAGATGGTCGTCTTCTTCGGCATACCCCGGCTCCGCGAGAATAATATCCACCGCGACTGCCGCGGGCCGCGCCGGATTGATCCGGTCCAGTCCATCCGCCAGTGCGTTGCGTATCCCGCCCACGCCATAACGATTCAGCGTTTTTTCGTCGATCGCCAGGATGATGGAGGACGCTTGCCACGGCTGCGGCGGCTCCAGACGGAACAGGAAATCGTACGCATATTGATTCACCTGCCAGCCGAACGCCGTCAGGCTGATCGCCAGCGCCGCCACCGCCGAGGCCACCACCAGCAGGACCAGAATCGAATATGTGCGCAGCTGATTTCGCAAAGCCAGGTGATTGCGCCCGCTCAGAACAACTGCATTCCTGAGTCCACGAAGAGAATATTACCTGTAATTCCCCGGCTCAGGTGGCTCGCCAGAAATACCGCCGTGTCCCCCACCTCGCCCGGTTCCGTCACGTGACGCAGCGGCGACCGCTCTTTCACAATGTCGAGGATCTGCGAAAAATCCTTCACCGCGCGTGCCGAAGCCGTCTTCACCGCACCCGCCGAAATCGCATTGACGCGAATCTTCGCTGGACCCAGATCGTATGCCAGATACCGCACCGCCGCTTCGAGCGACGCCTTCGCCACCCCCATCACGTTGTAGTTCGGCATCACCCGCGTTGACCCCAGATAGGTCAGCGTCATAATCGATCCCCCGCTCGACATCAGCGGCGCCACCGCCCGCGCCATCGCTACCAGCGAATACGCGCTCACATTCTGTGCCAGCAGAAAACCCTCGCGGCTCGTGTCGACAAACGGCTGCCCCAGGTCCTCCCGATTGGCAAATGCCAGGCTATGCACCAGCGCATCGATCGGCCGCCCTATTTTCTTCAGGCTCTCCGTCAGCGCCGCCAGTTCGTCGTCCTTCGTCACATCGCACGGCAGCATGGCCGCCACGTTCAGGCCGCCCGCAATCGCTTCCACCGTCTCTTTCTGCTTCTCATTCAGATAGGTGAGGATCAGCGCCGCGCCTTCCCGCGCCATCGCCTCCGCAATCGCATACGCAAGGCTCCACTTATTCGCAATTCCGGCGATGACCGCCGTCTTCCCATCCAGCAATTTCGACATGAACCTACCAGCGTAGCGCTACCCCGCTATCAGCGCAGCGCTAACATCAAGGTCTGCGCCGCGTCCTCCTTCTCATTGTGGTCATGATCGTCTACGGATGCATGTACCCGTGGCATTTCGCCTGGCCGCACAACAGCCACAGCCCCTTCTTCCTGTTAATGCACAACTGGGACCCGCGCTGGAATCGATTTACCTTCCGCGACGCCGCCGTCAACGTCGTCCTCTACATTCCGCTCGGTATGGCGGCACACCTGATCTTCCGCAAATGGCACGTGCCTGGCGCCGGATACTGGATGCCGGTTCTTCTCGGCGCCGCGCTTTCTGCGTCCATCGAAATGACTCAGGTGTTCGTTCCTACCCGCAATACCAGCCTGAATGATTTGATGAATAATGTGATCGGCACCGTCGCCGGTGTCGTCCTGGGTGCTCTGTTTGAGAAAATCGCCGGACCTTCCTTCATCGAAGGGATTCACTTCCATCCCACCGATCGCGGCGCGCTGGTGCTGGTCTTTATCTGGCTCGGCTATTTGTCATTTCCCGTATTTCCCATCACAGGCTTATATCGTCCTGCCCGCAAGCTGGAGCTTTTTCTCAGCTCTCCCGCTTTCGATCCGGTTTTGTTTATCTCCGCCCTCGCCACCTGGTATATCGCCGGCAAACTCTTCGCTGCGGCGGGTTCTCACCATCCCCTGCGCTGGCTATCCTGCCTGCTGCTTATTTTTCCCGCCCAACTTTTCATCGTGGACCGCCAACCGATTCGCGCCGGCTTCCTCGGCGCCATCGCGGGAATTCTCCTCTACCTCCTCCTCGATCGGTTTCCAACCGTCAGCGACCCCGTTAGTGAGATAGAAGCGTGGGCGTTCCTCGCCGTGATCGTTTTCCGTGGACTCAGCCCGTTCCACTTCACCGCCCGCCAACCGTTTTCATGGATTCCCTTCACCGGCCTGCTCGCCACCGAATGGCAATCCGGCGTCATGATCTTGCTTGAGAAGGCTTTTTACTACGGCACGGCAGTCTGGCTTCTGCGCTCCGCCGGCGCCGGCATCGCGAGCGCCGCGGGCCTGGTCGCAATCGTACTCGCGGCCATCGAAGGCCTGCAAACCCATCTGATCGGAAGAACAGCCGAAATTACCGATCCGCTTATCGCCATCATCATGGCCTTTGGATTTACCATGCTCTATCGCGAGCGCCCCTTCGCCGCCCACGTGGTGCATCCGGGGTTCCGAGCCGCGCGTGTCAACAAACGGTAGCGATACACCCAGTTACGAGAACCCGACAGTGAACTAAGGATGAGAATGCCGCCGATGCCGCATTGGGCACGTCAACACTCATTTACTCTTACCTTTCGCCAGTTCTTTGCAGCGCTGTATTACTCCTTCGCCGTAAACGTGCCCTTCTGCTTCGCCACTTCCCGCACCGTGGGATAAAACTGCGCGAACGTCGTATCCAGCGCACCCGACTTCTCATGGCAAGTGAAGCAATCCGCCGTCTCCGGAAACGGAGTCCCTTCCTTCTTGTCCGCCGTCGATCCGAAGCCGAAAAACGCCCACTTGCGCGGGAACCGCTTCTCGTCTTTCACGTGAACTTCCGTGTGCAGGATGTCGCCCTGAAAATGGCCCCGCTGATTGATCGACCCCTTCTGCACCGACGAACGCACTTCCAGCACGAACATCGTCTTATCCGGCCACTGCCCCGTTTGCAGGAAGGAACGATAAGCCGAGGGCGTCACGAACACGTTATCGAACGGCGGATCCTGACTGTCAGTCCCCGCAGCCGCCGGACCGTACGCCATTCCCAGCCCCGAACTCAGCCACACCCACTGCCGATAATTGTCCGGCCTCAGTAACTGGCCCGCGGCGCTGTACTTCGGCTCATCTGTCTTGTCAACTTTCTCAATGACAGCCCCCAGGACAAGCAGTGGCATCGCCGCCAGCACAGCCGCAAGAATTTTCATGACCCATTTTTACAGGTCACTGATAGTAAGTCACGTACCAGTGTCCCGTTCCATCGCAAAAAAGTTCGATCACCGAATTCGCTGACAATACCGTCGCAGTTCCGCTCGTGTCGGTAACTAAGGTATCGGTGCTTTGAGTGTTGACCGTAAGTCCTGGCGAAACCGAACTCGCTACCTTCTCGACAATCACCAGCCGTCTCCCCGCCGCCTGTCCCTTCGGCAGCTTGAACGCCGCAACCGCGGAGCTGTTATCGCCGATGTAAAAGATGTTTGAATCCGCGTCCGGAATCGTATACGTTCCCGCGTGCGCCGTCGTGTCCATCTGGAAAACACTCCCGCTCGGACCGTTCGCTCCACTAGCTCCCGCCGCCCCCGTCGCCCCGCTCGCGCCTGCAACTCCCGCCGGACCCTGCACTCCCTGCGTACCTTGCGCCCCCTGTTGACCGCTCGCCCCCACAGGTCCTGTAGCGCCCTTCGCTCCCGCCACTGTTCCGGCCGCCCCCGTCGATCCCGCCGACCCCGTCGTCCCCGCGACTCCCACCGGACCCGCTGTTCCCGTAGCGCCAACCGCGCCCGTGGCTCCAACCGAGCCCTGCACTCCGGCGGCTCCCGTCGCTCCCACGGCGCCCGCAGGTCCCGCAGGTCCGGTCGGTCCCACCGCTCCCGTCGTCCCCGCGCTTCCCGTCGGTCCAGCCGGTCCCACCGATCCCGCTGCTCCCACACTGCCAGTCGCTCCCGCCGGACCCGTGGAACCCTGCGCACCCGCCGGCCCCGCACTTCCTGTTGGTCCGACCGGCCCCGCTGGCCCAATAGCTCCTGTCGCTCCCACCCCGCCATCCCGTCCCACCGCACCCTGAGGACCAGCGCCCCCCGCCGCCAGCACCACCACATCCAGCAGTGCCGGATGACTGGTATGTGTGTTCTCGCGCGCGTCCAGTGCCACCAGTACACCCGGCAGCGCCGTAATCTCTATCCCGAAGTTCACACTCGGCGTAGTTATCCACGCCTGCACCTGCGTCGTCACATCGATAGTCACGTATGCGTTCGCCGTACTCGCCGCAATGCTGGCAAAAGAAGTCGACGCGACGGAAGGCTCAATATTCCTGTTCACCGCACTTTCACTCCACGACGAATTGACTACCGTAAATGTCAGTGCCCCTCCCGCAGGCACACTGTTTACGAATAAGTGAAGCCACGCATTAGTTACCGTTGTCCCCGCGCTGAATCCGGAAACATCGAAGGCCAGCAGCCCCACGTTTCCGCTTCCCACCAGGACATTTTCCATCAAACCGAAATTCGCCGATGGCCCAGCCGAACTCACATACGTATCAGCCGTCAAAGGCGCTTCGGCCGCCCAGATCGGCAGCGCCGCGCCGATTAACAGCAGACACGCCGCTCGTTTTAGCATGCGTTTCAACATGCAGAGGGACTCGTTGGCGAAGCGCTCAGTATCGTCCAGGTCGTCCCATTGCTCACCAGTTCAACCCCATACGTGAACGTCAACGTAGTCAGCAGACCTGGAATCGACCCGCACTGAGTAAACAATCCATCTGACCCCTGCACCATTACCGTGACCGTATTCCCGTTGAACTGAGCCGCGCGCAGAATAATCACCGTACCCGTCGCCGCGCTCGCATGAGGCAGCGTCACCGAAGCCGCTCCGCTTGTGTTCGATACCAGAAAAATGTGGTGCAGATCGTTGTCGGCAATCGTCGCGCCGCTCACCAGTGTCGAGAGCGACGCCACATTCGAAAAAGCGGCCCCCGTGTTTCCCGTCAATCCCGTCGACCCTGCAGTCCCCACGCCGCCTTGAGCCCCAGCCACACCGGCCGGTCCCGACGTTCCCACCGTCCCACTCGCTCCCGCCGCTCCCGTCGCGCCCACCGGTCCCACACCGCCGCTGGCTCCTGCCGGTCCTGCGGAACCAACCGGCCCCGCCACACCCTGCGGCCCCGTAGCTCCCGAACTTCCCGTCGCTCCCTGCGGACCCGTCGCTCCCGCACTTCCCTGCGGACCCGCGGTACCCGCCGGACCTGCGGGACCCTGCGGACCCACCGCTCCCACGGCTCCAGCCGCTCCTGCACTCCCCGTGGGTCCCGCGCTTCCCACCGGACCCACACCGCCCGTTGCGCCCGCCGGTCCCGCAGCTCCCACCGCGCCCGCAGCCCCGCTGGGCCCCGTAGTTCCAACCGCGCCTTGTGGTCCGGCTGGGCCCACCGGTCCTGCCGCACCAACTGCCCCCGTGGCTCCCGTCGCGCCGGTCTGTCCCGTCGCTCCCGCCAGAGAAATATCCAGTACAGCCGGATGACTCGTATCGGTGTTTTCTTTGCTATCGAAGTAAACCGCTGTTCCTGCATTCGAAGCTTTCAACGCGAAGCCATAATTCGCCGCGCCGCTCACCCATGCCTGCACCTGGCTCCGTACATCGATCGAAATCGTAACGCCGCTGACGTTCACCGTGGTCCCGCTCTGCAACAGCGTTCCCGTAGTCGTGCCGCTCGCTGCGCCTTCCGTCCACGCCTCATTAGCCGTATAGAGATCGATGGAGCCCGAACCCGCAATCGCATTCACAAAGAGCCTCAGCGTGGCCGATTGAACCTGCGCAGCCGTAGTTCCTGCCGGCAAACCGCTCAGGTCGAACTGCAGCAATCCAAGGGCGTTCACTCCACCGCCCACAAAAACAACCGGCAGACTTCCATTGTTCGCCGCACTGCCCGTCACCGCAAATGTGTCCCCGGTAAGCACCGCCGTCACCGCGCCCGCCATCCCTGGCCAGAACACCATCGCCGCCAGGCTCAGCGCCCGGCTCAGAGAGACCCGCCTCATGACCGGTCCACCACGCGCCACACATGGTTACCGTCCGAAATCACGCGCAAATAGAAATAGCCGTTGCATCCCGGAGCCGCCGAACCGTTCGTAACCGTGTTTGCCGCGCAGTAAATCGTGTCGCCAGTCTGTGGATATGCCTCCAGATCTCCCCCATTGGTCGTCGCATCGGTCTCGATCAGCGTAATCACTCGTCCCGCCACGCTGGCGTGCGGCAACAGAATCGTCACACCCGGATTCAGCGTCGTGTTGTTGATCAGAAAGAAGCCGTGTACCAGGTCGCTGTCGTAACTCGAGAGGTCCAGCGTAGCGTCTGGATTATTCCCAACCACCAGCATTCCGAATCCATTGTTATTGAGGATTCCGGCAGTCCCCGTGCTTCCCTGCGATCCTGTCGCACCCGCTGGTCCCAGAGAGCCCGTAGCTCCCGGCAATCCCTGAATTCCCGTCGTGCCCGCCGAACCCGCTCCACCCGTCGTACCTACCGGGCCAGCCGGTCCTGCCGCGCCCGTTGCGCCCGCCGGACCGGTCGGACCTGTTGGACCCTGTGCACCAGCTCCACCCCCTGCGCCGCTCGGCCCCGCTACTCCCGTCAAGCCCACCGCGCCCGTAGCTCCGGTGGCTCCTGTCGCTCCCGTCGGACCGGCCGGTCCTGTCAATCCGACCGGTGAGATTCCAACCGAACCCGTCAATCCCACCGGACCGGTTGGCCCTGCGGGACCAGCCGCGCCCGCAGCCCCGGCCCCTCCCGCAAGCCCCACCAGTCCCACTGTTCCCGCCGCGCCCGTTAGACCCTGCGCGCCGGCGGGACCAGTAAGCCCGGCAGCACCGGCAGCCCCCGCCGGACCGGTCGCACCGGCAATTCCACTCACTCCCTGCGGTGCCACCAGGCTGACTTCGAGCAAGGCGGAGTGCCCCGTAGTGATGCTTTCCTTGCTGTCGAAGTATACGGAAGTGCCTGAGAGACCTGCCAGCAGAAATCCGTAATTGGGTGTACCTCCCAACCACGCTTTCACCTGAGCCGTCACATCCACTGCCACCCATGTATCCCCAGCCACGATAGGGACGCTCGCCGCCACTAGATTCCCCGCGCCAGGCGCGTTCGTACCGTTCACCGTTCCTTCCGTCCACCCGCCCGCGGCGGCATAGATGTCCAGCGAACCAGCCGAATTAATGGCCGAAACATAGATGCGTAGCGTCGCACTCGCCACCGTCTCTGAAGGTAAAGCGCTGAGGTCGAACCGCATCAGGCCCTGGTAATCAGCCGTTCCTCCCAACCCGATCCACGGCATCGCACCGAAGTTCACGCTGCTCGGAGACGGCGCGAAAAACGCGTCGTCCGTGAGCGGCGCAATCTGCGCCCTCGCGGCACTTACCGCGCCCATAAACAGAAGCGCGCCAGCCGCCCCGACCCTAATGGCAGTGTGCAGAGACATTGAGAATAGTCTGACCGCTGCTCACACCGGCCCCGCTCGCTTGCAGCGCAATACTGCTTCCCGCCGTTACAGATACGGTGGCTCCCGTGACAATTCCACTCGACGCCGATGAACTGTCTCCCGTCGCCGCAAGCGACGTACTGCCGCCATTCACATACAACGTGACGGTAATTTGACCACCTGAGCCGTATCCCGATGCCACTGCGCTCGGATTCACTTCCAGTGAATCGAACACGCACGACACAGGAAGTAAGGTTGCCACTCGGCTGTACGAAGTAAACCGCCCGCCCACTGTTGCATCTCCCGCCGCATTCGGAGCGAAGAAGAACGAGGTCGCCGTAGTCGGATTCAGGACGCTCGCCGAGAAAGTCACTCCGGCCCCCGACGCCCCTGTAGACCCCGCCGGTCCGGCAGGTCCGACACTTCCAGCCACTCCCTGTACCCCTTGAATTCCCTGCGCCCCAGATGCTCCCCCCATTCCCTGCAACCCAGTTGGTCCGGCAGGTCCAATCGCGCCTACCGCGCCCGCCGGTCCAGCCGGTCCGATCGCCCCCACAGCCCCAGCCGCTCCCGCCGTCCCCTGCAACCCAGTCGGCCCGGCAGCTCCAATCGCGCCTACCGCTCCCGCCGGTCCAGCCGGTCCGAT
>Ga0302320_10004979_pt1 | contig 29961 bp, 23 predicted proteins | sample Bog_T0_3_FD_202130 | JGI IMG/M metagenome (GOLD analysis project Ga0302320, IMG submission 202130) | Peat permafrost microbial communities from Stordalen Mire near Abisko, Sweden - Bog_T0_3 | ecosystem: Environmental > Terrestrial > Soil > Wetlands > Peat | place: Sweden: Abisko, Stordalen Mire... | reverse complement strand
AAGGCGCTGGCCGGTCCTTACCTGGACAACATTTCCGACGAGATGGTTCATGTCTGGGCCGAGCAAATGCACGCCAATCGCGCATGGCTGGAAAAACTCGGCATGAAGCCGGCGGATCTGCCGCGGAGCTTCAAGGGGGTCGTGGAGTTTCCGGAACTCGCGGGCTCCGAATGCGTCCACATGCTGGTGCATCGCGAGGACGCGGATGTCGCTCCCGTGAAGATCGGCGGCGAGCGCCTCTGGCGCGTGATCGAGAAGGCCGTCGCGGCGCGCCGCATCCGAACCCTCTTCGACACGCCGGTCCGGCATCTCGTGCGGGACAAGGGTGAGATCGTCGGCGTGGTCGCCGAGCGGCGCGGCGAGCGCATCGCGATCAAGGCGAACCGCGCGGTCGTGCTCACATGCGGCGGCTTTGAAGCCAACCCGGAAATGATCCGCAATTACATCCAAGGACTTCCCGTCAGCTATCCCGTCGGCACGCCGTACAACACGGGTGACGGCGTTCGCATGGGGCTGGAGATCGGCGTCGACCTTTGGCACATGAACAACATCGCGGGGCCTCTGGTCGCGTTCAAGGCCGCGGATATTCCAGTGGCGCAATGGCTCAATCTGCCGCGCGGCGGGAACTATCTCTTCATCGCCGGCGACGGCAAGCGCTTCACGATGGAAGGCGAGCCCTGCTCGGTCGGCGACCGCCACGGCAAGGTGAAGCGGCATGGCGTCTGGATGCAACAAACCCTGCCGCTGCCGATCCATATGATTTTCGACGAGACCTATCGCAAAGCCGGGCACATCGGAAAAGCCGCCGCGGACTGGGACGTCAGCAACGAAAACCACTACGACTGGAGCGACGACAACCTGCGCGAAGTCGAAAAAGGCTGGATCAAGAAAGCGAACTCGCTTCGAGAGCTCGCGGCGTCGATCGACATCGAACCGGAAGCCCTCGAAGCCACGGCCGCTCTCTTCAACGCTTTCGCCTTGGACGGCTCGGATTCGGATTGGGGGCGCAGCGCCGGCACGCTGGCGGCGCTCGAAACGCCGCCTTACTACGCGATGCCGCTGACGCCCGCCTTCGTCAACACGCAAGGCGGCCCGCGACGTGACAAGGACGCTCAAGTGATCGGCGCCGACGGCGCCGCTATCCCCCGGCTCTACTCCGCCGGGGAGCTGGGCTCGATCTACTCCTATCTCTATCAGGGCGGTGGGAATATCGGCGAGTGTTTCGCTTTTGGGCGCATTGCCGGAACGAACGCGGCCAAGCTGCCGCGAGGGCGTGTTGCTGCTGCCTGAATGGCGTCGCTCAACTCGCCATGACCGAGCGATCGGCGCGGTTCTTCGTCGAAGACGGCCCCAAAGCAGCGCGACACGTCTCGACGTGCCCGAGGAACTGCCGCGCGCTCTCGCGCCAAGTGAAGTTCAGCGAATGCGCGCGCGCCCTATCGCGCGGAATCTCCAGCGCGGCGAGGCAGGCTTTTCGTAAATTTTCGTCGAGGACGCCCGCGCCGCTGTCGGCGATGACGTCTAACGGCCCCGTCACGGGAAAAGCCGCTACGGGCAGGCCGCTCGCCATCGCCTCGATCAACACGATGCCGAACGTGTCGGTGCGCGAGGGAAACACGAACACGTCGGCGCTGGCGTAGATGTCGGCGAGGGCCTCGCCGAAACGCGCGCCGAGGAAATGCGCCTGGGGATAGCGACGTTGCAAGTTCGGCAGGGCGGGGCCATCGCCGACGATCACGGTGGAGCCGGGCAGGTCGAGCGACAGTAGCGCCTCGAGATTTTTCTCCACGGCGACGCGGCCGACCGAAAGAAAGATCGGGCGCGGCAGATCGAGCGCGTCGCCCGCGCGAGGGCGAAAGAGGGCGTGATCGACGCCGCGGGTCCAGACTTTCACCCGATCGAAGCCGCGGCGGTCGAGTTCGCCCCGGATCGAGGGGGTGGGCGCCATCACCGCCGCCGCGGGCGCGTGGAAGTGCCGCAGCGCCGAATAGGTCCAGTTCTCGGGAATATGCGCGCGCGCGGCGATATATTCGGGAAAACGGGTGTGATAGCTCGTGGTGAACATCCGGCCGCGCTCGCGGCAATAGCGCCGCGCCGCCCAACCGATCGGTCCCTCGGTGGCGATATGGATATGATCCGCGCCGGAGGCCTCGATGCGGCGGCCGACTTCACGCGAGGAGGCGAGCGCGATCTTGATGTCGGGATAGGTCGGCAGCGGCAGCGTCGCGAACCCCTGGGGCGTCAGAAAATCGAAATCGGCCCGCATGTCCCGCGCGGCCGCCGACATGCGTTCCAATGTGTGCACAACCCCGTTCACCTGCGGCCGCCAAGCGTCGGTCGCCACCAGAATGCGCATCACGCCGCTTCGACTTCCGCCTCCACCGCGACGTCCTGGTCCGCGTCTTCCTTCGGCGAGGACGCGGCGAGCGCCTTGGCCTTGGCCCAATAGATCACCTCGAGCCGGCCGTCGGCATGTTCGACCACGAGCGAGCAGGATTCCACGAAGTCGCCGGTGTTCACGTAAGTGATGCCGCCGATGTCATGAATCGTGGGGTGGTGGATATGGCCGCAAATCACGCCGTCCGCGCCGCGACGTTTCGCTTCCGCGGCGAGTTCTTGCTCGAACGAACCGATGAAATTGACCGCGTTCTTGATCTTGAGCTTCGCCCAGGCCGAGAACGACCAATAGCGGAAGCCGAAAAAGCGCCGCACCGTATTGAAATGCGTGTTGACGAAGATGGCGAAATCGTAGGCCCAGTCGCCCAGGAACGCGAGCCATTTGGAATGGCGCACCACGACGTCGAACTCGTCGCCGTGCATGACGAGATAGCGCTTGCCGTCGGCCGCGACATGGATCGTGTTGCGCTTGATTTCGATGCCGCCGAAGGTCAGGCCGATGAACTGACGCGCGAATTCGTCGTGATTGCCGGGCACGAAGATCATGCGCGCGCCCTGGCGCACCTTGCGCAACAACTTCTGGATCACGTCATTGTGCAACTGCGGCCAATAGAAGCTCGCGCGCATGCGCCAGCCGTCGATGATGTCGCCGACCAGGAAGATCGTATCGGCGTCGTTGTGGCGCAGAAAATCCAGGATCAGCCCCGCTTGGCAACCTTTTGTGCCCAAATGCAAGTCCGATAGGAAGATCGTGCGATAGCGCTGTGAGACTTCCAGTGTCTTGGCCAAGGCCGCCTCGATGGGCTCGAGAAAGGGACGATATTTCTCTTGTCCTTGCCCAGATTCTCATGTCGCCGCGATGACAGTGGCCCTCGGGAGGGATAGGACGAGGGCCGTCTTCACAAGTCCGAGGAAAACGAAAATGGATCTGGGCATCGCCGGTCGCGGCGCTATCGTTTGCGCTTCCAGCAAGGGCCTGGGGCGCGCCTGCGCGATGGAATTGGCGCGGGTGGGGTGCCGCGTCGTCGTCAATGGACGCGACGCGGATCGCGCGAACGCGACGGCCGACGAGATCCGCGCCGCGACGAGCGCCGAGGTCACGGTGGTCGTCGGCGATGTCGGCGAGGCCGACGTGCGCGAGGCCTTGCTCGACGCCTGTCCGACGCCCGACATCCTCGTCAACAACAACGGCGGGCCGCCGCCGGCTCCGTTCGAAACGCTGACCCACGACCAGATCCTGGCGGGGATCGAGGCCAACATGCTGACACCGATCGCGCTGATTCAGCGTGTGGCGCCCGGCATGGCGAGCCGTAAGTTCGGGCGCATCATCAACATCACCTCCGGTTCGGTGCGCGCGCCGATCGCCGGCCTCGACGTCTCCTCGGGCGCGCGGGCGGGCCTCACCGCGTTCCTCGCCAGCGCCGCGCGCCGCTACGCCAAGGACAATGTGACGATCAATTCGATCCAGCCGGGGATTTTCGACACCGACCGCATCCGCGTCGCGCTCGGCAAGCATCCCGACGGCGTCGAGGCGGCCAAGGCGGCGCGCGCGGCGGCGGTGCCGGCGGGGCGGCTCGGAACGCCCGAGGAATTCGGCGCGCTCTGCGCGTTCCTCGCGAGCGCGCGGGCCGGCTATATCGCGGGCCAGAACCTGCTGATCGACGGCGGCGCCTTCCCCGGCGCCTTTTGATTCCCGATGCTGCAGGGCATCGCGCTCAAGGTCGCGGCGACATTCGTTTTCGCGTTCATGTCGGCCTTGATCAAAACGGCTTCGGCGCGGTTTCCGGTCGGCGAGGTCGTGCTGTTCCGCTCGCTGTTCGCGCTGGTGGTGCTGGTCGCGTGGCTCGCCTCCCGCGGCGAATTCCCGCATGCGCTGCACACGAAGCGGCCTTTCGGCCATATCGGACGCTCGATCGCGGGCAGCGGCGGCATGTTCGCCAATTTCGTCGTGCTTTCGCTGTTGCCGCTGGCCGACGCCACCGCCTTCACCTTCGCGACGCCGCTGATCGTGGTGCCACTGGCCGCGTTCACGCTGGGTGAAATCGTGCGGCCCTATCGCTGGGCGGCGGTCGCGCTCGGCTTCGTCGGCGTGTTGGTGATGCTGTCCGACCATCTGGGTGAGGGCGTGGGCGCCGCCGCGCCGCAGCGCACGCTGGGCGCCATCATCGCGCTCGCCGGCGCCGCCAGCTCGGCGGTGGCGATGATCCAGACGCGGCGGCTGACGCAATCGGAGCCGACGGGCGCGATCGTGTTCTATTTTTCCTCGCTGACGGCGACGTTCAGCGCGCTTTTGCTGCTGGCGGCGGCGGTTTGGCCGGGCGGCGCACCGGGAGCTGATTTCGCGGCGGGACAAGCCTTCGTCACGCCCGGCCTGTTTGAATTCGCCGTGCTCGCCTCGATCGGCCTGCTCGGCGGCGCCGGACAGATCCTGATGACCCACTCCTATCGCTTCGCCGACGCCTCGATCATCGCCGCTTTCGACTATGTCGCGATGATCTGGGCGGCCGCGCTCGGCTACCTATTCTTCGCGGAGACGCCGACGCCGCGCATACTCGGCGGCGCGCTGATCGTGGCGGCGACGGGCATTTTCGTGATCTGGCGCGAGCAGCGTAGGCTCCGCATTCTCGCGCCGCCGTCGGCTGTCGAGGTCGAAATTCGACCGAGGAAAGCTGAACCGGTGTTCGATATTCCGAACGAGATGGTCTAAAGCTCATGCGTATTTTCAAGCGCGGAGTTGTGGCGTGGGCGTCGAAGGCAAGGACAAAGCCAAGGTTCTGGAGGCCGGCGCCGCCGTGCTGTCCAGCCAACTCGGGCGCACCGTCGCCAAGCTGCGCAAGGATTACGGCCTCTCGCTCGCCGATCTCTCCGCGCAATCGGGCGTCGCCAAGTCGATTATTTCGCAGATCGAGCGCAACGAGACCAATCCGACGCTGACGACGATCTGGCGGCTCGCCCATGCGCTCGACGTTTCGATCGAATCCGTGTTGCACGGCGGCGAGGACGGGCCGTTCGTCGAGCATACGAGCCGCGGCGGCACGCCGATTCTGCTGTCCGACGACGGGCTCTGCAAACTCGCCGTGATCGGCTGGCTGAAGACCGTGGACTGGCTGCAATGGTATGACTTTCAGGCCGAACCCGGCGGCGTGCTCGGCTCCGAGGCGCATCCGCGCGGGTCAATCGAGTGCCTCTCCGTGCTCGAGGGCGAACTCGAGGTCGTGGTCGGCGAAGTCGGCGAGATCGTCCGCGCGGGCGAGACGCTGCGCTACCGCTGCGACCGCCCGCACCGCATCCGCAACCTTTCGTCCGAGTCCGCGCACGCGACGATGGTTTGCATCCTCAAGGCCTCGGCGATGGATTGAGGCGTTCGGTCAGGCGGGCCTCAGTCGCCAATTGGCTGTGTTTTTAACCTCGCATTGACCATGTTTTCGCTTTCCCGCGCGGCGAGCTTGTGTTTTCCTTCGCAACACGGCGAATCGTCGTTTTCCCGATTCGTGCCACCTCTGGTCTCGTTTTCCCGCCACGGCGCCACTCTGGACAGGGACGTCGATCCATCGGTTAATAAATCGTTAACTTGCCTATAAGTTAGGCTGGCGTTTCTTAGGAATCGGAGTCGGTTCTCCGCGTCTCTGATTCGTGCCGGTTTTGTATCCGCTCCTGTCGAATTGTCTCGGATCGACGCGTGATATGTTCAGACTCGGCGGCGTCTCGACACGACGCGAAACGCGCGTTAAGAGCCCGGGAAGCGCGGAACGCCCGGGGCGTCGACCGCTGCGGCCCCGCCGAGGATGCTTTTCCGCCCGATGCCCATGGCTCCTGAGATCGCGAGCGAAACATCGGCGGACGGCGTTGTTTACGCGTTGACCGGCGCCTGGACCTTGAGCGCGGGCGCCCGTTTGGAGCGCCAAGCCGACGCGCTTGTCGGCGGCGCGAGGGACGCGAGCCGCGCCACGCTCGACATTTCTGACATCGAAGGTCTCGACACCGCGGGCGCGTGGATCCTCGATCGCACGCGCCAATCGCTGACCGACATGGGCGTCGAGGCGACGCTCGTCGGCGCTAGGCCCGAACATGCGATCCTGCTGCGCGAGGCGCGCTACCGGCCCACGGAGGAGCCCGCGCGGCGCGGAATGCATTCCCCCGTCGCGCTCCTCGCCGACGTCGGCGAGAGCGTTTACGGCGCCGGCGTCGACCTGCTCGACGGACTGGCGTTTCTCGGTCGCCTCGTCGTCGTCGCGATCCGCGTCGCCGCGCATCCCCGGCGCTGGCGTTTCACCTCGGCGGCGTTTCACCTCGAAATGTTTTCGCTCCGCAGCGCGCCGATCATCCTGATGATCAACTTCTTCGTCGGCGCCATCGTGGCGCAGCAGGGCGTCTTCCAGCTTTCGCGGTTCGGCGCCAGCAGCCTGACCGTCGACCTGGTGGGCATCCTGACGCTGCGCGAACTCGGCGTTCTGCTGACCGCGATCATGGTCGCCGGGCGGACCGGCTCCGCGATCACGGCCGAAATCGGCGCCATGAACATGCGCGAGGAGCTCGACGCGATGCGGGTGATGGCGCTCGATCCGCTGGAGGTTCTGATCCTGCCGCGCGTGATCGCGTTGATCGTCGCGTTGCCGATCCTGACGTTCCTCGCCGATTTCGCGGCCCTTTTCGGCGGCATGTGCGTCACCTGGTTCTATGGCGTCACGCCGCAGGCCTTCATCACGGAATTGCAGAGCCCGCAAAGCCTCATGCGTTTCGAGATCGGCATGTTCAAGGCGCCGTTCCTGGCGCTGACGATCGCCATCATCGCCGCCGCCGAAGGGTTCGCCGTGAAGGGTTCGGCCGAATCGCTGGGCTCGCGAGTGACCGCCTCCGTCGTCAAATCGATCTTCATGGTCATCGTGCTCGACGGCGTTTTCGCCGTGTTCTTCGCGGCGATCAACTCGTGAGCGCGCCGGCGGACATCGTCATCCGCGTGCGCGGGCTAGAGGTCGGCTTCGACGATCATCTCGTCATGAACGGCCTCGACCTCGATCTGCATCGCGGCGAGGTGCTCGGTTTCGTCGGCGCCTCGGGCGCGGGCAAGTCGGTGTTGACGCGCACGATCCTCGGGCTGTTGCCGAAGCGGGCGGGGACCATCGAGGCGGACGGCCGTGACCTCGACACGATGACGCGCGTCGAGCGCGGCGAGGTCGAGCGACGTTGGGGGGTGCTGTTCCAGCAAGGCGCTTTGTTCTCGAACCTGACCGTCAAACAGAACATCCAGGCCGGGATGCGCGAGCATCTCGACATCTCGCCGCGGCTGCGCGACGAACTGGCGATGCTGAAGCTGGCGCTGGTCGGCCTGCCGCCCGACGCCGCGAACAAGCTGCCCTCCGAGCTTTCCGGCGGCATGATCAAGCGCGCGGCGCTCGCGCGGGCTTTGGCGCTCGACCCGGATGTCTTGTTTCTGGACGAGCCGACCTCGGGCTTGGATCCCATCGGCGCCGGCGAATTCGACGATCTGATCGCCACCCTGCAGCAGACCCTGGGCCTGACCGTGTTCATGGTCACCCATGACCTCGACAGCCTCTTCGCCATTTGCGACCGCGTCGCGGTGCTCGGGCGGGGCAAGGTGATAGCGATCGGCGCGATCCCGGAGCTTCTGGAATCGAAGGAGCCGTGGATACGCGAGTATTTTCATGGCAAGCGGGGCTCGGGGCGTCTGTCGGCCGGGCCGGCGCGGGGCGGGCGGTAGGAACGGCCACGAGAAAACCGCTATGATCTTTTAACCCCCGCACGGTCTATATGCCGCCGGGTCGACGGGAATCGCGACTTCGGGTCGCTTCGGGGAAGAGTCTAGGCGCTTTATGGAGACTCGGGCGAATTTCGTATTGATCGGCGCGTTCACCCTGGCAGTGATCGTGGCCGTGTTCTCGTTCGTGCTTTGGCTCGCCGGCATCGGGCAGGTTACCCAGCGCAAGAGCTATGAAGTCATCTTCACCGGCGAGGTCAACGGCCTCGCGCGCGGCGGCTCGGTTCTGTTCAACGGCCTGCACGTCGGCGAAATCAAGCAGATGGATTTCGTCCCCAACGACCCGGGCCGCGTCGCCACGATCATCGAGATCGAGGAGCGAATCCCCATCAAGAAGGACACCAAGGCCCGCCTCGAATTGCAGGGCCTTACCGGAGGGGCGTCGGTCGCGCTGATCGGCGGCGCTCCGGATTCGCCGCCGCTCATCGGCAAGGACGGCGCGCCGCCGGTGATCATCGCCGAGACGTCGCAGATCCAGAACCTGCTCGAGAACGTGCAGACCATTTCCGCCAAGGCGGACGCGGTGCTCGGCAAGGCCGACAAGCTGTTCTCCGACAATGGCGCCGCGATCACCGACACGCTGCACAATATCGACGACTTCTCCAAGGCTCTGGGCGGAAGCGCCGGGGGCGTTGGCAGCGCCTTGACCGGAATGGCCGACCTCGGAAAAAAGATCGGCCCGCTGACTCAGCGGCTCGAGATTCTCTCGAACGACGCGGACAAGCTGCTCAACGCCGTCGATCCCGACAAGGTGAAGCGCGCGGTGAATGACCTCGGCGCGTTCTCGTCGTCGCTCGGCGACTCCAAGGGACCGGTGCAGGCGATGCTGACGGACTCCGCGGCGCTCGCCAGGCGTCTCAACGAATCCTCGGTCAAGCTCGATTCGGCGCTGACGGACATCGACACGCTGGTGAAGGCGTTTGACGCCAAGAAGGTCGCGACGTTGATGGACGGCGCCGGCTCGCTCGGCGAAGCGTTGCGCCAGAATCGCGGCAATATCGACAACATGCTCAAGAACGCGGCCGAGCTCACCGCCAAGCTTGACGCGTCCGCCGACAAAATCGACGGCCTGATGACCTCGGTGCAGGGTTTCATGGGTTCGCCCGACACCAAGGGGCCCTTGGCGGAAGTCGGCGACGCCGCGAAGTCGTTGCGCCAACTCGCCGACGACCTGAACGTCCGCACCAAGGACATCGCGGCCGGGCTGACGCGGTTCACCGGCTCGGGCCTGCGCGAATATGAAGCGCTGGCGATCGACGGGCGCAAGACGCTCAGCGATGTGGATCGAGTCGTGCGCGGCTTCGAGAAGAACCCGAGCCAGCTCATTTTCGGCGCCAAACCGGCTCTGCCCGAATTTCACGGCGGCAACTGATGTCGGGTTTACGCCTTGCCGCCGCCTTGGCGCTGTGCGCGTGCCTCGCCGGCTGTGGCGGCGAGTCGGCCGTTCCGTTCGACCTCTCAGCCGCGACGCCCGGACCGCATCGTGTCGTCAAAGCGCAAATCCGCGTTCGCGCGTCCACGACGACCGACGATCTCGACAGCGAGCGCGTGCTCGTCCGCACCGGCCCGAACGCGCTGGCGCAGCTCGCGGGCGCGCAATGGTCCGATCGGCTGCCGGACCTGCTTCAAGCGCGGCTCGTCGAGACGTTCCAGCGCGCGGGCGGCCCGCGCGTCGTCGGCGAGAGCGCGAACTCGGATTACGATCTGACCAGCGATCTGCGCGTTTTCGAACTCGACGCCGAGCAGAAGCAGGTGCATGTCGAGATCGCGGTCAAATTGGTCTCGACGCGCGGCGGCCGCGTCGTCGCCACGCGCGTGTTCAAGGCGAGCGAGCCCGTCGCCTCGACCGGCGCCCAGGTGGTGATGCAGGCGCTCGACCACACATCGTCGGACGTGATGGCGCAAATCGTGGAGTTCGTCGCCGCGAAGCTATGAGTCTACTGTGTCCGCCAGCGCATCGGCGCGACGGAGGCGCCAGTCAACTTCATCAAGCCCATCGTCCCCGCGACGAAGCTGCCGAAATAGATGAGGGCGATCATGTACGGGGGCGCGGCGTCGCTGGGCGCGTCGGGCGGCGCGCAACCGCCCGGCCTCGGAACGACGTCGAGGCTCTGGCCGGGCGCGACGGCGAGGCTGGGGGGCCCGATGCGCAGGCCGGCCGCGCGGCAGGACAGCGAGCCGTTTTCGTCCGAGCTTCGGAAATTGATGTCGGCGAACCGGCCTCCGTGTTTGCCGGTCCGGGTCCAGGTTCGCTCGACCCAGGCCGTGGCGTGCGGGTTCGCCGCGATGCGTTGGTTGGAAGCTTGCTTGTCGTGCGCCATCCAGAAGAACGCCGCTGCCACGACGAGCATCATACAACCGCTGAAGACGCGGCGAAGCGGGCTTTCGATCGTCGTGCTCATGAAAAGGCATTATGAAACGCCCCGATTACTTTTCCCTTTCCGTCATCGCGGGGATTAGCTCCCGTCATCGCGAGCGAAGCGAAGCGATCCAGTCTAGGCCAAAGTCTGGATCGCTTCGCTTCGCTCGCGATGATGGCGGCTGTGGCGCGGACCCTTGCCAGCACAAGGCCGCGCCCGCATGATCGCGTCATGAGTTCAGGCCTTTACGCTCCCGACGGCCCCTACGCGTTCCGCCGTCTCGGCGTCGCCCTGCTGATCGCCGCGATCGTCGGCGTCGGCATGTGGGCGGTGATCGTCGTGCTGCCCGCCGTGCAGGCCGAGTTCGGCGTCGACCGCGCGGCGGCGTCGCTGCCTTACACGCTGATGATGTGCGGCATCGCGTTCGGCACGCTGGTCCTCGGGCGGCTGGCGGATCGCGCCGGGATCGCGCTTCCGCTGGTGATCGCCGCCGCCTTTCTCGGCCTCGGCTTCGTGGTCGCGGGGCTTGCGCCCAATCTGGCGATATTCTCCGGCGCGCACGCCCTGCTGATCGGCATCGGCGCGGGCACGGGCTTCGCGCCGATGATGGCGGATATTTCGCACTGGTTCGTGCGACGGCGCGGCGTCGCGGTGGTGGTCGTCGCCGCCGGCAATTATGTCGCCGGCGCGATCTGGCCGCTGGTCATGAATCTGACGATGCCGTGGATAGGTTGGCGCGGAACCTACATCGCGATCGGCGTTTTCGTTTTCGTGACGGTGACGCCGCTCAGCCTGCTGCTGCGCCGTCGACCGTCGGCGGAAGTTTATGCGCGCGCCGAGGAAGCCTCGCGCATCGCGCGCGCCGACGTCGGCATTTCGCCGAATCTGCTGATCGCGTTGCTCGTGACCGCGGGCTTCTCCTGCTGCGTCGCCATGTCGATGCCGCAGGTGCATATCGTCGCCTATTGCGGCGACCTCGGCTATGGCGTCGCGCGCGGCGCCGAGATGCTGTCGCTGATGCTGCTGCTCGGCATCGTCTCGCGCGTCGGCTCCGGCTTCGTCGCCGATGCGATCGGCTCCTCCCTGACGCTCGCGATCGGCTCGTTCATGCAGGCGGTGGCGCTGATCCTCTACATGTACTTCAATGGGCTGACCTCGCTGTTCGTCGTGTCGGGCTTGTTCGGCCTGTTTCAGGGCGGCATCGTGCCGATGTACGCGGTCATCTGCCGCGAGTTGTTGCCGCCGCGCGAGGCGGGCGCGAAGATCGGGCTTGTCATCTGCGCGACCATTTTCGGCATGGCGTTCGGCGGCTATATCTCCGGCGTGATCTTCGACTACACCCATTCCTATCGCGCCGCGTTCCTCAACGGCGTCGCCTGGAACGCGCTCAATCTGGGCATAGTCGGTTGGTTGATGTGGCGACGCGGCCGACCGGCTGTCGTTCTCGAACAGGGAATGTCCGCATGACATGCGCCGCGCCTTTTCCCACTCGCAACCTCGGCCGCGCCTCCTTCGGGAGCCGCCTCGGCGCCTCGGACTTTTGGGGCGAGCTGAAGCACGAGAAATTGATCCGCGCGAACGCGCCCACGCCCGAGAGATGAGGGTTCAGTAAACAAGCGGGAGCGGAAAAAACGAGGAGAACCCGTCATGCGCCCCCATCGAACCGAGTTGCTCGGCGTCGCCGCCATTCTCTTGTTTCTCGCCGCGCCGCTTCAAGCACGCGCCCAAAGCCCTGGAAACGGGCCGCCCTTGTCGCTCGGCGTCGCCGTCAGCGGACTCGTCGGCAAGATCCTGGTCGCGGACGGCGCGCATGTCACGGCCGGGCAGACCATCCTGGAAATCGATTGTCGGCCGTTGGAGGCGGACGTCAAGGTTCGCGCCGCCAATGCCGCCGCCGCCAAGGCGGCCTATGAGCGCGCGAAAAACGGTTCGCGCCCCGACGAGATCACGATCGGCGAAGCCAATGTCGGCGTCGCGCAGGCGCGCTCGGAAGAGGCGACCGACGCCTATGCGCGATTGAAGGCGCTGACCGAAGGCGTGTCGGTCACGCGCGCGCAACTGCTCGAGGGCCGCCGCGAGGCGCGCGTCACCGCGGCGCAACTCGACGACGCGAAGAAGCGGCTCGCCTTGCTCGTCGCCGGCTCGCGCCAGGAGGACATCGCCGAGGCGCTCGCCCGCCATGACGCCGCCGCGGCGTTGCTGGAGGAGGGCCAAGCGCAACTCGATCAATGCTCGCTCAAGGCGCCGGTCGCCGGCGTCGTGCAGGTTGTCGCGAACGTCGGTCAGTTCGTCAGCACCGCGGTTCCCGCGACGCTGGCGCGGCTGGCGCCGGAAAAGGAGGCGCAATGAGGTGAGGGTGATGCGCCGTCATCGCGAGCAACGCGAAGCGATCCAGACTGAGGCTACGTGACGGGACCCCAGTTTGGATCGCTTCGCTGTCGCTCGCGATGACGAAAGACCTCTATTGACCTCGCGTTCCCAACTCCCGCAAAACAGCGTCATGACCTCCTTCTCGACCTCCTTCGACGTCGCCATCGTCGGCGCCGGCATTTGCGGGCTGGCGCACGCGCTCGCGGCCGCCAAGCGTGGCCGGCGCGTTGTCGTCGTCGACCGCGACGCGCAGGCCAACGGCGCTTCGGTGCGCAATTTCGGCTTCGTCACCGTCACCGGCCAGCAGAGCGGCGATTGTTGGCGCCGCTCGATGCGTTCGCGCGACGTATGGGCGGGAATATCCGAGGCGGCGGGGATACCGGTTTTGCAGCAGGGCCTACTGACGATCGCGCGCCGGCCCGAGGCGCGGGCGGTGTTGGAGGAATTCATCGCCACCGACATGGGCGCGGAATGCGAGCTGGTCGAGCCCGGCGACATCGAGGCTTATGGCGGCGGCCTGCGCTCCAGCGAATTCGCCGCCGCGCTTTACAGTCCGCACGAGATCCGCGTCGAATCGCGCGAGGCGATTCCGCGGCTCGCGGCCTATCTGACCGAGCGCCATGGCGTCACGTTCCTGCGCGAGACCGTCGTGCACGCCGCCGCGCCGCCGCGGCTGGTGACGAGCCGTGGGATCGTCGAAGCGGAAACCATCATCGTCTGCCCCGGCGATGATTTCCATTCCCTGCATCCCGAGCGCATCGCCGCTTACGGCCTGACGCGCTGCAAGCTGCACATGATGCGCCTCGCGCCGCCCGCCTATGACAAGAAGCTGCCGGTGGTGATGTCCGACCTCGGCATGATCCGCTATTTCGGCTATGCTGAACTGTCGGCCGCGCGGGCGCTGGAAAAACGGTTGCTCGCGGAGCAGGGCGATCACATCGCCAACGGCGTGCATCTCATCGTCGCGCGAAGCGCCGACGGCTCGCTCGTGGTCGGCGATTCCCACCATTATACCGCGACGCCCGATCCGTTCGCGCCGACGCATGTCGATGATCTCATCCTCGACGAATACGCCAAGGTGTACGCCGGCGCGCTTCCGCCCGTCGTCGAGCGCTGGACCGGCACGTACGCGTCGGCCAAGGATCGGTTGATGCTGGTCGACAAACCCGCTGATGCGTTGCGCATCGTGCTGATCACCAGCGGCACTGGCGCCAGCACTTCGTTCGCCATCGCCGAAGAGGTCATCGCCGATCTCTTCGGCTGAAGGAAACCGCCATGAAGCATGTGAAGGCCGCCATTTTCGATTGGGCCGGCACCGTCGTCGATTTTGGCTCGCTGGCGCCGATGGGCGCTTTCGTCGAGACGTTCGCTCAGTTCGGCGTCGAGATCAGCATCGACGAGGCGCGGGGACCCATGGGCATGGCCAAGCGGCCGCATATCGTTGCTCTGTGCAATTCGCCGCGCATTTCCGCCGCCTGGGCGGCGAAGCACGGCCACGCGCCGACCGACGCGGATATCGACGCGCTCTACGACGTGTTCGTGCCCAAGAACGTGTCGGTGGCGGCGAGCTATGCGGAGTTGATTCCCGGCGTCGCCGAGGTCGTGAACGCGTTGCGCGCGCAAGGCCTGAAGATCGGTTCGTCCACGGGCTACACCCGCGAGATCATGGCGCGCATCACGCCGCTGGCGGCCGAGCAGGGTTTCGCGCCCGACAGCCTCGTCTGCACCGGCGACACCGTCGAAGGACGGCCGAGCCCGCTGATGTTCTACAAGGGGCTCGTCGACATGGGCGTCTGGCCGGCCTGGAGCGCGATCAAGATCGACGACACGACCGTCGGCGTGGCGGAGGGTCTCAACGCGGGGGCATGGAGCGTCGGGGTCGCGGTGAGCGGTAATATGTTCGGGTTGTCGCTGGCCGATACGAAGGCGCTGACGCCGGCGGAGTTCGAGCGGCGGCGGGCGAAGGCTTACGACGCGCTGTATGCGGCGGGGGGGCACTACGTGATCGACTCGGTCGCCGATCTGTTGCCCGTCGTGGCGATGATTGAAGGCCGTTTGGCGCGAGGTGAGCGGCCCTAAACCCTTCTCCCGCAAGCGGGAGAAGGGCTCACACGAACGCCCCCCGCAGCTCCTTCTTCAAAATCTTCCCGTTCGCGTTTCGCGGCAGCATCTCGTCGCGCAGGATCACCCGCACGGGCACCTTGAACGCCGCGATGCGCTCGGCCACGAAGGCGCGCAGTTCCGCCTCGTCCACGGCATGTCCGGGCTTCACCGTCACCAAGGCGCCCGGCTCCTCGCCGAGCGTATGGTGCGGAATGCCGATGACGGCGGCGTCGATGACGGCGGGATGCTCGTAGAGCGCGTTCTCGACCTCGACGCAGTAGATGTTCTCGCCGCCGCGGATCAGCATGTCCTTGGCGCGATCGACGATGACGCAGAATCCTTCCGCGTCGAGCTTGCCGATGTCGCCGGTGCGCAGCCAGCCGCCGCCGAAGGTCTGTTCCGTCGCTTGAGGATTGCGCCAATAGCCCTTCACGACATTGGGGCCGCGCACCCAGAGTTCGCCCGACTGGCCGAGCGGGACGTCCTTGCTGTTCGCATCGACGACGCGAATGTCGCCGACGGGCAGGGCGGGACCGACGGAAGCAGGGTGCGTCTCGTAATCCTCGCCCACCACGACCGTGAACGGCGCGGAGGTCTCGGTCATGCCCCAGGCCGTGCTGGCGAAGGAACGGGGCAGGGTCGACTTGATCCGTCGCACCAGTTCGGCCGGCGCCGGCGCGCCGCCATAGGCGAAGCCCTCCAAAGACGAGAGGTCATGCTGGCCGAAATGCGGATGCTCGATGAGTTGCCAGACGATCGTCGGCACGCCGCCCGCCGAGGTGATGCGCTCGCGCGCGATCAGCTTCAACGCCGCCTCCGCGTCCCATTTGCGCATCATCACCAGCTTCAGGCCGGCGACGAAGCCGGGGATCATCGTCGATTGGCAGCCGGTGGTGTGGAAGAACGGCACCGACAGCAGCGTCGCCTTCTGCGGCGCGCTCGGGTCGGGCCTCGGAATCGGCTCGCCGCGTCGCAGATAGGCCCGCGCGATCCCGAACGGCCGCGCCAGGATCGTCGTGCAGGAATTGCGATGCGTGCCGAGCGCGCCCTTCGGCTTGCCCGTCGTGCCCGAGGTGTAGAAGATCGTCGCGTCGTCGTCGGACTCCATGTCGACGTCGGGCAGGGGGAGGTCGGGCAGCTCGGCCCAGGAATCCGTCTCGCCGATGATGACCTCGAGCTTGGCGACAAGCGGATGCGCGATTTCCTCGCCCTCGCGGCTGACGATGACGTGCGCGAGATCGTGACAATTGTGCAGATGCTCGAAGAGGCGCTCCAGTCGCTCGCGATCGACGATTGCGATTTTCGCGCCCGAGTCGGTCAGTCCGTATTCGAGCTCCGGCCCCGTGCCCCAGGCGTTGAGCGGCGTCGCGATGGCGCCGGCGAGAATGGCGGCGAAGAACGCGACCGGCCATTCCGGCAGATTGCGCATCGCGATGGCGACACGGTCGCCCTTGACCACGCCAAGGCGACGCAATTCGTGCGCGAGCGTGACTGCGGCGCGCGAGAACGCTTCGAAACTCGCGCGCTCGTCGTTGTAGACGAGGAACGTCTTGTCGCCGTGCTTCCTTCCCAGAACAAACGCGTCGCGCAGCGTCGGCGGCGCGTTCTTCCAGACCCGCAGGACCTGGCCGCGAATCTCTGTCTCGACCATCTCGAACGGTGCGCCCGGCGCCGTCAGCCGACGATGCGCCTCGGTGAGCGATAGGGCGGGAAACGGCATGTCGAGGCTCCTCGCTTTGCTACTCCCCTCCCCATTCTTATGGGGAGGGGCCGGGGGTGGGGCGGCCCCACCCTCTCCTTGAGCGGGGAGGGGAATCAGGGAACCGTCACCACGACCTTGCCGACCGCATGGCGCTGCGACAGCCACGCAATCGCCGCGCCCGCCTCGCTGAGCGGAAAATGCTTGGAAATGCGCGGCTTGATCGCGCCTTTCTCGTAGAGCGCGAACAATTCCGTCGTGTTGCGCGCGTTCGCCTTGGGGTCGCGCGCCGCGAAGGCGCCCCAGAACACGCCGACGACCTGACAGGATTTCAATAGCGTCAGGTTCAGCGGCAATTTGGCGATGCCCTGCGGGAAGCCGATGACGAGAAACCGGCCTTCCCACGCGATCGAGCGCAGCGAAGCCTCGGTGTAGTCGCCGCCGACGGGATCGTAGATCACGTCAGCGCCTTTCTCGCCGCAAGCGGTCTTGAACAATTCGGCGAGTTTCTTCTGGCCGTCGCGATCGAACGGGCCGGTGGGATAAACGATTCCCGATTCGGCGCCCCAGCTCTTGGCCGCCTCGACCTTCTCGGCCGACGACGCCGCCGCGATGACGCGCGCGCCCATCGCCTTGCCGAGTTCCACCGCCGCCGAACCGACGCCGCCGGCGGCGCCGAGCACCAGCAGGCTTTCGCCCGGCTTCAGCGCGGCGCGGTCCTTCAGCGCATAATACGAGGTGCCGTAGGTCATCAGAAACGCGGCGGCGTCGTCGAACGGCATCGCGTCCGGGATCGGCATGCAACGGCGCGATTCGACCGCGACCTTTTCCGCCATGCCGCCCCAACCGGTCGAGGCGAGCACGCGTTGGCGCACGCTGAGATGCGTGACGCCCTCGCCGACGGCCTCGATGGTCCCCGCGATCTCGCCGCCGGGCGCGAACGGTCGCTCGGGCTTGAACTGATAGCGGTCCTCGATGATCAGCGAATCGGGATAATTGACGCCGCAGGCGGCGACGCGGATCAGCACTTCGCCCTTCTTCGCGACCGGCTCGGCGACATCGGCGAGTTCGAGCGTCTCGGGGCCGCCGACGGCGCGGCTGAGGATGGCTTTCATTGATATGCTCCAGATCAGGTGATGGTCGCGCCGCCGTCGATGACGATCGACTGGCCGGTCGTGAAGGCGCCCGCCCGCGAGGCGAGGAAGACGGCCGCGCCCGCGATCTCGTCGGGAACGCCGATGCGGCCCAAGGGCGTGCGCGAGGTCGAGGATTTCAGGTTCTCGGGATTGTCCCAGAGCGCCTTGGCGAAGTCGGTCTTGATGAGCCCCGGGGCGATGCAATTGACGCGGACGTTGTCGGGCCCGAACTCGGCCGCCAGGTTGCGCGCGAGCTGCATGTCCGCGGCCTTCGAGATGTTGTAGGCGCCGATGATCGCGTTGCCCTTGAGGCCGCCGATCGAGGAAATGATGATGATCGCGCCGTCCTTGCGCGCGCGCATTTGCGGCGCCGCGAAGCCGATCAGCCAATGGTTGGCGACGATGTTGTTGTCGAGAATCTTGCGGAACTGATCGTCCGAAATGCCCGCCATCGGCCCATAATACGGGTTCGACGCCGCGTTACAGACGAGAATGTCGATCTTGCCGAAGGCCGCGTCGGTCTCCTCGACGAGGCGGCGAAGGTCGTCCTTCGAGGAGATGTTGGCGGGGATGACGATGGCGCGGCCGGCGCCATGGCGCGCGTTGATGACGTCGACGACCTCCTGGCAGGCGTGAGCCTTGCGCGACGACACCACGACTTTCGCGCCATGTTCGGCCAATCGCTCGGCGATCGCGCGCCCGATGCCGCGCGAGGAGCCAGTGACGACGGCGACCTTGCCTTCGAGGTCGAATAGAGACACGCGATAACCTCCCTGCTTGTTGCCCGGACCTTAGACGCTGGATCATCGAAAGCAAGTCGGCGCGCGCCGTCATTGCGACCGAAGCGACGCAATCCAGCCACTCCTTCGGCGCGAAAAAACGGACTTTCGCATCGATGTCGCCAGGGTCTCGGGGTCTCCGACCCAAGGGCGCCTCGCTTCAAGACTAGATTGCTTCGCTTCGCTCGCAATGACGATTGCAGGAACGCTCGGCCCGTCCCCCGCTTGCGGTCCCCGCCCCCCTCCGTGCTATTCCTGCGATCGAACAATCAATTCTAGGGGAGGAGCCTGCATGGCCGCCATCAATTCCGTCGCCGATCTCAGCGTCGTGGGCGACATCGCCATCTTGACGATCGATTCGCCGCCCGTGAACGCGCTGTCGGCCAAGGTGCGCGACGGCCTGCGCGACGGCATGGTCAAGGCGGCGGCTGACCCGGCGGTGAAGGCCGTCGTGCTGATCTGCGCGGGGCGCACCTTCATCGCCGGCGCCGACATCGCCGAATTCGGCAAACCCTTCACCGGCGCCAGCCTGCCCGACGCGCAGGCCGCGTTGGAGAATTGCCCCATGCCGGTGATCGCGGCGATCCACGGCACGGCGCTCGGCGGCGGCTTCGAGGTCGCGCTGGTCTGTCACTACCGGGTCGCGGTTCCCTCGGCCAAGCTCGGCCTGCCGGAGATCAAGCTCGGCCTCATCCCCGGCGCCGGCGGCACGCAAAGGCTGCCGCGCCTGATCGGACCGGAAGCGGCGCTCGAAGCCATCCTGTCGGGGACGCCGTTCGGGGCCAAACAGGCGCTCGCGTGGGGCGTCGTCGATCAACTCGTCGAGGAGGGCAAGCTGCGCGAAGGCGCGCTCCGCTTCGCGCGCAAGGCGATCGACGAGAAGCTGCCGCTGCTGAAGGTGCGCGACCGCGAGGACAAAGTCGCCGCCGCGCGCGGCAAGCCCGAGATCATCGACGCGATCGTGAAGACCAACGCGCGGAAATTCCGCGGCTTCGAGGCCTGGCGGCAAGCGGTCGATCGCGTCCGCGACGCGGTGGAACTGCCGTTCGACGAGGGCATGAAGCGCGAGCGCGCTTCGTTCATGGAATTGCTCGTGTCGACGCAATCCAAGGCCCAGCGGCATGTGTTCTTCGCCGAGCGGCAGGTCTGGAAGGTCGCGGACGTGCCGGACGATACGCCGACGCTGCCGATCAAAAAGGTCGGCGTCATCGGCGCTGGCACGATGGGCGGCGGCATTTCGATGAACTTCCTCAACGCCGGCATCCCCGTCACCATCGTGGAGACGCAAGCCGCCGCGCTCGATCGCGGGCTCGGGGTCATTCGCAAGAATTACGAGAACACCGCCAAGAAGGGCCGCATGAGCGCAGCCGATGTCGAAACGCGGATGGGCCTGCTCGCGGGCACGCTGGACCTCTCCTCGCTCGCCGATTGCGATCTCATCATCGAGGCCGTGTTCGAGAACATGGCGATCAAGAAGGAGATTTTCGCCAAGCTCGACGCGATAGCCAAGCCCGGCGCGATCCTCGCCTCCAATACCTCCTATCTCGACGTCAACGAGATCGCCTCGGTCACCAAACGGCCGGAATCGGTGCTCGGCATGCATTTCTTCTCGCCCGCCAACGTGATGCGGCTGCTCGAGGTCGTGCGCGGCGACAAGACGTCGAAGCCCGTGATTGCGACCGCGATGCAACTAGCCAAGAAGATCGGCAAGATCGCGGCGTTGGTCGGCGTCTGCCACGGCTTTGTCGGCAATCGCATGTTGGCCGAGCGGCAGCGCGAGGCGCAGGCGCTGATCCTCGAGGGCGCGATGCCGTGGGACGTCGACCGTGTGCTGTACGATTTCGGCATGCCGATGGGGCCGTTCGCGATGAGCGATCTCGCCGGGCTCGACATTGGTTGGTCGAAGGAGACGACGAAGTCCTCGACGATCCGCGAAATCCTCTGCGAACAGGATCGGCGCGGGCAGAAGAACGGCGCGGGCTTCTACGATTACGACGAGAATCGCAACGCTAAGCCGTCGCCCTTGGTCGAAAAGATCATTCTCGATTTCGCCGCGAGCAAGGGGATCAATCGACGGACGATCTCGGACGACGAGATTTTACAGCGCTGCCTCTATCCCATGATCAACGAGGGCGCGAAGATTCTGGAGGAGGGCAAGGCGCAGCGCGCCTCCGACATCGATATCGTCTGGATCAACGGCTACGGCTGGCCGGTCTATCGCGGCGGTCCGATGTTCTATGGCGATACGATCGGGCTCGACAAGGTGTTGGGCGCGATGCGCGGCTTCCAAGCGACGATGGGCGACGCGTTCAAGCCGTCGGCGCTGCTGGAGAAGCTGGTCGCCGAGGGCAGGGGCTTCAGGGATTTGTGAGGGGGCCGCTGTAGACGCGGTCGGCGACCGCGTCCCTTTCCATCGCCGCGCCGCCGACCAGGAGAGGCGCTGACGCGCCGGACGCGGTCGGCGACCGCGTCTACAATCCGCCGCCATTCGTCATCGCGAGCGACAGCGCGGCGATCCAGACTAAGCCTCAACCATGAAGCCTAGTCTGGATCGCGTCGCGTCGCTCGCGATGACGGGGGCCGCCACCATCGAGGGCGAATGCGTTCATCGAAGGTATGGTGGAGCGCAAAATGTCCGGCGCGAAAGCGGCTTGTCACCAACCAAATGCTTTGCGACAGGCGCGACCAGCGGCCGCGCCTACAATCAGCCCAACCGGCCCGAGGCGTGCGCAAGCAGGATATACACCTTGCCGGAATCCGACAGCATGGCGGTGCGGGACTGCGCGCCGTCGCGGTCGTTCTGGCCGATCTTGGTCAGCAGCCGCTCGAACTCCTGCACGAACCGGTTGACCGAGTCGCGGAACGGCGCGTCGGCGCGGTAGCGGCGGCGGATGTCGTCGAAGGCCTGCTGGCCGGCGGCGGTGTAGAGACGGCGCGAGACGGCGCCGACGTCGCCCGAACGCCAACGCTCCCACATCTCGCCCGCGGCTTCGGTGTCGACGAGCCGCGCGATGTCGGTCGAGATCGACTCCAGCGAGTCGCCGCTGGTGCGCGCGACGGGCTGCGCGGGCTCCTCGCGCGAAGCGGCGGCGAGCAGGTTGGAGAGCCAGCCGGCCTGATTGCGCTCGGCCGCCGTGGCGGGAGCGGGGGCGGGCGCCGCGGGACGGCGGACGGCCGGCTCGATGATCGGCGCCGTCGCGGTCAGCACGCGCACGTAGTCCTCCTCGCGCGCGGGAGCGGTCTCGCGAGGCGGCGCGAGCTCGAGAGGCGCGGAAGGCGCGGGACGCGAGGCGGGGCCCGGTTCACGCCGCGGGGGCGGCGGCGCGATCGATTCCGCGCGCGCGGCCGGAACGATCGGCGCGGTCGGCGGGGCCGAGACCGGCTCGGCGATGTCGAACGTCGCGCCCGAGGTCGAGACGACGGCCGCCAGCTCCTTCAGCGCCTTGATCTGGTCGGAGACGACGCGGCGCATCGCATTGGCGGCTTCGTTGGTCTCCTGCGGCAGTTCGAACACGCCGCGGCGCAACTCGTGCCGCGTATTGTCGAGTTCGCGCTGCATTTCCCCGGCCATCTGCTTGACCTCGCCGACGGAGGTCCGGAACTTCTCCGACGCTTGGTCCATGATCTGCGCGAGCTGCGCGCTCGCCTGTTCATAAGTCGCCCGCAGCGCTTGCGCGGTTTTTTCGCTTTCGCGGCCGGCGTTCTCGCGGATCGTCTCGAACTGGCCGGTGACGCTGGCCGCCGTGCCCTTCGTGGTGGCGGCGAGCGAGGCGCTGATCTCCTGCGCGCGCGCTTGCGCCTTCGCGAAGCTCTCCTCGACCGACGCGGTGAAGCTCCGCATCATCTCGTCGAACGCGGAACTCTTCGATCCGATGGTCTCGAACAGGGCTTCCAGGTTTTGCTGGCGGTGTTGCAGCGCCATGTCGATGGTCTGCTGCTTGGCCGCCAGATCGCGCGCGACCTCCGCGAGCGCCGCCGTGTGGGCGGCCATGCGGTCGACCATCTGGCTCGAGTCGTCGCGCGTGGTGAGCGACAGCCGGTCGAGTTCGGTGACCTGGCTGGCGATCGCGCCGAGCGAGCGTTGCAGGTCCTGCACCTTGCCGCCGAGGTCGCCCTGGATCTGTCCCAGTTGCGAACTGGCCGAGCCGACGATGCGATCGAGCGCCGTTCCGGTTTGCCCGAGGCGATCGAGCACTTGCGACAATTCACCGCGCAGACGATCGCTGGTCGAGGCGAGCGAGGCGACCGAGGTCTGCGCGCCGTGCTCCATCGCTTCCTTCAACGCGTGGCTGGAGTTTTCGAGTTCGGCGGTGAGGCGGCCGACCAGCGCGCCGATGGTCTCGGTCGAATGCGCGGACGCCGACTCGGCGGTCTCCTTGAGCGCGATTGTCGAGCTTTCGAGTTCATGCGTGAGCCGCGCGAGCAACGAGCCGATCGCGTCCGTCGACCGCGCCGTGGCGGCGTCGGCGGCGGCGCGCAGCGCGAAGGCTGACTTCTCGACCTCTTGCGTCAGGCGCGTGATCAGCCCGCCGATCGATTCGGTCGAACGCGTCGCCGCCGTGTCGGCGACGTTGTGCAGGGTGATGGACGACTTCTCGACGTCCTGGCTGAGACGCGACAGCAGACCTCCGATCGCCTCGGAAGATCGGCTGGTCGCGGATTCGGCGACCGAATGCAGCAGCATCGAGGACTGTTCGACATCCCGGCTCAAACGACCGACGAGGTTTTCGATCGCCTCGGACGAGCGCGCCGTCGCGGTGTCGGCGGCCGTGTTCAAGCTGAGCGAGGATTGTTCGACGTCCTGCTTCAGGCGCGCGAGCAGACCGCTGACGGTTTCCGACGAACGCGTCGTCGCGGACTCGGCCGCCGCGCGCAACGCGTAGGCGGATTTTTCGACGTTCTGGTTGAGCTGCGCGAGCAGGCCGCCGACCGCTTCGGTCGATTGCGCCTTGGCGGATTCGGTCGCCGCGTTGAGCGCCGTGGTCGAGGTTTCGACCTCGTGGTTGATCTGACCGGTGAGCGCGCCGAGCGAGCGGACCGATTCGGCGCCGCTGGCGTTGATCGCCGCGAGCAGATCCTCGCCGCGGCGCGAGAGCAGGCCGATGAAGCCGTTGACGCGCTGCTCGAAGCTCTGCGTGGCGCGGTCGCCGATGCCGGAAATCTGATGGGAAAGCTCGTCGCCGCGCGCGCCCAGTTGCGTGACGAATTCGGCGCCCTGGCCCTCGAGCAACTGCCGCAGCGCGTCGATGCGCGCCGAGATGAGGCCGGTCAGATCGCCGCCGCGCGAGGCGAGTGTCGCGTCGAGGTTGGCGACCGCTGCGGAAATCTCGCGCTGCAACGCTTGCGATTGCTCGGCGAGCTTGGCGGCGACGATGTCGGCGCCGCCGACCAGCGAGGCCTGGATCGACTGCCCGTGCGCGCTGACGAGGCCGTCGAGCGTTTGCGAATGGCCCGCCATCGTCTTGGCCAGTTCCGCGCCGCTGGCGTCGAGACGCCCGGTGAGGCCCTGCAACGGCGAGACGACCTGCGTCTGGAAGCGATCGGCGCTGCCGCCGAGCGCGCCGGTCATTTCGTCGAGCTTGCCGACCAGCGTCGCGCTGATGCGGCCCGCGAGGTCGGACAAGGCCTGCGTCAGCGCGGTGGCGCGCGATTCCAGGGTCTGCGCGACTTCCGCCGACTTGCTTTCGATTCCCTTGGTGATTTCGCGTCCGCCTTCGCCGAGCGCGCGCGCGGCCTCCAGCGTATTCTTGGCGAGCACTTCGGTCAGCGCCTTGCCGCGCGCCGCCAGGCCGTCGTCGATGCGCTGCGCCAAGCCGTCGAGCGAGGCGCTGATCTGACGCAGTCGGTCGCTCGCGCGCGCATCCGTGCTGTCGAGACTCGACGCGATGAGCGCGGCGAAATCCTGGTGACGCTTGACCAAGCGTTCGTCGAGCGCGCCGCCGCGCGTGACCACGGTGTCTTCGATGGCGGTCAGCTTGCCGTCGATCAGGCCCGCCAGCGCCTGCACTTCGGTGTCGATGCGGGCGACGGTTTCCTGTCCGCGCTGAACGATCGAAGCCTCGAACGAGGCCAAGCCGCCCTGCAAGGCCGAATTGACCGAACGCGAATGCGAAGCCAGCGCGAGTTCGATCGCGGTGTGATGAGCGGAGGAGGCGGTGTCGAATTCGCCGATGCGCTGACGCGCGGTCTCATCGAGCCGATCGTGAAGGGAGTTCAGGCTGTGATCGAGTTCGCCAATTCGCTGATGGGCGATCTCGTCGAGCCGAGTGTGGTGTTCGGTCAGCCGCTGGTTGAATTGGCCGGCGCGCTGCATGATGGTCTGATCGATGAGATCGCGGTGGGCGCCTAGGTCGCGATCGAGATCACCGATGCGCTGACGCGTCGTCTCGTCGAGCCGGTTCTGGTGTTCGGCCAGCCGCTGATCCAGTTGGCCTACGTGTTGGCCCGTGGTCTGATCGATGAGATCGCGATGGCCGCTCAGGTTGCGATCGAGTTCGCCGATGCGCGCGCGAGTCGTCTCGTCAAGGCGCGTCTGATGCTCGGTCAGCCGCAGATCGAGCTGGTCGATACGCTGGCCGGTGGTCTCGTCGATGCGATTGTAGTGCTCGCCCAGGCGTTGATCGATCTCGCCGAACCGCTGGTTGGCGGTCTGGTCGATCCGGTCGCGGTGTTCGCTGAGGTTCTGATCGAGTTCGCCGATACGCTGACGGGTCGTCTCGTCGAGCCGGTCGTAATGTTCGGTGAGACGCTGGTCGAGTTCGCCGATGCGGCGGCCGGTGGTCTCGTCGATGCGCTGATGATGCGCGCCGAGTCGCTGATCGATGTCGCCCGCGCGGTTGGACATCACCGCGTCGATCGCGTCGATATGGTGCGCGATGTTGTCGCTGAGCTTGGTGGCGTGGCCGCCGATGCGATCGACGACGCTGTCGCCGCTCTCACCCACGAGGCCGCTGAGCGCGTGCAGTTGTTGGTCGAGCAACTGGGTCTGCTCCGTCAGCGCGCCGACCAGCGAACCGCCGCGCGCGCCCAAGGTGTCCTCGAACGCCGCGAGCCGCGAGGCGAGGGTGTCGTGGATGCTTTCGCCGCTGATCGAGATCGCCGCGACGGCCTCGGTGGCGGAGGACGCGAATTTCTCGCTGGCGAAATGCGCGACTTCGGCCCAATGCGCGAGCGCCGCGCGCGTGGCTTCGCTGAAGCGTTCTTGCGTCGAGCCGCCCTGGGCGTCGATCGCCTCGATCGCGGCGCGCGTCGCCGCGTCGATCTGGCCGCTGAGCGCGCCGGCGGTCGCGTCGAGCGTATCGCGCAATTCGGACGCGCGCGTCTGGAAATGTTGCGACCATTGGTCGTTGGCGGCGTCGAAGGTCGCGCGCGCCGTTTCCGCGCGCTCGTCGATCCGCGAGGCCAGACGATCCGTGGAGCGGCCGAGCACGTCCTGCAGCGCCTGACCGCGAACGACCACCGTCTCATGCAATCTATCGGCGGCTTCATTGAGCCCGGAGACCAGCGTTTCGCCGCGCTCGCCGAGCGCCAGTTCGAGCGCGCTTCGGCTCGCCTCGATGCGGTCGACGAGGCCCTGGCTGAGATCGTGATAGTCCCGAACGACCGACTCGCTGGTTTCGACGAGGCGCGCGGTGACGCTGTCGCCCTGGACGCGGAGGGCCTCGGCGGTTTCCCCGGCGGTGGATTGCAGCCGCGTCAGCATGTCCTGGGTGAGATCGTGGTAGTCGCGCGCCACGGATTGGCTGGTCTCGGCGAATTGCGTCGACACGGTGTCGCCATGGATGCGGATCGCTTCGGAAGCGGCGCCGGCGCTCAGGTGCAAATGGTCCAGCAGGCTCTGGCTGAGACCCTCGTACTCGCGCGCGACGGTCCGGCTGGTCTCTGTCAGCCGCGACGTGAGCGAATCGCCCTGAACGCGAAGGATCTCGGAGGCTTCGGCGCCGGTCGAGCGCAATTGCTCGATGAGGCTTGCGTGCCGATCGCCGAAGTCGCGCGCGACCGATTGATGGGTCTCCGTCAATTGCGACGCGACCGCGTCGCCGTGGGCGCGCAGCGCTTCCGTCGTCTGATGGCCGCTCGCGTCGATGCGCGAGAGCAGGGATTGGCCGCGCTCGTCGAGTTCGCGCGAGACGAACTGATGGGTGTCGGTCAGTTGCGTCACCACGGCGTCCGCATGCGCGCGCAGCGCCTCGGTCGTCTGTTGGCCGCTCGCGTCGATGAGCGCGAGCAAGGACTCGCCGCGCTCGTCGAATTCGCGCGCGACGGTCTGGTTGGTTTCGACCAGCCGCGAAACGACGGAGGCGCCTTGCGCGAGCAGGGCGGCGGTCGTTTCCTGGCCGGTGGCGCCGATGAGGGCGATGAGGGACTGGCCGCGTTCGTCGAATTCGCCCGTAACTTGGTTGTGCGTCTCGGTCAGTCGGGAAACGACGGCCTCGGCTTGAGCGAGCAAGGTCTCGGTCGTTTGCTTGCCGCTCGCCTCGATGCGATCGAGCAGCGACTGGCCGCGCTGGTCGAGTTCGCGCGCCACGGTCTGGTTGGTCTCGGTCAGGCGCGACACGACGTTTTCCCCGTGCGCGAGCAGCGCCGAAGTGGTTTGCTGGCCGCTGGCGTCGATGCGATCGAGCAGGGATTGGCCGCGCTTGTCGAATTCCCCGGCGACGGATTGGTGGGTCTCGGTCAATCGCGAAACGACGGCGTCGCCATGCTCGCGAAGCGCATCGACGGTCTGCTGTCCCGTCATATCCAACCGCTCGACGAGGACGCGTCCCCTCGTGTCGAAATGGCGCGCGAGTTCCTCGCTGGTTTCGGTAAGCCGGGTCGCGACGGTGTCGCCGTGATGACGAATAGCCTCGACCGCCTTGGTTCCGCTGGCGTCTATGCGTCCGGCGATGTCGGCCGTGTTGGCGCCGAGCGTCTCGGCGGCCGATTGCGCCGTCGTTTCGATCTGGATCGCGACGGATAGGCCCTCGCCGCGCAAGGCTTCGACGGCGTTCGCGCCGACGGAGCCGATGCGCTGCGTGATTTCCCGATTACACGCGTCGAGCTCGCTGATCAGCGACTGACTCGCCGCCTTGATCCCGGCGTCGAGATCGGCGACGCGCGCGAGCAGGGCGTTGGCGCTTTGGTCCGTGGCGCCGGCGAGGCGGTCGGCGACGCTGGCGCCGACCCCGACGAGTTGCTGATGCGTCTGTTCGCCTTGGGCGGCGATGCGTTCGATCGTCGATGTTCCCGCGTTGTCCATAGCGATCGTGATCTGCTCGGAAGAGGTTCCGAGCGAAGCCGCGATGGTTTCGCTGACTTGCGTCAGTTGCTGCGCCACGCGCTTGCCGATCCCCTCGAGGTCGGCGGCTACGCCGGTGTGGGCGTCGGCGATGGCGACGCGCACCTGCCCGCCGTTGGCGAGGATCGCCTCGCGCTGATCGGCCATTTCGGCGATGAGCGAGCGCAGCCGGCGTTCGTTTTCGCTCGCGGACCGCTCCAGCGACGACACTTCCGCGCGCACGAGCGACTCGAGTTCGGTCGCTCGCGCGTAGGCGCGCTCCACGCCGTCGCCCATGGTGGTGACTTCGCGGCGGATGGCTTGCGACAGGGTCGAAAATTGATCGTTGGCCATGCTTTCGGGTTCGGCGAGCCGCATCGCGACCTGCGCGATCGAATTGGCGGAAAGCCGAAGCTCCTGCAGGCGGCGCGCCAACGCGGCGAAGCCGCTGAGGAAGAAGATGGGCGCGAGCGCAGCCAGCGCGAACAGCACGGTCTCGGGACGCATCAGCGCGTCGCGCAGGCTCGTCGATCCGGCCGTGAGCTCCGTATATCTATAATAGCCGTAAGCGGCGCAAAGACAGAGCCAGACGACGGAGAAAACGGTCGCGAGCACGACCGGGGCGCGGCTCGGGCGTCGCAATTGCAACGCCTGAACTATCGGTCCGGCGGCGGCGCGGTCGTCGTTGGCCGGCGGCGTTCCCGGCGTGAGCGGCGATTTGGTCTCGGGGGCGCGCGCGGCGGCGGCGCGCGACAGAAGGGGGGCGTCCGTCGGTTGGGCGGCGGCGGGGGCTTTCAGCGTCGCGGCGGGAGCTTCGGCGGGGTCGGGTTCGACATGCGGCGCGGCTTCTTCGGTTTCGGGTTCGAGTCCGAGATTCAGCGCGTCCTCGATCGCCAGCATCGCCTGGGATACGGGATCCGGGGCCGAATTATTTTGCGCCATTGCGTCCGCCTCACTCTTAAATCCGCGCGGGTCGCCAAACGCGCCACCCGGTTCCTCCCTCGCGCGAAGCCATGGGCCTCTCGCCTCCGCGCGAAGGGGGAGTTAACCACGCTCAGTGTACAGGCGCCCCGAGGTGATGGAAACCTGGGCACGCCCGCATCTTTAAAACGTCGTTAACGTTTCGGTCAGCATATTCAAGCGTCGATCGGCTTGATCAGGCGGCAAATAGCGCTCTGGAGTCGAATTTGGTGGAAAACACGGGCGTTTCGCGCCTTGGAGATTTGTGATGCTCGCAGTCCGCAACCTCGGCGCCGCTCGCGTCGCTCCGTCGCACCCGTCCTCTCCGGCCATAGATCTCGTCCATTTGGCGCGCCAGACCGACGGCGACGCGGCGCTCGAGACCGAATTGCTGGGCATGTTCGATCGGCAATCGGCCAAGCTGATCGCCCGACTGGAGATCAGCGACGTCGCCTGCCGCACGCGTGCCGACATTGCGCACCGGTTGCGCGGCTCCGCGCTCGCGATCGGCGCCCGGCGCGTCGCGCGGGGCGCCGAAGCCGTTGAAAAAGCCTTCGAATCCGGCGATGGCGACCCGGAGGCGGAACTCGCCGAACTCGCCGACGCCGTCCGCGAGGCGCGCGCCGCGATTTCCGCGCTGAACGGCTGAGACGCCACGCCGCGACCTTTCCGCCAATTGGGCTCTTCCGTTAAGCGTCGGCGCGCCCTATGAAGGCGCGCGCCCGCCCGCCCGGCGGCGTCCGGGCCCGCGCGCTCGCGCTTTGCATAAGGACTGAGCCTTACCGATGACCCAAGTGACCTTCATCGACGCCACCGGAGCGTCGCGCACGGTGGAAGCCCAAATCGGCTCGACGGTGATGGAAACCGCGTTGCGCGCCAGCGTCCCCGGCATCGAGGCCGAATGCGGCGGCGCCTGCGCCTGCGCGACCTGCCACGTCTACGTCTCCGACGCCTGGACCGAAATCGTCGGCAAGCCCTCGCAGATGGAGGAGGACATGCTCGATTTCGCCTCCGACGTGCGCCCGACCTCGCGGCTTTCGTGCCAAATCAAGGTGACGAGCGAACTCGACGGCCTGATCGTCACCACGCCGGCCAAGCAGGGTTGACGCAGATGAGCGAGAC
>Ga0302320_10004976_pt1 | contig 29975 bp, 20 predicted proteins | sample Bog_T0_3_FD_202130 | JGI IMG/M metagenome (GOLD analysis project Ga0302320, IMG submission 202130) | Peat permafrost microbial communities from Stordalen Mire near Abisko, Sweden - Bog_T0_3 | ecosystem: Environmental > Terrestrial > Soil > Wetlands > Peat | place: Sweden: Abisko, Stordalen Mire... | reverse complement strand
CGAAGCGGTCAAGCGCACCGAAGGCAAGCGGCTGACGTATGATCAATGCGTATGCCGGGAATAAAATCCCAGCCAATTTGCGTTATCTACATACTCCCGTTGTTTCTTAAGAGCGACGGGAGCCTCTGGGCAATGGCCAGTTGGGCGACGGCACAACCAACAGCATCAACCGCCCCGAGCAGATTGTGGCCTGCGGCGTCACAGCGATTGCCGGAGGAGGCGACCACAGCCTGTTTTTCAAGAGCGACGGAAGTTTGTGGGGGATGGGCACCAACGTTTATGGCCAGTTGGGCGACAACACTTACAATCTGACCAATCGTCCCGAACAAATACTGGCTGCTTACAATCAAATTTCCGGCCAGCTTATGGGCGGCACCAATATACAATTGTCGTATGTGGGAGTCGCCAATGCGAATTACGCGCTGGACCGTTCAAGCAGCCTGTTTCAGCCCAACTGGATTCCCCAAGCGACCAATGTCGCCAGTTCGTTTGGGCCGCTTGTGTTCACCAACCCGCCAGACACCACCACGAACAATTACTGGCGCATCCGCTCCGTGCCGTAGTTGATGGCCTTCACATGCCGAGCAACACGGGTTAAATCATGTCCGCCGCGAGCACGCGGACGGTTTCTTCCAGCGAGGTCTGGCCGTGGATGGCGCGTTGCAGGCCGTTTTGCCAGAGGGTTCTCATGCCTTGCTGGATGGCGATTTCTTCTAGGGCGCTGGTCGGCAGCTTTTTCAGGACGGCTTCGCGGAAGGGTTCGTCCACGACGAGCAGCTCGTTCACGGGCAGGCGGCCGGAGAAGCCGGTGTGGGTGCATTGTTCACAGCCCGTGCCGTGACGGAACTGCGCATGCGCCCTCAATTCCTCCGGTACCAACTTGAGCATGCTCGGCTCCGGCGTGTGGGGCTGGGCGCAGTTGGAACAAACCCGCCGCACCAGCCGCATTCCCATCACGCCCAAGATGGCAGAGGAGAGCATGAACGGCTCGATCTCCATGTTGATGAGCCTCGTGAACGCGCCCGACGATACCCCGGAATGGATGGTGCTCAACACCAGATGCCCCGTCAGCCCGGCTTGCACGGCGATGGCGGCGGTCTCCGGGTCCCGGATCTCCCCCACCATGACGACCTGCGGGTCCTGGCGCATGATGCTGCGCAACGCCATGGCGTAGGTGAAGTCCTGCGCGGGGTTGATCTGGGTCTGGCTGACCATCGGGAGGTTGAACTCCACCGGGTCTTCCACGGTGCTGATGCTGATGCTGGAGCCGTCGCGCTGTGTGATGTGGCAAAGGGCGGAATAAATGGTGTTGGTCTTGCCGGAGCCGGTGGGGCCGGTGAAGAGAAGCAGGCCGCTGGGACGTTTAAGTATCCGGACCAGGCCTTTCAATGTTGTCTCGTCAAAGCCGAGCATGTTCAGGTCGAACCGGCGGTCGCGCGGGTCGAAGAGGCGGATGACGATTTTCTCGCCGCGTGTGGTGGGGAAAATGGAGACGCGCAATTGCACGCCGTCCAGTTCCGGCCCGCCGATGGCCGCGCCATCCTGCGGCATGCCGGCCTGATAGGTGACCAGGTTGGCCATGACCTTGAAGCGCATGGAAATCTTGTCGAGCAATTCGAGCGGCAGGTGGGCGACCTCTACGAGGACGCCGTTGACCCGGGCGCGGACGGCGATGGCGGCTTCCCACGGCTCAATATGGAGATCGCTTGCGCCGAGCTGGATGGCGTCCTGTGCCATGCAATTGACGAGCGTCGGGATTTCGAGCTGCTGCGCCGCGCTGTCAGAGCGGAGATATTCGTCGGTATAACTCATATTGCTCGCTTTCGAGATGGAGCATAGGAGCGCCGCCGGGGTTCTTCAAGGAAGCGTTTTAGCATTCTTGTCTTGTAGCAGCCGAGGTAACGAGGCTCATTTGTCTGGTATGGTCCAGGTTCCATTTCGGTTTTCAGCTTTTTGCTCCCCACTCCCCGCTCCTTGCTTTCCCATCCGTGTCCATTCGTGTGAATCCGTGGTTAATGATTTTTTCTGCTTTCTCATTTCCCAGTTTCAACTTTCCTTCATTCGATGTTGGATGTTGGATGTTCGATGTTCACTTGCCGCTTGCACCGTCAGTCCGCCGGTTTAAGCTATGCTCGTGACTTGGTTCACCGACCGGCATTTCTTCCTGCTCGCCGTGGCGTTTTACGGCGCGAGCACGGTGTATTCCGTTTTCCTGTGGCGGAAAGGGTTTCGCAAGGATGACTGGGTGAATTATCTCCTGATCGTCGCCGGCGTGGCGTTGCACACGGTGGCGATGTTCAAACGCGGCCTGACGCTGCATAGTTGCCCCGTCAACAATCTTTACGAGGCAACCACGTTCCTGCTCTGGGCGCTCGGCCTGGCGTGCCTCGTTTATTCGCTGCTGCCGCGCTTCAAATTCCTCTGCGCGTTCACCGCGCCGGTGCTGTTCACCGTCGGCGTGTTTGCGTTGATGCCCTCGCTGGATCCGCCGCATGGGCCCAAGCCGGATTTCTCCAACTGGCTGCGCAGCCTGCACGCGGCGACCATCCTGCAATCCTACGGCGCATTCGGCCTCGCGGCGGTGGCTGCGGGAATGTTCCTCATGCAGCGACATGACCTGAAATTCCACAAGCTGCGCGCAGTGCTGTCGTTGCTGCCGTCCATCCAGAGGCTGGAACTCATCACGCTGCGACTCGCTCTGGTGGGTTTCGTCCTGTTTACCGTCGGCCTTGTCACCGGCCAGGAATTGCCGCGGCCTGAAGGCAAACCGTATTTCTCCGATCCCAAGGTGGTCTGGTCCGCGCTGCTCTGGCTCGTTTTTCTCGAGTTGATCGTGGCCCGGCTGTTTTTTGGCCGCTCGACCCGGCGATTCACCATCGGCGTCATCGTCGCCTTCGTATTCCTGCTGCTGACATTCTGGGTCACCAATCTTTATTCCGGCCTGCACCATCCATGAATCCACTGTGGCCAATGACAAGTGACAAGTGGCACGAACGGCAATGCCGGGCGTGTCAGCATCATGTCACCTGTCACCCGTCACCCGTCACTCCGCACGAATGAGCATTGTCGTCATCGGTTTGAGCCACCGCACGTCGCCAGTGGAGCTGCGCGAACGTTTTGCATTTGCGGATGGAAAAATCCCCGATGCGCTCAAATCGCTGCGCGACTCCGGCGTGGTGGACGAGGCCGTGATTGTTTCGACCTGCAACCGCGTGGAAATTTTTGCCGCGACTCCCCGCGAAACGGCAGAGGCGTTTGCTGAATTGAAAGAATTTCTTTTGCGGCGGGGCGGGACCGCCGGCGAGCCGCTGATTTATTGCCCCTCTCCTCAACGAGGTGAGAGCGGGGGGCAAATTGTCGGCGACGAGATTTACACCCTGGCCGAACCTCAAAGTCTGCATCACCTGTTCAAGGTGGCGTGCGGCCTCGATTCGATGGTGCTGGGCGAGACGGAAATTCTTGGCCAGCTCAAAACGGCCTATGACCTCGCGCTCAAGCATGGCTGCACCGGCGCGCGGCTGAACAAGGCGTTCCAGCGCGCGTTCCATGCCGCCAAGCATGTTCGCACCCATACGAATATCCAGCGCGGCAGCGTATCCGTCGCGTCGGTCGCGGTCGAACTGGCGGAAAAGATTTTTACATCGCTCGATGACCGCGAAGTGCTCGTCATCGGCGCGGGCGACACCAGCGAGAAGACGGCGCGCGCTCTGCTGTCGCGCGGAGCGAAAAGCATCATCGTGGCGAACCGCTCGCTCGACCGCGCGCAGGCCCTGGCCGGCGAATTGGGCGGGCGCGCCGTGTCATTTGACGATTGGGCAGGCGAGTTTTCGAAAATTGACATCGTCATCAGCAGCACGTCCGCGCCGCATCACATTTTGGATTGCGCCAGGCTTGAGCCGCTCATGAAGGCGCGCTGGCAGCGCCCGCTGCTGTTGATTGACATCGCCGTGCCGCGTGACATTGACCCCGAAGTGAATTTGCTGGAAAACGTCTATCTTTACAACGTGGACGACTTGCAGGGCATCGCCGATGATTACCTGAAACTGCGCAAGGAAGAAATCGCAAGTTGCGAGGCCATCATCGCCGAAAAGGTGAAGCCGCTGCTCGATGCCAGGTTTTTTCAACCACGGATAAACACGGACGGACACGGATATAAAACGTTGGTTGATCCAGCCTGAAAACCGCCATTTAAATTTCCTTTCATCCGTGTTTATCTGTGCCCATCCGTGGTTGAAAGATTCTTTTCAACTTATTTCTGAATTGGTCGATTTTCAGCCATAATAAAATCTTACAAAAAATACTTGCATTGACAGCCAGCCTGGGTATGATGCGCCCGTTCTTTGACATAATATATCGAGATTGCTCCTTTGCCGGAGACAAAGGGTAGAGACGGTGCGCTGCGCCGCCCGTCAAAAAAGTTGGAAAATCTTCGCCATGCGGTTGCGCTGTTTATTTGGCATTTTAACTACTGCCGAATTCACTCCGCACACGGAAAAACACCAGCAGAATCAATGGGTTTGGCGAAATCGGCTTTGACGATTAAAGACCTGTTTGAAAGCGCAAGTTAGTCCTACATGACCTAATTTCCATGTCGGTTTGCAAACTCAACCGCAAAATTCACCTGAAACCGCCGTTTAAGTTTTCTTTTCATCTGCGTTAATCCGTGTTCATCTGTGGTGATATAAGATGCCAACGGAACGACCTATCATCATCGCCACGCGCGGCAGCGCGCTGGCACTCGCGCAGGCCAACATGATCGCCGCGCAGTGCCGCGCCACCTTTCCGCGGCTGCGGTTCGAGCTGAAAATCATCAAGACCACAGGTGACAAATTGCAAAAAGCCTCGATGGCCAAGACCGATGCCAGCCTGCCGAAAGGTTTGTTCACCAAGGAACTGGAAGTCGCGCTGGTCAAGGGCCACGCAGACCTCGCCGTCCACAGCTTGAAGGATTTGCCGACGGATTTGCCCGCCGGACTGGTTCTGGCCGCCACTCCCAAGCGCGCCGACGTGCGCGACGTCTTGATTTACCGCTCCGCCGAATTTTTGGCCCGTCAACTATCAACCATCAACCAGCAACAAGACTGGTCTCCGGGCCAAAGTGCGTTGCGCGGTTTCAAGCCGCACGTGGCCCTGAAGGATTTTCAAAAAGGCGCCACGATTGCCACGAGCAGTACGCGGCGTAAGGAGCAGTTGCTCGCCGCGCGACCTGATTTGAATGTCGTTGAGATTCGCGGCAACGTTTCCACGCGGATGCAGAAGGTGGCCGAGCGCGGCGAACTGGACGCCACCGTGCTGGCGCTTGCGGGCATCACGCGGCTGAATTTTCTCATCAAGCCCGAGGGCATGCTCATCGGCGACGCCGTGCCGGACGGCTTGCTGGCGACGGTGCTTGACCTCGATGTGATGCTGCCATGCGTGGGGCAGGGCGCGATTGGCATCGAGATTCGCGCGGACGACGAGCGCATCGCGAAAATTGTCGAGCGGCTGAATCATTTCAACACCTTCCAGGCCGTGACCGCCGAACGCGCGTTTCTGCGCGGCATGGGCGGTGGCTGCCAAAGCCCGGTGGCGGCCTATGCGGAGATTGGCGGTGACAAAATCAAATTGCACGCGGTATCGTTCCGCGATGCCGCCATGGTGAAACGCGGCGAGGCAAAACGGCCGATTGCCGAAGCAGCTATTTTGGGCGAAGAAATGGCGGCGCGGCTGAAGTAATTTATGATTTGCGATTGATGATTTATGATTGCTAGATGGTGCTGAACGGCTTCCGCAAATCCTAAATCGTAAATCATCAATCATTAATGCCAATTACGCTTGCCAAATGCTGCCGCTATCGTAAAGTGTGCGGCCACTTTTCAGATTATGCACTTGAATGTATTGAACGCATTGTTGGCGGACGCGACCGCCACACCGTCGGCGGCGGCTCCAGCCGGGGCACCCGGCGCGCAGCCGCAGGGTTCGCCTTTTGGGATTTTCATCCCCTTGATTTTGCTGGTGGTCATCATGTATTTCATGATGATTCGTCCGCAATCGCAGCAGCGCAAACGGCAGGCGCAATTGCTCGAAACGCTCAAGTCGGGCGACAAGGTCGTCACTAGCAGCGGTATCGTCGGCGTCGTCGTCACGGTCAAGGATAAGACGGTTTCGCTTCGCTCGTCGGACGCCAAGATGGAAGTGACCAAATCCTCGGTGACGGAAATCCTTGAACAAGGCGGCGACTCATCCGCCTCCTGACCGGCCATGAAGCAAAACAACCTCTGGAAGTTTCTCTTTGTCGTCTTCATCGTCGGCTGGTCGTTTGTCTCGATGTATCCGCCCACCTCGAGCGACCTGGTGAAGGTGTTCGCGTCACGCTCGGAAAATCACGACACCACGTACTCGAACATCCTGGCACAGGCGGCCACGCTGCAACAGGCGGCCACGAACAGCGAGTTCGCCAATTTGCGCGCCGCCATCGGCCCGAACGACATCCAGGGCTATTTCACGTTCATCAATGCTTCGAATGAAACTGACCCGACGACGTTCATACTGAACCGGCTGCAGCGCGACGCCTCCGGCAAGATCAAGCTCGGCCTCGATTTGCAGGGCGGCACGGCGTTCCTCGTCGAGATGGACACCAATGCGCTGGCGGCTAGCGCCAACAATGGCGATACCAACGCCACCCGGACAGTGGACACGTCCGGCGCGATTTCGCAGGCGGTCGAGGTGCTGCGCAAGCGCGTGGACCAGTTCGGTGTGGCCGAGCCGGTCATCCAGCCGGCGGGTGCAAACCAGATTTTAATCCAGTTGCCCGGCTTGTCGGAAGCTGACAAGGAAAGCGCGGCGACGAACATCCAGAAGGCCGCATTTTTGGAATTCCGCCTCGTGAAGGAGGACAGCGACGACATCATCCAGAATAACGAGCCGATTCCGCCGGGCTACGAGTTGCTTAAGCACGTCGAGCCGCCGCAGAACGGCAAGCAGTCTCCACCCGAAATCGTCGTCGTGAAGAAAAAGGCCGAACCGGGCCTCTCCGGTGACATCGTCAAGAGTGCCCGGATGGGGCGCGGCAATCTCGGCGAGCCGAACATCGAGTTTGAACTCACTGACGCCGCCGGAAAACGGTTTGGCGATGTCACGCGCAACAACATTGGCCGGCGGCTGGCCATCGTCCTGGACGGCCAGCTTTATTCCGCGCCAAACATCAACAGCGAAATTGACAACAATGGCGAGATCACCGGGCATTTCACGCAGGAAGAGGCGCAGAAACTCTCGGCAGTACTCCAAAACCCCCTGCGCGCGCCGCTCAAAGTTGACTATTCCTACGACGTGGATCCGACGCTGGGCAAAGACTCGATTCACAGCGGCATCCGCGCGTCCGTCGCCGCCGTCATCTTGGTATCCCTCTTCATGCTGGTCTATTACCGGGTCGCCGGTCTTACGGCGAACATTGCGCTCATCACGAACATCATCATTTTGATGGGCGTCATGTGCTCGGTCGGCACGACGCTCACGCTGCCGGGCATCGCGGGCGTGGTGCTTACCATTGGCATGGCCGTGGACGCGAACGTGCTGATTTACGAACGTTTGCGCGAGGAGCTGGCCAAGGGCAAGTCATTGCGCGGCGCTATCGCCGCCGGTTATGCCCGCGCGTTCGGCACGATTTTCGATTCGCACGTCACCACTCTCATCTCGTCTGTGATTTTGATTTTCATGGGCACGGGCGAAATCAAGGGCTTCGGCGTGACGCTGACCATCGGCGTGGCGGCAAGCCTGTTCACCGCGCTGGTCGTGACGCGGCTCATCTTCGACTTTTTGCTGGACCGGAACTGGCTGAAATCACTAGGCATGTTCCATCTCATCCGCAGCACGAGCGTCAACTTCATGGGCGCCGCCAAGCCGTTGTTCATCATCACCTGGGTATTCGTCATCCTTTCGCTCGGTTACGGCTTCACGCGTGGGGAGAAATTATTCGGCGTGGACTTCCTGGGCGGCGACAGCACGACGTTCAGTTTTGTGCAGAAGGTGGACGTGGACCAGATCCGCGGCGCCTTGGCCGGCATCGGCAAGGACGCGCAAATCCAGTATCAAAAGGACATCAGCGGCGGCACGGAAACGCTGCGCGTGACGACCGGCAGCGGCACGTCGGACAAGGTGAAGCAGGCGCTGGTGCAACAGTTCCCGGACGCTCACTTCCAATGGCGCGGCAGCCAGCAGGTCGGCGCTTCCGTCGGTGCGGATGTCCGGAACTCGGCCATCATCGCGTCGTTGCTGGCGCTCTTCGGCATCCTGGTTTATGTCGCATTCCGCTATGAATTTTCCTTCGCCGTCGGCGCCATCGTCGGGGTGGTTCACGACGTGCTGCTGGCCGTCGGCTGCTATTGTATCGCTAACGGCGTTTCCGGGCGCCAGTTCAACGCCACCGTCGTCGCGGCCGTGTTGACCATCATCGGCTTTTCCATCAACGACAAGGTCGTTATCTTCGACCGTATTCGCGAAGACTTGAAACTGGGAATAAGGGGCACTTTCAGGGAAGTCATCAACGTGGCGCTGAACCAGACCTTGAGCCGCACCATCATCACCTCCGGCACGGTGTTCATCGCCACGTCGTGTCTGTATATCTGGGGCGGCGGCGTCATCAATGATTTTGCCTTCACATTCCTCGTCGGCATCATCACCGGCACCTATTCGTCCATCTTCATCTCCAGCGCATTCGTGCTGTGGTGGCACAAAGGCGAGCGCCCGAATATCGGCGCATCGGCGGTGACGATTCAAAACACGGCGTCGGCGAAGGTCTAAAAAAAAGATTTATGATTCGTGATTTATGATTGATGATTGCCCGAGGCGAAGCAAAGCGCCGGCAAATCAATAAATCATGAATTTTAAATCGTAAATGAACCCGGTTGAAATCACGCCCTGGTACTGGATCGGTTTCATCACCTGTGTTTTGATTTTCCTCGCGCTCGACTTGGGTGTGTTTCACCGCAGCCCGCGCGCCGTTAAGTTCCGGGAAGCCCTCGCATGGAGCGCGGTGTGGGTCGCGCTGGCCATGGCCTTCGCGCTCTCGATGATCTTCTGGCGCGGACGCGGGGATGCCGGGGCTTTCGCCACCGGCTACGTCATCGAGGTCTCGCTCTCGCTCGACAACATCCTCGTCATCGCGCTCATCTTTGCGTGGTTCCGGGTGCTGGTGGAGTTCCAGCATCGGCTGCTGTTCTGGGGCATCCTCGGCGCGCTCATCATGCGCGGTGCGATGATCGCCGTCGGCGTTGCGCTCATCCACCGGTTTGACTGGGTGCTTTACGTCTTCGGAGCGTTCGTCATCTTCGCCGGTGCGAAAATGTTTTTTTCAAAACAGGAAATGGTGCAGCCGGAGAAAAACCTTGTGCTGCGGTTGGTGCGAAAGTTTTTCCCCGTGGCGCCGGATTTCGACGGCCAGAAGTTCCTCACCCGATTCAACGGACGGCTCGCCCTCACACCGCTGGCGCTGGTGCTGGTGCTCGTGGAAACCACCGACTTGATTTTCGCCGTGGACTCCGTGCCGGCGGTCTTTTCCGTGACGCGCAAGGCGTTCATTGTGTTCACCTCCAATGTCTTCGCCGTCATCGGCCTGCGCTCGATGTATTTCCTTCTTGTAGGAGCGCTCGGCTACTTCCGCTACCTGCAAATTGGCCTGTCCGTCGTGCTTGCCTTTATTGGCGCGAAGATGCTGCTCGACCCGCATAGCCATCCGCCGCAGTGGTTTCAAATTGCAATTCCCACGAGCGCCTCGCTGTTGGTTGTGGCGGCGATTCTGGCGATTTCAATCGCCCTTTCCATCACTGCCGCGCGCCGCGAAAAATGTTCGTCGGTGGTTGAAATCAAATGAAATTCCGATGGTCGCCCGCGCCGCCGCAACCGCTCCTTGCTGGTCAACTGGCGTCGCAACTCAAAGTCTCGCCGCTCCTCGCCCAATGCCTGCTGAATCGCGGTCACAGCGAACCGTTCGCAATCCAAAATTTTCTCCAGCCCCGGCTCAAGAACTTGGCCGACCCGTTTCTCCTGCCGGACATGGAGAAAGCCGTCCAGCGATTGCTCCGCGCCCGCGAGCAGAACGAGTCGCTGGTGATTTTCGGCGATTATGATGTGGATGGCGTGACGTCCACTGCGTTGCTGCTTGAGGTCCTGCGCGCGCTCGGCTGGCGCGTGGATTTTTATCTGCCCGGCCGGATGGACGAAGGCTACGGCTTGAGCGCCGATGGCGTGGAAAATTGTTTGAAGAAATTTCCCACGACGCTGCTGCTTGCGGTGGATTGCGGCTCGACGGCCGTTGAAAGCATTGCGTTGCTTCGCTCGCGAGGCGTGGACACAATTGTCCTCGACCACCATCAGGTTTCTTCACCCGCGCCAGCCGCCGTTGCATTGGTAAATCCACAACTCTCAACTCTCAACTCTCAACCATCAACCGCTTTCACCGAGCTTTGCTCCGCCGGCCTTGCGTTCAAGCTCGCTCACGCGTTGGTCAAGCGCGGACGCGAAACCAATCTGTCCGGCGCGGCGGAATTTGATTTGCGTCCGCTGTTGGATTTGGTCGCGCTTGGTACGATTGCCGACATCGTGCCGCTCACCGGCGAAAACCGGATCCTGGTTTCCACCGGCTTGGAGCGGTTGAACCAGACACAACGGCCCGGACTCGTTGCGTTGAAAAATGTCGCGCAATCGCCGCAGCAACTGGGCGCTTACGATGTCGGCTTTCAGCTCGCGCCGCGCTTGAACGCCGCCGGACGTCTGGAAACTGCCGAAGAAGCCTTGCGTTTGGTGCTCGCAAAAAGTTCCGAGGAAGCGACGCCGCTGGCTCAAAACCTGGATTCATGCAACCGTGAGCGGCAGAAAATCGAGCGCGGCATCGTCGAGGAGGTGTCCGGTGTCGTGCGCTCTAAATTCAACCCGCACACGGATTTCGTCATCGTGGAGGGGCGATTGCTCTGGCACATAGGCGTGGTGGGCATCGTCGCCTCGCGTGTGCTTCAGGAATTTTATCGCCCGACCATTATCATCGGCGGCGAGGGTGGGGAATGGCGGGGTTCGGGCCGCAGCATCGCGGGGTTTGATCTGGCCTCTGCGCTGCGCGAGTGCGACGACTTGCTGCTGCGTCACGGCGGGCACGCGATGGCGGCTGGCTTGAGCATCGCGCCGGACAAGATTGATTCGCTGCGGCAACGTTTGAATGAAATTGCCAGGCGCAGGTTACGCCCGGAGGATTTGCAGCCGTCATTGCGAATTGATGTCGAGGTCGGTTTGGACGAAATCACTTTGGAATCAATCGCGGAACTGGATCGTTTGAAACCAACGGGGCAGGGGAATCAGGGAGTTCAATGTTGCGCGCGGAATCTTTCGCATCAACGTCCTCTCCAGCGCATCGGCGCTCAAAAACAGCACGTTAAAATGTGGGTGACGGACGGCATGGCAACGCACAAGGCTGTATGGTGGAATGGTGGCGAGAAATCGCTGCCGGTCGGAAAGTTTGACCTCGCCTTCGCGCCGCAAATCAACCGATTCAACGGCAACCTTGCGGTGCAGTTGAAAGTTTTGGATTGGCAACCGGCCCAATCGCCCTGATTTTAAAGTCACATGAACGCTGCAATTCTCGTCGCCGCTGGCAAAGGCACCCGCATGGGGGCCGGCGTGGACAAACTATTTCTCAAGGTGGCCGGCCGCCCGGTCGTGGCGCACACGTGGCAGCGATTCGAGGATGCAAAGTGCATCGGCGAAATCATCCTTGTCGTGCGCAACGGCCGGCAAAGGAAGTTCAAGGAACTGGCGGCGAAATTCCGTTTCAAAAAACCGTTCAGCATCGTTACCGGCGGGGCTGAACGGCAGGACTCGGTCTGGAAGGGTTTGGAGGCGCTTTCGCCCGTGGCGGAGATTGTCGCCATTCATGATGCCGCACGGCCGTGTGTGAGCGGGGAGTTGATTGCGGCGACGATTAAAGCTGCGCGGGAAATTGGTGCGGCGGTCGCCGCGCAGCCGGTGACGGATACCATCAAGGAATCCCCGGATGGAAAGCTGATTCGGCGGACGCTGGATCGGTCGAAATTGTGGGCCGTCCAGACACCGCAAACGTTCCGGGTCGCCGTCATCCGTGACGCGATTACCACCGCGCGCTCAAAAAAAATAAACCTCACGGACGATACGGCGGCGTGCGAGTTGATCGGCCAGCCGGTCCGGCTGGTGCGCGGCGCCCAGCCTAATCCCAAGGTCACCACGCCGGGCGACCTGCCGCTGGTCGAATTGCTGCTGCGAAAAATTTAACGCAAAGTGCAAAACGAGAACGAAAGAGGATGAATGGATTGCTGAAAAAGAGGCGATATTTGTCGCATCAGTCCAAAAATCCATTTATCCAACAATCCGATTTTCGGCGCGCGCCTTTGCGTTCTTCGCGCCTTTGCTTTAAAATTCCCTCGTTATGAAACGACGTTTGATTTTTGGCGTGGTGGGTGTGGCGCTCACGTTGAACCTCGCCATCGGCGCGGCGATTTATCTGAACTCGGCGCGCGCGGAGGAACAAAAGGATTCGATGGACGCGAATCTGGAACTGTTCGCCAGCGTCCTGCAAAAGGTCCGCGCCGAATACGTGGATAGCACGAACCTGACGTATCACAACCTGACGGACGCCGCCATCAGGGGCATGATCGGCTCGCTCGACCCTCACAGCGAATTTCTCGACGCGCAGGATTACCGGCAGTTGCAGGACGACACGGAAGGGCAGTTCGGCGGCCTTGGCCTCGTGGTTTCGATGAGGGACGGCTACGTCACCATCGTCGCGCCGATGGAAGATTCGCCGGGGTTCCGGGCGGGCATCTTGACCGGCGATCGCATTGTGAAGGTGGACGGCAGGAACGTGATAAAGTCGCCGCTCGACGAGGTCGTGAAGCAGCTTCGCGGTGATCCGGACACGCAGGTGACGTTGACCGTCCAGCGCCCCGCGACCGGCGAGGAAAAAAGTTACACGCTCACCCGCGCCATCATTCAGACCGACATGGTCAAGGACATCAGTGGTAGAAAGGAATTTCCGCTTGGCGAGGACGGCATCGGCTATGTTCGCATCACGGAATTTGGCGACCGGACCGGCGACGAACTCCAGGGCGCGCTCGACAAGCTCAAGGCGCAGGGCATGAAGGCATTGATTCTGGATTTGCGCTTCAATCCGGGCGGTCTGCTTGATGAGGCGGTGAATGTCTGTGGCAAATTCCTGCCGCGCGGGCAGTTGATTGTTTCCACCGAGGGCCGCGACCCGGCGCAAAATTCAGTCCTTCGCGCCAAGGGCCGGGGCGATGAGTTGAAGGGCATGCCGATGGTCGTCCTCGTTGATCTCGGCAGCGCCAGCGCGTCGGAAATCGTCACCGGCTGTTTGCAGGACCTGCACCGCGCCGTGATTCTGGGTGAGAAAACCTTTGGCAAAGGCTCCGTCCAAAGCATCTTTCCGCTCGACGGCGTTGGAGCGCTCAAGCTGACCGTCGCCAAGTATTACACACCCAGTCACCGCGTCATTCACGAGCACGGCATTGAGCCGGACATCGTCGTTCCGATGACGGAGGAACAGGAATCCGCGATTCTCCTCACGCGCCTGCCCGGCGGGCTGGAATCGCTGGACGCGACCAATCGCGCCCGTATCGCGCAAATCCAGGACGTGCAGCTCGAACGCGCCGAGGATTTGCTCAAGGGCATGTTGCTCTACGGTCAACTCTCACAGCCGGATAAGGTCGCCGAGAAATGAAATCTCTGCAAAACAAGCGTGGCGGCTTTCGGCAGAAAGCCGGATGATTCAGTTTTCTGAAGAAATGCGGCGGTCTGCCGACACGCCACTACAATAAGCATGACCATTCTTGCCATTGAAACTTCCTGCGACGAGACCAGCGCAGCCGTGGTGCGCGACGGGAAGATTCTGTCCAACGCCGTTGCGTCGCAAATTGAATTGCATGCCGAATATGGCGGCGTGGTGCCGGAACTCGCCGCGCGCGAGCATCTAAAAAACTTTCTGCCCATAGCGCGCGCCGCCTTGAGCAAAGCTGGCATCGGGGTGGAACAACTTGACGCCGTTGCCGCCACACAGGGGCCGGGCTTGCCAATGGCATTGCTCGTTGGTCTCAAGGCTGCACAAGCGGTGGCGTTTGCCTTGCGCAAACCGTTCGTTGGCATTCACCACCACGAGGCGCATTTGTATTCGCCGTGGATTCAGAGTGTTTCTCCCTCGCCCCTGCAAGGGGAGAGGGCCGGGGTGAGGGGTTCGAGCGTGGTTGGATTGCCCGATGTAAATATGTCGTCCAACAAACCTTCTGACCCCTCACCCTCAATCCCTCTCCCCTCCGAGGGGCGAGGGAAGCCGGACTTTGCCGCCGACTTCTCCCAATTTCAACCGAACGTGTCGCTTATCGTCAGTGGTGGGCACACGATTCTGGTTTTGGTTGAATCTGAATTGAAACACCGCATCCTCGGTTCGACGATTGACGATGCCGCGGGCGAATGTTTTGACAAAACCGGCAAGATGATGGGCCTCGCCTATCCCGCCGGGCCGGAAATTGACCGGCTGGCGGAGCAGGGGAATCCCAAGGCGTTCGACTTTCCGCGCCCGATGCTTCACGACGCAGGAGACGATTTCAGTTTCAGCGGGCTGAAGACCTCCGTCCGCTATTTTTTGCGGGACAATCCCACCCTGCTGGATGACCCGCAAAAAATCCGCGACCTCTGCGCCAGCGTTCAGGCCGCCATTGTGGAAGTGCTCGTTGCAAAGACAATCCGCGCGGTCAAACGGAACGGCGTCCGCTGCGTCACCGCGTCCGGCGGCGTCATCTGCAATCGCGCCTTGCGCAACGAGCTTGCGCGGGCGTGTAAAAAGAACGGCTTCACGCTTCACCTCGCGGAAAAATCCCTCTGTACCGACAACGCCGCAATGATTGGCATACTTGCCGAACGTAAATTGGCGCACAAAATCCCTCCCTCCGCCCTCGACGAAGACATTAAGCCCGGCTGTGAGCTTGTGTAGGGCAGGCGTCTCGCCTGTTCCCATCTTTGGCCGTCGAGGAGCGACGGATGGAAATTAGCCGGGGACAACGTCCCCGGTATATTGGACCAAGAATGATTCGTCCCAGCGGGTAATGGAAGAAGCCCGTAGGGATGGGATCTCAGCAATTTGGCTTCATTCAATGGTGGCGGCGTATATCAGGGTACGCTTTCTAATTGTTTTTTGATTGGCAACGAGGGCAATGCGACGGCCTATGGATTAAGCGACGGCGGCGGCGCAATCTACGCCACACTTTATAATTGCACGCTAACTGGCAACTCGACCGTGGGGGATGGCGGTGGTGTTTACCAAGGCACGCTTTACAATTGCATCGTCAACAGTAACACGGCTTCGTTAAACGGCGGTGGTGCGAGCAGCGGATTTTATAGAGTAACTTTATATAATTGCCTTGTAGTTGGAAACATGGCGGGCACTGGCGGCGGCGCATATTCCGTCAATCTTTATGATTGCACCGTGAGTGGCAATACAGCCACGAATGATGCCGGAGGCGTCTATGGAGGCTCGCAATTCAACACCACCATTTATTTCAATTCGGCTCCGAACAATTCCAACTGGGATGGAAGCCAGTTTTATTATTGTTGCACTACACCGGGCGCCACCGGCGTGATGACTACCAACGCACCGTTGTTTGTGAACCAAGTCGTTGGCGACTACCATTTGCAATCCAATTCGCCCTGCATTAATGCCGGATACAACGCTTACGTTTCCGTCACCAACGATTATGACGGCAACCCGCGCATTCAGGGCGGCACGGTGGATCTAGGCGCCTATGAATTTCAAAACCCGTCATCCGTGCTATCCTACGCATGGGCGCAGCAATATGGCCTGCCCACGGATGGCACTGCTGATTACGCAAACTACGACGGTGATGGATTCAGCAACTGGCAGAAATCAAAGACTGGGGTCAATCCCTTTGATTCCACAACCGATTTGCAAATGCTTTCAACGTCCGACAGCGTTTCCGGCGCGACGGTCACCTGGCAAAGCGTGAGCGGTATAATTTATTATCTGCAACGCAGCAGCGACCTTACTGCGCAACCGGCATTCTCCACCATCCAAAGCGACATTGTCGGCCAGACCAGCACGACAAGCTTTACGGACACGACTGCGACAAACGGCGGGCCGTATTTCTACCGCGTCGGTGTGCAGTAAAATATGATCGTGGCAGCGGAGGTGAGTCCGTTAATTTTCATTCGGCGAAAGTCAGAGCGGGCTTAGATTGGCCTCTACGGAGAGAGGCGCAACCATCCTTTTCTCTCCGCTGACAATGCGCTACGCTGCGCGGGTTCATGCCCGACCGTTTGCCCATTTACGACATCGAGAGCGACATCATCGCGCGGTTGAAATCCGACCGGCGGCTGATTTTGTCTGCGCCCACCGGTTCCGGCAAATCCACACAGGTGCCGCAGATGCTTTTGCGCCACGGAATGCTTGGTGCCGGTCAGGTGGTGATTCTCCAGCCGCGCCGATTGGCCACACGCCTGCTCGCCGCGCGCGTGGCGCAGGAGTTGGGTGTTCAACTCGGCCAGGAGGTCGGTTATCAGATCCGTTTCGAGAATGTCACCTCTGCGAAAACCAAAATCCGCTTCGTCACCGAGGGCGTTTTGTTGCGACAGATGATTGACGACTCGCAATTGAAGGGCGTGTCCACGCTGATTTTCGATGAGTTTCACGAGCGGCATCTTTACGGCGACATCACATTGGCCAGAGCTCTTGATTTGCAGGAGCAGCACCGGCCGGATTTGAGCCTCGTCGTCATGTCCGCAACCCTGAACGCGGCAGAGTTGGAGAGATACCTGAATCAAAGTAGGACAGGCGTCTCGCCTGTCCGCGCCGAGCGAAGCGAGGCGGGAGAAATGCTCGCGCCAACGCGCTCGTTTGACAGGCGAGACGCCTGCCCTACTTTTTCTTGCTCCGTCCTCTCATCCGAAGGCCGCGTATTCCCCGTCGAAATCACTTACGCCGCGCAGCCGAGTTACAACGACAAACGCCCCGTCTGGGAACAGGCCGCCGAAGCGTTCAGCTATTACGTCAATTCCGGCGGTGAGGGCGACGTTTTGGTTTTCATGCCGGGCGGATTTGAGATTTCCCAGACGCTTGAGGCCATCCGCCATGCGCCGGGGTCGAAAGGTTTCATTTTATTGCCGCTTCATGGCGAACTCGAGCCACGGGCGCAGGACGCGGCGGTCGCCCGCTACCAGCAACGCAAGGTTGTTGTCGCTACCAACGTGGCTGAAACCTCGCTGACAATTGATGGCGTGCGGCTGGTGATTGATTCCGGCCTCGCGCGGATTCCCCGCTACGACGCCAACCGTGGTTTGAACACGCTGTTGATTGATAAAATCTCGCAGGCGAACGCCGACCAGCGCGCGGGCCGCGCCGGACGCACCGCGCCGGGCGTTTGCATGAGGTTGTGGTCGAGGGACGAACATTCGCATCGCCCCGCGCAGGAATTGCCAGAAATCAAACGGCTCGATCTGGCCGAGGTCGTCCTCACGCTCAAAGCCGCCGGCGTGGAGGACTTGAGAATGTTCCGCTGGCTGGAGAAGCCTGACGAAATTTCCCTCACTCACGCCGAGGAATCGCTTCATGACCTCGGCGCACTCGACAAGAATAATTCAATCACACCCATCGGCCGCAAGATGCTGGCCTTTCCGTTGCATCCGCGTTACGCGCGGATGCTGCTGGCAGCCCAGGAATTCGGTTGTGTCCATCAAGCCTGTCTCGTTGCCGCACTCACGCAGGGGCGCGATCTTCTTCTGCGCAACGTGGACAAGATCACCGCTGGGTTTCGCGAGGATTTGCTCGGCGAAAAGGCTACGTCCGATTTCTGGATACTTATGCGCGCGTGGAATTATGCCGCGCAAAATCAGTTTCGCCTCGATGCCTGCCGCAAGCTTGGCATTCACGCCGTTACTGCAAGGCAGGTCGGCCCGCTGCTGGAACAATTCCTCCGCATCGCCAAGAGCGAGGGTCTCGACACCAAGCCACGCGAGATAAAAGATGAGGCTTTGCAGAAATGCATCCTCATCGGTTTCAGCGACCGCGTGGCGCGGCGGCTCGATCAAGGCACGTTGCGCTGCGAACTCGTCCATAACCGGCGCGGTGTGCTCGCCCGCGAAAGTGTGGTCGGCCATAGCGAACTCATCGTGGTCGCAGAAGTCCGCGAGGTGGAGGGCAGGGAGGTGAACACGATTCTTTCCCTCGCCACAGCGATTGATTCCGCCTGGCTCCGCGAGTTTTTCCCCGGCGACATCGAATCCGACCTGCACGTGCAATTCGATGCGCAACAAAAACGGGTCGTGGCCGCCGAATTGTTAAAATTTCGCGGACTCGCGCTGTCTGCCAAACGGGTTGATCCGCCTCCCGCCGATGCCGCGGCGGGAATTCTGGCCGATGAAATCATTGCCGGTCGGCTGCCGCTGCCCGGTTGGGACCATTCTGTGGAGCAATGGCTTGCGCGGTTGGACTTTCTTTGCGCGAACTGTCCCGAATTGCAATTGCCGCCGTTCACCGACGACGACAAGACGCACGTCATCGGCCAGCTTTGTCTTGGCGCCGTGAGTTACAAGGACATCAAGGAGCGCGAGGTAAAGCCCGCTGTCATGTCGTGGCTGTCGGCGGCGCAAAAGGAACTGCTCGACAAGCACGCGCCGGAGAGATTGTCGCTGCCGAACGACCGGACGCCGAAGGTGGTCTATGAAAAAGGCAAATCACCTTTCATCTCGCTGCGGATACAGGAGCTTTACGACGTGAACCAGACGCCGAAAATTGCGATGGGCCGGGTTCCGGTGACGGTCCACATCCTGACGCCGGGGATGAAGCCGATTCAAGTGACGCAGGACATGCCGAGTTTCTGGCGCGAACATTATCCGAAAATAAAATCCGAGCTGGCGCGCAAGTACCCGAAGCATTTCTGGCGATGATGAAGATTTAATTCCCTCTCCCCGCCAAACGGGGAGAGGGTCAGGGTGAGGGGCTTGAATTTATTCCTAAAACCACCATCATCCCAAGGTGATCTTCAAACACAACGCACGACAGTTTCGCCACAATCAAACGAATGAGGAAAAAGAGCTTTGGCGGTCGCTCCGTGGACGCAGATTTGCCGGTTTCAAATTCCGCCGGCAGCACACGATGGGCGAATATATCCTGGATTTTTATTGTGCCGACGCAAAACTGGCTGTGGAGCTTGACGGTTTTCAACACGGTTTACCTGAGGGCGTCTTACATAACGAAAAACGCGATCAATTCCTCATAGATCAGGGCATTGAAACGGTTCGTTTCTGGAATCATCAGTGGCGGGTTAACCGGGATGGTTGTTTATTGCTCATCTGGGACACATTGCAACGGTTGACGGGATTTATTCGGATCATGAATAACGCTGCCGTACAGCAATTTGTTCCGCCCTCCATGAGCGAAATCAAATCAGTCAACAAAACGATCCCCTCACCCCGTCCCTCTCCCCGCTTGGGCGGGGAGAGGGAGTCCGTAAGGACATCCGCCGATCCCATCTCACTGCTTTGCCCGAATTGCGGCTTGTGCTGCAACGGCGTGTTGTTCGCAGATGTGGAAATGCAGAAGAGCGATAACGCCGGACGGCTGATTGACCTCGGAATGTCCCTCAAAAAAAAGGGAATGAAGCGCGCGTTCGTCCAGCCGTGCCGCTGTTTCGACGGAAAGCTCTGCCAGATTTACGCTGACCGCCCCAAACGCTGCGCGACATTTGAGTGCGGGCTGCTCAAACGCGTCCAATCCGGCGAAATGCAGGCGACTGCGGCCCTGAAACGCATCGCCGCCGCGAAAAAACTCGTGGAAAAGGTGCGCCGACTTCTCCGCCGTCTCGGCGATAATGACGAGCAACTGGCCCTGATCAAGCGTTACAGCCGGATGATGTCCAATCCGATTGATTTGGCTGCTGACGAAGACATCGGCAAGGCTCGAGGCGAATTGATGATGGCCGTGAACGATTTGATGCACGTCCTCCAGCGCGAGTTTTTGAAATAAACGTTACGCCGGAACTGACATCCCGATGTCCTTGCATAGTCTGGCGGCGGATTCTGGGTCAATCCATTTGACGAGGGCAATGAAGTTCACCAGCACCGGGCCGTCGGCCTTGGCCTTGAACATATTCTTCAGCGTGGTCAAAACCTTGGCATAGGTGGCGGCATATTTCTCGTGCATCAGCCGTTGAATAAATGATTCCAGGACGGGCCGGATGGTGAGGTCGGTCTTGCCGTCCGGGAGATAGGGCAGCAGGCAAAATATGCGGATGAACGACATGGGATCGGTTCCCGTGAGGGTCAGCCAGCTTTGCTTGAGTTCGTCGGCGTCCAGTCTTGAGTGCATCCGGTTGCGGATGGCGGCGGCGATGTCGCCGGGCGTGGCGCGTCCGGTGATGAGGTCTTCGATACCGACCCACGCCATTTTGCGCTCGTGTTCGGGCGAGACGATGGCCTTGGCGTTCAACCGTTCTTCGAGTTCCCTCAAGCCGAGTTCCCGGGCGAGGGCTTTGCCGAGGTTCTCGCCCTCTTCCCGTTTCAAACGTTCCGTGACGACGATGGCGCGGACGATGACAAGCTGCATGTCCTGCGGGATCAGGCGCAGGATGGGCAAGAGCGCCTCGGTTTTGGGGGCTTTTCCGGCGGAAATCATGTGTTTGAGCAGGTCAAGCGTCACCAGATCCATTTCGGTATATTTCACCGCGCGGAAATTGAGCACAAACCGCAATGTGCGCGCCAGACCGCCGGACTTGCCCATGTTGTTGATGACGGCGTGGCGATGGTCGGATTTGACGATGAAGGCCAGCAAATCTTCGGCCTGCTTCACATGCTTTTCATCGAGCGTGTCCTGTTCGCCGGTGATGACCAGTTGCTCGACGAGCGGAGGCATCCGTTGCGCAAAGACCACGTCCGGCGATTCCGTCGTCTGGTTTTGATAGTAAAACAGCAATTCACCGGCGAAGCAAAGCCGCAGGAAGGCATTCTTCTGCGTGCGCGCGGCCTCGCTTGCGGCGCGACTTGCCTGAACCTTCCTGTGCAGGGCCGCGAGTTCGTTCCTTTTGGCGGCAAGAGCATTGGGATTTTGCTGGAGCAGCTTCTCGAAATCATTCGGGAATGCCAGCATGATTTCCTCGGGCTTCGGGTGCGGATTAAGCTTCGGGTCAGTGGTGATGTCCTTGAAGAAAACCAGCGCCTCCTCGCCGAACTCCTTGACGATGCGCTCGTGCGGCATCTGGCCCTTCACAAAGGCGCGGTTGGCGCGGACGAACGCAGGGGAATGGAATTTATCCGGCTTCTCAATCAGGGATTGCAGCAGGCCGGCCTCGAACGGCGCGTCCAGCTTGGTCAATTCCTCGACGGTGGCTTTCAGGAAGGCGGCGAGATTGTCCTTGGTTTTTTCGAGAACTTTCAAGATCACGGGCTGAAGCTGGGAGTCGTCAATTTTGCCCTTCGCCAGCGCTGCACAGACCTCGTTGACCTGCGCGTTGTGCTCGACCAGTCGGGAAACGACCACGCCGATGTCGTTGATGGGCAGTTTGGTGACGAGACTGGTGAGGATGCTCACCATTTCAGCGTGGGATTTCTGGCGATGCTCGACCATCCGCTCCAGCAGGGAACGCAGCACTTTGTTCTCCTGTTCCACCATCGTCAGTTCGGCGTCCATCTGCCGCACCTTCAAGGTCAGGTCATGCCAGGACTTCTGTATCTCCTCGACGGCGGCAATCGGACCGGCACCATTTTCGTTCTCTGCCATGAAGCTATAATCGCCAATGCGGCAGTTTCTTTCCAATCCTTTTTTGAAGGGATGTCACAGGCGGGACTGGCAGCCGGCTGTTTAGGAAAACGGCTATTCCTTTTGAGGCTTGAATTCGCGGGCGAGTTGCTGCGCCCTGGCAATCTGGTCGGGCGACAAGGTCAAATCAAGAAATCCCATCTTCTGGGTGGCGTCATCGTTTCCCTGAAGTGAAGCCAGTTCGAACCATTTGCGGGCCTCGACAAGATCCTGCGTCACACCCGCGCCGGCGGCGTAACAAATGCCCAGGCTGCATTGCGCCGGTGCGTAGTTCTGGTCGGCCGCCTTGCGAAACCATCCCACAGCCTCCGCATAATTTCCAGGCATGTCATGGTATTTGGCGCAAAAGTCGCCAATGCTGTATTCAGCGAGCACGTAACGCTGGTCGGCCGCCTTGCGAATCCACTTTAGGCCTTCCAACTGATTTGAAACCACACCCTCGCCATTGGCGTAGCAGATGCCCAGGCTATATTGAGCCGACGCGGAATTCTGGTCTGCGGCCCTGCGAAACCATTTCGCCGCCTCCGCAAAATCCTGCGTCACGCCGTCAGCGGTGTAGTAACGGATGGCGAGATTGTATTGCGCCTCAACATGGTTCTGCTCCGCGGCCTTGCGAAACCATTTCGCCGCCTCGGCGTGATCCTTGGCGACGCCCGAGCCGGTGAGATAACAGCCGCCCAGAAGGTTTTGAGCGTCGGGGTCATTATGGTCGGCGACTTTGTGAAGCCACGTTGCCGCTACCACGACATCCTGCGTCACGCCCACACTATTGAGGTAACAACTGCTCAGAATTCTTTGGGCCTCGACGTCATCCTGATCGGCGGCTTTGAGATACCATTTTGCGGCCTCCACGTCATCCTGAGTTACGCCCCCGCCATTGTGATAACAAATGCCCAGATAACGTTCGGCAACGACGTCGTTCTGCGTGGCGGCCTTGAGAAAACATTTTGCCGCCTTTGACTCATCCTTCACAAGGCCCGCGCCATTCAAATAACAGATGCCCAGATAGCGTTCGGCCACGATATTATTTCGCGCAGTTGCCATCCGAAGCCATTTCACCGCCTCGGCATCGTTCTCCGTCACCGTGCGACCAAGGAGATAACAGATGCCAAGATAGCACTCGGCGAACGCATCGCCATTCTCCGCCCTCACTCTGGTTTCCTCGATAAATGTGCGATCCCGTGCGTCTTGTTGCGCGGGCGATTGAAAGACAGTCGCAGCCAATATCAATAATGGGAACAAAAACCGGCTCACTTTCATGGCCGCAGGTTAATGGGTTTCAAACAGGAGACAAGCCCGGTGCCATTTCAGAATTGGTGCGATTTAGTTACTGCGATGTTGGGCGCTGTGCCTCGATTTCAGCCCGCAGGCTCGGCGCTATAACGGATCAGGCAAACCAAAGGGTTGCTTAAAGCGGCTTTCTGAATGACAGTTGTCGTCATGGCATCGGAGACATTTAAGGCGAGCCGGTGGACGCACGGGAACTTCCTCTTTCCCACCGTGATCGAGGTGACGGACAAGGCGATCGTCCGTCACAAACGCTCGTGGTTCAGCCGCGATGAAATCAGCATCAGCATCACCAAGGTCGCGTCTGTTCACATCAAGACCGGCATCATCTGGGCGGATATCCTGATTGAATCGTCCAGCGGCAGCGATCCCCTGGCGAGTAACGGCCACAAAAAGGCGGACGCGAGCCGCATCCGTGAATTGATTGAAACTGCGCAAGGCGGCCTGGGCTTCGGTGGAAAACTGAAGCTGCTGTAAACGGATTTCCCCATTTTTTCAGCAAAGGCTAGTTGCCATTTTCGAGCCAGTTGAAAATCTGGTTGTATTGTTCGTGAGACTGGGTGGACTCGTCGGTAATCAACTGACCACTGGATATAAAGTTAAACGCAGAGACACTCTGGACGAACTGCACAGATCCATCCACAAAAATGCAGTCAAATCCCGGGCTTGGGTAATGGGCAAAACTGGCCGGGCTAAACGATGAACTTGTGGTGTTGCCAATACCCGTGCCCGCCCCCGTCGCCAGGTAGTCAACCGCATAGAGATGAGGGCCAGCGGAACCCGGCCCTTCCCAGTGGCTGCTCACTTTTGGGAAAGCACGATTCATAATGCCATTCGTCGCATCCAAGACGCGTGGATTGTATAACACCGTGGTGCGGCATTCGCCTCCGGAATCCGTGCTTATAAATTGCGGAGTGGAATAATTGATGGCAGCCAAGGGCGAAGAGTCCGGAAAACTTGGACAAAAAAGACCCTTGCCATCGGCCATTCCATGCGTCTCAAACAAATGGCCGAGGTTGTTGAAAACACCGCCCTGAATGCCCTGATGAAATTGGGTGTTGGCAGCCTGAGCTCCAAAATATCTGGTATAATGTTCACCGTTGATCACGTTGACGGTCGCCGGATGTGTGTTGTCTATCGGATAATAATCGCCATAGTCGTTCGCATAGATGTTACAACCGATGGCAACCTGGTGAAAGTTGTTCTGGCATTGGGTCAGTTTTGCCTTCCGCTTGGCGGCCGCAAGGGCGGGCAGCAGGAGCGCCGCCAGGATGGCGATGATGGCAATAACCACCAGCAATTCAATGAGGGTGAAGGCTTTGGAGCATTTCGTAAGATTTTTCATTCGTTGTTTGATTTTATATATGCAAATATCCCACGGGATTCGGTGGTTCGCTTGCCATATATTGTTAATTGATTGTCCTTTGTTGCACATCAAACATGAATGCTGTTCATCCCGTCAATCTTGGCTAAACAGCTGCCGGTTCACTGCTATGGGGTTGAGGGGAAGATAACCGCCCAAAATAATCTGGACAAAATTTTGCGACCCGCGTATTCAAGCTGCCGGATGCAGCGAGCAAATTTACATGAATAGAGATGAACTCGACAGTCTGCTGGAGGCGATGACCCAACAACCCGACGGGGTTTCGGACCTGCTCTTTGTGGCCGGCCGGCCACTGCAGATGGAGGTCCAAGGCAACCTAAAGCCATATGTAGACGGACAGTCTGAACCCGTGCTCAGCAGTGCGCGCATTGAGGAAATGGCCGGGGTCATTATCAACAATAACCAGCGTTTGCTGCAGGATTTGAAGGAAAGAGGTTCGTGCGATTGCGCCTATACCTTGAAGAGCCTTTGCCGGTTTCGCGTCAACATTTACCTCCAGAATGGGAATTACGCGATGGTGATGCGCCACCTCAAGCCGCTGATTCCGACCTTTGACTCACTCCACTTGGCCCCGGTATTCCATGAGATCATCAAGGAAAAGAATGGCCTCATCTTTGTGACTGGCGGCACAGGCATGGGCAAGACGACCACGATCGCCGCCATGCTGAACGAAATCAACAAGACCCGTGACATCCATATCCTCACGCTGGAAGATCCTATTGAATTTGTGTTTACCCCCATCAAGTCCACGTTCAGCCAGCGTGAACTGGGGCTCGATTTTTATAAATTCCAAGACGGCATGCGCGCCGCGATGCGGCAGGCGCCCAAAATCATTTTTGTGGGCGAAATCCGCGACCGCGAAACGATGGAGATTGTGCTTAGCGCCGGTGAAACCGGTCATTTGGTTTTCAGCACGGTGCACACCACAAGTGCCCCGCAAACAATCAACCGCATCCTTGGCATGTTCAACCGGGACGAGGAAAACCAGATGCGCGAGCGTCTGGCGGGTTCGATGCGTTACATCCTCTCGCAGCGGCTCGTTCCATCGAATTTTGGCGGCAGGCTGCTCATTACGGAATTGATGGGCAGCAGCCTGCGCACGCGCGAAGCCATTTTGCTCGGTGAAGGCGAAAACCGCAGTCTGGAAGAAATCATAGAGGCGGGCAGCATCTCCGGCTGGCACACATTTGAACAGTCCCTCATCAAGGCCTACGAGCAGGATTTGATCACCGAGGAAACAGCGCTGCTCTACTGTGCGAACAGGACGAAAATGCTCCAGCGCATTGACACCCTTTCACTCCACAAACCCCGGAAAACCTCCGACACGGACACCCTGTTCACGGGGTTGAGAATGCGAGCGGCGGAGGAATTGGCGGCGAGGGATCGCAACAAGCTCAAACGGTAGATCACGCTGGCGAACGCTTCCCCTATATCATGCGGAGAGGCCTTGCTAAGGCGCAAATCAACCGCCTGTCCGGCAGCTTTCAAATCAAATATCAAGTCGATGTGATATTTCTGCTTGTATTTCAATTTGATAGTGTTTAAAATGAAAACCATTAGAAGTAGTGTTGTCAGGCGTGGTAAACCGAATCCAGAATTCCACCATGAAAACAAAGCTCCAATGGTTTCTCACAATGCTGGCTGTGCTCGCCATGGGCGGTGTCGCTCACGCCGCCAACATAATCTGGACAAACACCGCCGGCGGCAATTGGAGTGATCTCACGAGTTGGAATCCCAATCAGGCTCCCGGCGCTGGCGACATAGCCGTCATCACAAATGCGGGTAGTTATGCTGTCACGTTGGATATAAGCCCGACGGTGGGGGGGCTTGTTTTGGGCAGAAGCAACGGCCTTCAGACATTGTTGATGAACGGGCAGACCTTCACGCTTGATGGACAAATGACAATTAATTCCAGCGGCTCGTTCACGCTGGACAGTGGTGTGCTGGCAGGCAATGGAACAATCAGCGGCCCTTGGACCTGGACTGGCGGATATATTGCCGGCGGGAGCACGCTGACGGTGGCGACCAGTGGGGTGCTGCTAGTCACCGCGCCATCGTATCATGATATTCATGGCGTGCTAACCAACGCAGGCATCATTCTGTTGACCAACGCGGCTTATTTGAGGACTTACGGCGACTCGGGTGGCGGGCAGTTGATCAATCTGCCGGGCGGGTTGATAAATTTTCAGGACGATAGCTACATTTATTGGACGGCCAGCGGCAGCGAGGAAGTGGTCAATCAGGGGACGATTCGCAAAACAGGCGGAAGTGGCACCAGCTACATCTATCCACCGCTCTACAATTCGGGCACATTGGATGTCCAAAGCGGCACCGTGTCTGTCTACGACAACGGCGATGGTGGCGGCACATTCAAGGCGGAAGCGGGAGCAACACTGGATTTTGCCAGCAGTTATACGATTGACCCCGGCGCGGTCGTCAACGGGGCGGGGACGAATTTGATCAGCAGCGGTACGTTCACATTGAACAACAGCAGTGTGACCGGTTCCAATCTGGTGCTGGAAGCGGGAATTTTGGCGGCGACCAACGGGGTCATCAGTGGCCTGTGGACTTGGACCGGTGGTGTGATTGGCAGTGGCAGCACGCTGACGGTGGCGACCAACGGGGCGCTGCTCGTCACCGGGCCATCGTATCACGATGTTCACGGTGCATTGACCAACGCAGGCGTCATCTTGTTGACCAACACATCCTATTTGAGGACTTACGGCGACACGGGTGGCGGACAGTTGATCAATCTACCGGGCGGCTTGATAAATTTTCAAGATGACAGTTACATTTCTTGGGCGAGTGGTCCTAGCGAGGAAGTGGTCAACGAGGGGTCGATTCGCAAGACGGGCGGCGGCGGCACCAGCTACATCTATCCGCCGTTCTACAATCCGGGAACATTGGATGTCCAGAGTGGCACCGTGTCTGTCTCCGACAACGGCGATGGTGGCGGCACATTCACGGCGGAAGCGGGAGCAACATTGGATTTCGCCAGCAGTTATACGATTGACCCCGGCGCGGTCGTCAACGGGGCGGGGACGAATTTGATCAGCAGCGGTACGTTCACATTGAACAACAGCAGTGTGACCGGATCCAATCTGGTGCTGGAAGCAGGAGTTTTGACGGCTACCAACGGGGTCATCAGCGGCCTGTGGACTTGGACTGGTGGATATATTGCCGGCGGAAGCACATTGACGGTGGCGACCAACGGGGTGCTGCTCGTCACCGGGCCATCGTATCACGATGTTCACGGTGCCTTGACCAACGCAGGCGTCATCCTGTTGACCAACGCGTCCTATTTGAGGACTTACGGCGACACGGGCGGGGGACAGTTGATCAATTTGCCGGGTGCGTTGATTAATTTTCAGGATGACAGTGTAATTTCTTGGGCGAGCGGTGCCAGCGAGGAAGTGGTCAACGAGGGGACGATTCGCAAGACGGGCGGCAGCGGCACCAGCTACATCTATCCGCTGTTCTACAATCCGGGAACTTTGGATGTCCAGAGCGGCATGGTGGCCTTGTATCAAGGTGAAGGCAGTGGAGTGTTCGAGTCGGAAGCCGGGGCCACCTTGGACTTTTTCAACACTTATGAACTGGAAGGAGTCATCACGGGTGCTGGAACTAATCTGCTAAGCGCTGGCTCATTGTCAGGTACCAATGGTATTATCAGCGGCGGCACATTGACCTGGACCGGCGGCTTGATTGCCAACGGGAGCACGCTGACGGTGGCGACTAATGGGGTGCTGCTGGTTTCAGGGGCAAGCTCCACTTATCATGACTTGCATGGCGTGCTGACCAACGCAGGCGTCATCCTGTTGACCAACACGGCCTATTTGAGGACTTTCGGCGACTCGGGCGCCGGGCAATTGATCAATTTGCCGGGTGCGTTTATAAATTTTCAAGATGACTGTTGGATTGCTTGGGTTGGCTACGGCACCGAAGAAGTGGTCAACGAGGGAACGATTCTCAAGACGGGTGGCAGCGGTACCAGCTACATCTATCCGCTGCTCTACAATCCGGGAACATTGGATGTCCAAAGCGGCATGATGGCAGTGTATCAGGGAGAAGGTGGCGGCAAATTTGTTGCGGAGGCGGGGGCAACTCTGAACTTTGTTAATGGTTATACAATTGACTCCGGCGCGGTCGTCAACGGATTGGGAACAAACGAAATTAGCGGCGGGACGGTCACTTTGAACAACACAAGAGTGACCGGCTCCAATCTTCTGCTATCGGGAGGCTATTTGGCGGGCACCAACAGCATCATCAGCGGCTTGTGGTCTTGGACTGGCGGATCTATTGCCGGCGGGAGCACGTTGACAGTGGCGACCAACTGCGTGCTTCTGGTTTCCGGTGCAACCACCACTTACCATGATTTTCATGGTGCGCTAATCAACGCGGGGACGATTGATTTGACCAACAACAGTTATCTGAGAAGTTTCGGGGACATGGGCGGGGGGCAGTTGCTCAATTTGCCTGGGGCCTTGGTGGACATTCTGGATGACAGCCAATTTTACAGTGTGGGGTATGCGAGCGAGCAGGTGATCAACTTGGGAACGATTCGCAAAACGGGCGGGGGCGGTACCACTGACATCTATACGCCCCTCCACAATCCGGGTACATTGGATGTCCAGACGGGAACGGTATATTTCCCCTATCAAAATTATGATTTGACCAACGGCACGCTGAATTTCGGCATCAACAGCCTGACCAATTATGGCCAGATTTTCCTTGCAGGCGCCGCTTCGCTCGACTGCACCTTCTCCGTCAACTTGAACAACGGCTATGTGCCCATCGGTGGGAATTCGTTCACAAATCTTTCCTATGGCTCGGTCTCCTGCTTGTTCACCAACGCCATCCTGCCTTTCGCCGATGCGTGGAGCACTAATTACACACCCACCGCTTTTGTTCTCAACGTGCTCAACGCCCGTCCAGTTTTGGCCGCCCTTGCGACCAACACGTTTGTCGTGAAGGAACTGACCGCGCTGAACGTCACCAACATTGCCGCCGACTACGACGTTCCGGCGCAAGCGCTGACCTATACCCTGGCTTCCGGACTCAACGGAATGACGATTGACCCGGTCACGGGAATCTTTACCTGGACGCCACAACAAACCAACAGCCCGGCCACCAACGTCATTTCCGTGGCGGTCACCGACAATGGCACGCCGCCATTGAGCGCAACTAACACATTCACCGCCATTGTTCAGGAAGTGAACGTAGCGCCGACATTGCCGACGGTTTCAACCCAGATAGTCAATGAATTGACGCTGATCACGGTCACCAACTCGGCCACCAACTTCAACATCCATTCGACCATCACTGGTTATGGCCTGGTGAATCCGCCCGTTGGGATGGTCATCAGTGCGAGCGGCATCATCACCTGGACGCCAACGCAGTCGGAAAGTCCGGGCACGAACGCGATCACGACCATAGTCACCAACAGCAATCCTTACGACTTGGTCAGTCCGG
>Ga0302320_10004974_pt1 | contig 29982 bp, 28 predicted proteins | sample Bog_T0_3_FD_202130 | JGI IMG/M metagenome (GOLD analysis project Ga0302320, IMG submission 202130) | Peat permafrost microbial communities from Stordalen Mire near Abisko, Sweden - Bog_T0_3 | ecosystem: Environmental > Terrestrial > Soil > Wetlands > Peat | place: Sweden: Abisko, Stordalen Mire... | reverse complement strand
TCCAGAGCAAGGAAGGGTCGCGGTCCTTCATCTGGACTGTCCGCGCCGCCGATAAGGACAATGGCAGCGTGGTTCTGAAGTTCGACGAACAGAGCCAGACGCATGCCCTGCGTTCCATTCAGTACGGCTCCGTGGTTACCGGCCAGATCGGCAACGGCAAGATTGGAAAGACTGAAGACGTCTCCGCGGGCAGCGCTGAAGGCCACTAGCCCCCATCCAGCCTCGCACCAGCCCGAGGCATAAAAAGGGAGGACCATCGCACAGCCGATGGCCCTCCCTTTTTTCTTGTTATTTTTAGGCGAAAAACAGCCGTTTTGGAGCGAAAAAGGGCATTTTTTGACGAAAAAGGGGCCAAAAACGAAGGTTTGGTGTTACCAATTCGCCAACATGCTAAAACTGTAAGTTATTCATTAAAAGCATTTTAAACGAACTGACGAGATAAAATAGTGCGTAAAAAATGAAAAAAATCTATTTTTACAATTTTCTTGCCCATTTCCTACACCTGAAACACACTCCATTGCCTCTCCAGTATGCGTCAAGGGAAGGTAATTATCTGCAAAATGCAGGGAAGAAAAATCTGGGGGCGAGGATAGTTCCGGGAAATGACGACTCCCCGTCATCGCGGCATATCCCGGTGGAGCGCCTTTACCTGGTAGCCGGCGCGCTTCAGTTCCCTGGTCATCTCCTCCGCCATCATCACGCTGCGGTGCTGGCCCCCGGTACAGCCAAAAGCCACCGTCAGATAGCTCTTTCCCTCTTCCACATAGTGCGGCAGCAGATAAAGCATCAGGTCCGTCACCCGGCACAAAAACTCCTTGGTCTGGGGAAACTTGCCGACGTACGCGGCCACGCGGGGGTCCAGGCCGGTCAGCTTGCGAAACTCCGGCACAAAGTGAGGATTGGGCAGGAACCGCACATCGAACACCATATCCGCATCCAGGGGCACGCCATTTTTGAAGCCGAAGCTCAGGCACGAGACCAGCAGTTGCTTGACCTCGTTCTCGCGGCCAAACCTGGCCTGGATGTGCCCGCGCAGTTCGTGCACATTGAAGTTTGAAGTGTCGATCAGCGTGTCTGCCACGTTGCGGATGGGGTCCAGCAGTTGCCGCTCTTCCACGATGGAGCGCGACACCGTCTCCAGCTTGCCCAGCGGATGGGGCCGCCTGGTTTCAGAGTAGCGCCGCACCAGCACCGCATCCTGCGCATCCAGAAAAACCACGCGCGTGTGCAGAAGTTTTTTTACCTTTTTCAGAATATCCGGAAGGCGGTCCAGCGTGGTTCCCTCGCGGACATCCACCACGATCGCAGCTCTTTCCACCTCTGCGGATTTGCCCACCAATCCCGCAAACTCCGGCAGCAATTCCAGCGGCAGATTGTCAACGCAGTGAAAGCCCAGGTCCTCAAAGGCCTTGAGCGCCGAGGCTTTGCCCGAGCCGGAGATGCCGGTGACGATCACCAGTTCCTTGCCTGGCTTGAGTGCTGTCTTTTTGTGTTTGGCCGTCGTCCGAGGGGAGGCTGCGCGAGGCGTCCGCTTCAAAGGAGTCATGCCGAAATGCTACACCGCTTGCCGCCCTTTGTGCCTGCTCTAGGCTCCAGGCACAATGGCCCGGATGCCCGGTCCAGCAAGCAACTGGGCCCGCGCCGGGTCCAACTCATGCGACAGCAGGTAGCCCTGGCCAAATTCGCAACCCATCCGGCAAAGCGCATCCAGTTGCTCGGGCGTCTCGATTCCCTGCGCCACCACCTGCACGCCCAGCCTGTGCCCCAGGTGAATCAGCGATTCAAGTACGGCTTGTTCGCGGCCTGTGGAGGTTGCAGCCGCGGTCAGCTTGGGGGCCAGTTTCACCACGTCGACCGGCAATCGCACCAGGTGGTTCAGCGGCGCCAGGCTGGAGCCGAAGTTGTCGATTGCCAGGCGCACATTGCAGTCCACCATGCGCTGCATAATGGCAACCGCCGCATCCGGATTCTCGTTCAACGTGCTCTCTGCAATCTCAAACAACAGCCGCGTGGGATTCACACCGCTGGCCTGCAACACGTGCTTCAACTGTGCAACCATTTCCGGGTGATAAAACTGCCGGTGCGTCACATTCACGCTCAAGGTCAGCTCGCTTTGCGGCAATCCACCGCTCCAGTTCCGCAACTGCCGGCACACCGTGTCCATCGTTTCACGTCCAATGGTGATCGACAGGCCCGTGTCCTCGGCCACCGACAACAGGTCGCGGAAGCTGTCTACCGTGCCGTCTGCCCGGCGCCAGCGCAGCAACGACTCGAAACCCTCCAGAGTGCCGCTCACAAGCCGATAGATCGGCTGATACCAGATCTCGAACTGCCGCGTGTTCAGCACCAGGCGCAGTTCCCTCTCACGCTCCTGCTGGCTGCTGACCTGTACTTCCATGTGCTTGTCAAAAATTTCAACTCGTCCGCCGCCGTCCTGCTTGGCGCGATACATGGCAAAGTCCGCATCCCGGATCAGCAACTCTGAAGCCGTGTGATCCGGTCCGGCCATGGCCACGCCAATGCTGGCGCTGGCATGGATGAATTGACCAAAGATATCAAATAACCGCGCCATCTCGCCTGATACGCGTTTGGCCACCGTGTCCAAATCTGCAATGGTCACTACGTCTTCCACCAGAAGGGCAAATTCATCGCCGCCCAGGCGGGCCGCCGTGTCCTGGGGACGCAGAACAGCGCGCAGCCGTTCCGCCACCTCCTTCAGCATCACATCGCCCGCTGCGTGACCCAGTGTGTCGTTGATCTCCTTGAAGTGGTCAAGATCCACAAAAAGCACGCCGCAACTCTGATTCCGGCGGCGCAGGCGGCGCGTGAGCGCCAGCGTGAGCCGATCCATAAATAGCGTGCGGTTGGGCAATCCCGTAAGCACGTCGTGCAACGCATTGTGCTGCAGCTTGGCTTCAGTCTGCTTGCGGTCGCCTATGTCGCGGAAGGTATACACGTGACCTGCCTTCGCGCCGTCCACCAGCAATGGCCCAATCTGCATGGAGACATCCACCAGTTCGCCGATTTTGTTCATGCGCACGGTCTCGATCATCGCGCGCCCCTCTGCGTCCACGGTGGTTTCCAGCATCGCGATCTCGTTCTGGCGCGTCTCCGGCACGATCAGTTCCCGCAAGCTGCCGCCGCTTGCCTCCTCGGCGGTAAAACCGAACATCCGCGTGAAAGCCGGATTGGTATACAACACATGGTTGCCGTGCTCGATCGCCACGGCCTCGGGAATCGAGGACAGCACATCCTCCATCAGCTTCGGCTTCGGCGTCCGCTCCCGACCTCCGGGATGGGCCACAATCACCGCCTCGCGCAACTCCGCATTGAGGATGCTGTACGTGCCTTCCACCGGCAGCATGCCGCCATTCCTGCCCGGAATTGAGGCATGGAACGGACTGCCCCGCTTAGTCCCCGTCAACAGCGTCTGAGGCTCCGCCGTCCCGGGAAAAAGTCCCCACAATACCTCTTCCACCGGACGCTCGATCCACTCGCCTTCGGTCATGCCCAGCATCTGCCGCGCTTCGGCATTGGCAAACACGATTCTGCCCGCCCGCTCCAGAAATACCAGCACCGGCAAGGCATCCAGAATCTCCTGTTGTTCTGCAGAGTCCGAGTTTTCCGGAAGATTCACTTTCATAAGGTCCCAGGCAATTGCCGCACTCGCCATCCGCGCTTGCTCCCCTTGCGGCTCAACGCGGTCCTGCCAGCGTGAAGCCATCTCTACAAGCGTATGCCGCAGTCAACCCGGTAGCCATCCCCTAAAGCGGGTATCGGGTGCAACCAAAGTCCGCAACCTGCCGCAGCCGCGCACAGTCTTCCATCCGCCCTCCCAACACAGGGCGCATCCTCTTGTTGTGGACGAGTTTCCGGCTCTAGCGCGTTCTGCGCAGAATGCCGGCAATACGCGTCGTCAAGCGGCTCCATCTGGATGGGGCCTGAGGCCGTTCCGCATCAGTCAGAGGGGTTACCGCGGCAAGACTGGCCTGCGCCGCTGCTGCCTCCGCTCTGTCGTCGGAGAGAATCTTCCACAATGCCGTGCCGTACTCCTCCCAATCGGAGTGGCCGCATTGCCTGCATGTATATTCGCGCATGTCGCGGCCGGAGGAGGTGTCCTTCTCCGTCATGACCATCTCGGCGCCACATTTGCTGCATTGCATCTGGGCTCTCCCGCTGCAACCCTGATCCATTGAAATGTCAGGGAACCTCTGTACAAGACGCCGCACTGCAACGGCCCGGTATTTGAGACTGCCGGGATACGCCGGCCTCAGTCGTGCCGCATACAGCAGCAAGATCCATGCCGGCGTAAGCCGCCTGGGAATGCCGTTCAGGCATTCCCATCCAACCGGATTTTCCTAGGGGATCTCCACCAGCTCCATCTGACCGTCGCGGCGGCGATGGAGCACAAACAAGTCTCCCGCTGCATTGTGGAAGATCAGCAGGTCGCGGTCGCGGAACTCCGCCTCTTTCACGGCCTCCTGGATGGTCATCGGCTTCAGCACAAACGCCTCGCCGCTCTTGAGAATGTGCGGCTCAACCACCGTGGCGCGGGTGGGAAACGAGTGCACGGCAATCGACGTCCGTGCCTTGGCGCGAGCCGGCTTTGCCTCCCCGGCCTCGGCTTCGGGCGCCGCCGCGCGCACCTTGGGACGGGCCACCGGCGGCAAGGTGAGTTCCTTTTCATCCTTGGGCAGACGCTTGCCTTCCATGCGCCGGTCCCGGAAGCGCCGCGCCTGGTTCTCAGCGTGTTCCAACGCCTCGCGCAGCGCCGCATCGAGAGTGGCGGCTTTGCCTGTGGCGGCAATCTTCTGCTGCCGCGCCTGCACGGTCAGCTCAACAATCTGCACATGCCTCTGCACGCTGCAGGTGATGCTGGCGTGCGCGTTACGGCCCATCATGCGGCCAATGCGTTCCATGCCCTCCTCGGCCTGCGTGCGCAGCGCCTTGGAGATCTTTACGAGTCTGGCGGTGAATTCCACTTCCATGGTCAGCCTCCTTGTTCTCTCAGTCCGGTCACCCGCATTGGAGAACTCTGGATTATCCATCTGCTGTTCATTTTCGTTGACTTCGACCACACTGCTTATCCTTGCTTCTCCCCTTCCCCGGATGCCGGATCACCAGTTCGGCCAAGAAATTCCGGGTTGGTGAAGCACAGTATATTCCAAATTTGCGACGTGAACCTGCTCAAAAAATACAGATGCAAAAGAGCCAGGAATCGCTGGCCCATGGTTCTCATAAATGGAAATGAGCGAGGAAATGGGGCAAAGAAAACCGGCAATCTCCCCGTGGCCTGCGCAGCCACGGCGAAATCGCGAACCAGCGCGGAATCTTGAAGCAAGGCCGATCCGCGGGCCAAGAGCTAAAAGCTAGAAGCTAAAAGCTGCCTCTAAATCTCCCAGCGCAGCAGCGTGGTGCCCACCGTAAACCCCGCGCCCACCGCGGCCAGCAGCACCAGGTCGCCCTTCTTCATCTTGCCTTCTTCAATGGCCGTTTCCATGGCCAGAGGGATGGTGCCTGCCGAGGTGTTGCCATACTTTTCAATATTGATAATGACCCGCTCCGGGGCCAGCCCCAGCCGGTCTGCCGTGGCCGTGATGATGCGCTTGTTGGCCTGGTGAGGAATAAAGCAGCCCAGGTCCGCGCCGGTCACGCCGTTGCGCTCCAGCAGCTCAGCCGTGGCCTCGGCCATCTTGCGCACCGCAAACTTGTAGACCGCCGGGCCGTCCTGATGGATGAAGTGCATCTTCTTGTCGATCGTCTCGTGCGTCGGCGGATTCAGGCTGCCGCCGGCGGGCAGGTTCAGCGCAGGGCCGCCCGAGCCGTCAATCTCGTTCTCGAAGTCGATAAACCCGATCTCGCCCTCCTCGGCCGGCTCAATCAGCACCGCGCCGCCGCCGTCTCCGAAGAGCACGCAGGTGGTGCGGTCGGTGTAATCGGTCATGCGGGTATTGGCGTCTGCTCCGCACACCAGCACCTTTTTGTGCGCTCCGCTCTCCACCAGCTTGACGCCCGCCTGCAAGGCAAACATGAATCCCGAGCAGCCCGCCGAGACGTCGAACCCCCACGCTCCCTTGGCCCCGATCTTGTTCTGCACCAGGCAGGCCGTCGAGGGAAACATCATGTCCGGCGTCACCGTGCCCACGATGATGACTTCCAGTTCGCTGGCCTCAATGCCCCGCGCCGCCAGGCATTTCTTGGCAGCCTCCGTGCACATATCGCTCACGCCCAGGCCCTTGGCCAGCACATGCCGCTCGCGGATGCCGGTCCGCTCCATGATCCACTGGTCATTGGTATCGACCATCTTTTCCAGGTCTTTGTTGGTCAGTATTTGCGGGGGGACGTAGGTTCCGAGCGCTGAAATCTTGGCGCGCCGGCCCACGATGGGACGAACGATAAGGCTCAATGCATTTCTCCTTGCGCTGGGTCGCGGGTGCACCAGATCCTGCTTTTGGGACTTGGGATTTCTCCCCAGCGATTGTCATCCTGAGCGGAGCGCAGCGAAGTCGAAGGACCTGCGGTTGCATTTCCGTTTCAGCTTCAATCCATCGTGTTAAAAGCGCCCTCGGCGCCAAAAAAGCGCCGGGTGACCTACTGCGCCCGTACTAGCCCGTTACCGTTGCTTCCTTCCGGACCTGGCGGGATTGGCGGGATTACGTCGCGTAGGACCCGGCACTGGTTGATTTTATCACTTGGCGCGGGAGGGGTCCGCGGCCATGGAACAAGGAGCCGCACTCGCACGGGGGCATGCGAAAGCCGGTGAGTCCTGAACAGACCGAGACGCTGGATCACAAGCGCATCGTCCGGGGCAATACTCTGACTGAAACAGTCGCAGGCTACAAGTAGTAGCCAAGGCCCGAGAAGATTGTCTTGAAAGAACCGTCCCGCATGCCGAAGACTTCAAGCCAATGATTCTCGTAAGCATCGCCTTCCAAAATGATTTCTGCCTGCCCATCTCCGTCCACGTCTACTATGTCCACTGGGAACCACGTCGTGACCAGAGGCACATCGGCATCCGTCTTTTGGAATGGCACTTTCCGTAGCAAGTGTGGAGGCCCGCTTCGGTCGATAACAACAATCACTTGGCAGAGTGTCAGATCGCCTCCGCTTACGTGCTCGTAATCCGCCCAAACAAGGGTCCACCCCGGCGAGGCGGCTTCCCAAACTATAAAGCTGACGTCTTTGTCCGCCTGCGCCGGCAGACCTAATCGTCGCATTTCGCCGATCAGAATGCCGCGGATTTCTGGCGACGGCTGGCCTCGCTGCAGGCATTTCGACGTCCCGTCAGCATCATTCCCATTACAGCTGAAGTCTGCTGACACCCTGATCCCAGGTCCCGGCTTCTTCGGCGCTCGAGTATCGCAGCCATCGTCTGGGCCGTTTCCAAAAGGCGATTCGCCGCAATAGTGGGATTTCAAATAGGCCTTAGTATTTTTGCATCGAGGGCTAGTGCAGGCCGGGCGGTGTAAATCCTTTTCTATTTGCCCATTCGCATCTAAAACAGCAACGGATATGAACAATAACGCTGTTGCGAGAACCGCGCTCTTGCACCTCGAACTTAGCATCTTTTCTCCCTACGCGTGAATACTACACCCGCTACAATAGATAAGTGACCAAACTTTCCCCACCCACGGCCCCTTCCGTGGGCTTTATTTCGTTAGGCTGCCCCAAAAACCTCGTCGACTCCGAGGTCATGATGGGTCTGCTGGACCGCGCCGGAGCCCGCCTTACCGCCCACCCCGAAGAGGCCGAAATCCTCATCGTCAACACCTGCAGCTTCATTGACACGGCCAAGCAGGAGTCCGTCGATACCATCCTGGAAATGGCCCGCTTCAAAACCTCCGGCTCCGCGCGCAAGCTCATCGTCGCCGGCTGCCTCGTCGAGCGCTACCGCGACGAAATCCAGAAGAGCATCCCGGAAGTCGACGCCGTCGTCGGCACCGGCGAACTGGAATCCATTCTTGAAGCCGCTGGCCTGTCAATGCCCGCCACAGCCGCGCCGTCCCCCTTCACCATCCTCACCGGCAGCGCCTCAGCCGAAGTCCGTCCCGGCCTCGAATCCCGCGCCGCCACGCATAAACAAACGGTAGGTCCGGGCTTTAGCCCGGACATTCATAAGACAGAATCGGCGGGGGCTTTAGCCTCTGAGGTAAAGTTTCGCCCGGAAGGCGACCACCGCGAGCAGCAAGGCCGCTTCCGCCGCGACGACTGGCAGGGCGCAACGCACCTGCTGCCCACCTACCTCTACGACGAAACCACACCGCGCTTTCTGACCACGCCGAAGTCTTCGGCCTACATCAAAATCGCCGAGGGGTGCGACCACCCCTGCACCTTCTGCGTGATTCCCAACCTGCGCGGCAAATTCCGGTCGCGGAGGTTCGAGTCGGTCGTTGCCGAAGCCCGGCAGCTTGTCGCGCGCGGCGTGCAGGAGATCACCCTCATCGGACAGGACACTACCTGCTACGGCGAAGACCTCGGTCTCAAGGACGGCCTGGCGACACTGCTCGACGAGCTGGCCCGCATTGAAGGCCTGCGCTGGCTGCGTTTTCTCTACGCCTACCCCAACCGCATTACCGGCAAGCTGCTGGAAACGATTGCCAAGCACGACAACATCTGCAAATACCTCGATGTGCCTCTGCAGCACGCCTCGCCCCAAGTGCTGAAGACCATGAAGCGCGGCGCAGGCGCCGATATCTTCCTCAAGACGTTGGAAAAAGTCCGCGCCGCTGTTCCCGGCATCGCCCTGCGCACCAGCTTCATCGTCGGCTTTCCAGGTGAGTCCGCCGAAGACATAACCCTTTTGGAAGATTTCGTGAAGGAAGCAAAATTCGACTGGCTCGGCGTCTTCAGTTACTCCGACGAAGAAGGCTCCGGCGCATTCTCGCTTGACGCCAAGGTCCCCAAGCGCACCATCGAGGCCCGCAAGCGCCGCCTGATGAAGCTGCAGCAATCCATCAGCAAGCGCGCCAAGCAGCAATGGGTGGGCCGCGAGCTGGTTGTGCTTGCCGAAGGCGAGAGCGAAGAAACGCCGCTGCTCTGGGAAGCCCGCACCCAGTTTCACGCACCAGAAATCGACGGCAAGGTCTATCTCAACGACTTTGGCGAGTTAGAAACTCTGGAGCCGGGCCGCTTTTACAAAGCCGAAGTGACAGAGGCCCACGAGTACGACATCATTGCCCGCGTCGTCTCCGGCCCGCTGTAAGTAACCTCTGAATCAATCATTGTTTTGAAAGGGCACGACCGGGGTAACCTCCGAGTCGCGTCCCGCAAGTAAATGAAAATATAAGTTGGCCTTACAGACCACAAGAAAAATGTGAATGGCAGCGGCGTTTTGCTCTAGTGTCCTATCTCTGAAGTTCTTTGAAAAATGCGCGAAAGAACAAAAGCAGATTCTTCGCTCACCACCCCCGAACTGAAAAGCGTTCGGGGCCCCGTTCACTCAGAATGACAGTCTCTGCTTATTCGTGAATTTCAGAGACAGGACACTAGACAGAGCCGGTCATCTCTTCCAGCGCGTCCACCGTCTCCGTGCTGAATATCGCGTATTTGAGCTCGACAATTTCGTTCCATTTCTTGTTCACGCGCTGCCTGGCGCGCAACTGGAACCACTGTTTGCCGCATACCTTGCATTGCTTCACTTCGGCGACGGAGGAATAGCCTTTCGCATCATCCAACAGCTTTGCTCCGGCATTGGCATGGCCGTGCATCGCCTTGCGAAACTCGCCCCGCTCGGTCAGCAACCGGAAGGACGCGATGCAGTCGATCAGTTGCTCGCGCCGCTCAAAGTACCGCGTCTGTTTCCCTTTTTTCTTGAGATAGAACCCGCACGCTTCGCAATAAGGAGCCGACCGCACCAGGTTATAGATACAAAATCCGCCCAGCGCAAAGCCCAGAATCAGCAGCGCCGCATAGCCATAGCCCGCGGCCCCCAGGGTAAAGCTGTTCCCGGAAAACTGATCCGGCTGGAAGCTGGTGTGGGACAGCGTGAAAGATAGATAGGCCGGGTAAGAGATATAACTGCGAACCTGCTCGCCATCCACGGTCAGGTACCAATACTTCAGCCAATAGATGAAGAAGAAGTTACCCCCGGAGACAGCCAGCACGACGGCCAGGAAAGCGCGTCCGGGGCGATAACTCAACAGCCTTGAGCCGAAGTAATAGCCGCTGGCGGCCACTAACCCGGAAAGAAACGCGCCAAAGGGAAGCACGAACCCGTACACCATGCCGTAGATGGCGCAATCGTAACGCAACTCAAGATAGACCAAGCCCGCCGCGGTCAGAATCGTAGTCGCGATTCCGATCAGCGTGACAAGGAAGGCTTTTACCATGCGATCCATACGACCTCTCCTGCAAGCTACAGAGCCGGCATCGACCTGCAGCGCCCGTGCGGGCAACTTTCCTATGGGGAAGACTTACTGGACGGCCTGCGCCTGAAGTGCCATCAGCTCTTCGCGAAGCCGCTTGATGCTTTTCGAAAAGTAAAAGCGCTCAATCGTAACTTCTTTGCCTCCGTACCGGCGAATGTGCAATTCGCGTGCAACCGGGATGAGGTTCACGCTGCGCGTGAAGTAAATCAGCTGCTCAATCTCAGCCCACTTGAACTGGTACTCCATCATGCGGAAGCGCCCGAACCAGCCCTGTTTGGGAAGCCGAATCGCCAGCCCTTCCGTGCCGGCGCGAAAATAGCAGTCCCGCGCAAGGGAGCTGATGATGCGTCCCACGCCGCCTGTGATCAGTGCCAGGGCGCCAACCGCAAACCCCAGACCCACCACAAACATCCACCACGCCGGCATATCTCCCGGCGCGCGCGTCGCACCCGGCTCTCCGGAAGGGCCCAGGTAGATCAGCAATCCGGCCGGTATGGCCAGAAGCGCGCCAACAACGATGCGCCATAACCCGGTCAACACGACACGAATAGGTGCATAGACAGTAAGGTCCTTCATACTGCTTTGCCTGGCGTCAAACATTCGTTGTACCTCAGAGTGGAGTTTGAACAGCGTATATCAGCATCCGCAGGCTGGGCAAGCCCTTACGCAGCCCGAGTCCCTCAGGCGTTACCATAGGGATTGAAAGCTGCCAGTTGGCGGCAACACACTCCATGGCCACCAAGAAGAAATCCGCCAAACTCCTGCGCTGCCCTACCTGCGGCATGCTGGTCCGCTTCAACGACGAGGACTTCCCTTTCTGCAGCGACCGCTGCCGCAAGATCGACCTCGGCAAGTGGGCCATGGGTGTCTACAAGATCAGCTCTCCCGTTCTTGACCCTGAAGTCCTCGAAGACCTCGGCGGCCTGGGACCGCACAGCAACGGAGACTCCGATGACGAATAGCTCCTCCCCATCTCCCGTCCAAAACAAGAACACCACGATGTGGGCCTGGACGGTCGCCACTTTCTTCGGCGCAGGCTTTGGCAAGCCCGGTCCCGGCACCTGGGGCTCGGTGGCCGCCGTCCTGCTTTGGGGCGCATTCGCCTGGCTGGCTCACCCCACGCCGCAAACCCTCCTCATTGTCCTGCTCGCCGGTATTTTGCTTTCGCTCGTCCTCGGCGTCCCGGCCAGCACCATCGTCGCCCGCGAATCCGGACGCAAAGACCCGCAATTCGTGGTCGTGGACGAGGTCTCCGGCCAGTGGATCGCCCTGCTCTTCAGCCCCGCCGGCTGGCGTTACGCCCTGGTGGCCCTCATTCTTTTCCGCCTTTTTGACATCACCAAGCCTTTTCCCGCCCGCCAGCTAGAAAGCCTCCCCGGCGGCTGGGGCATCGTCTTCGATGATGTAGCCGCCGGACTGTATGCTCTGGGTGTAGCTACCTTGTTGCGCGTTTTGCTGCATTTCTGAATCGAAGGTACATATGCCCCGCACCCGCGCCCAATCCGCCCCTGAAACTCCGCCCGATCCCCGCATCGACGTCATCGTGCCCGCCGCCGCGCTCCCCCTGGGCGAAATCGAACTCATCGGCGCCTATCTCGGCCCTGACAGCTTCGGTCCTCCCGCCGTGCTGATCGACGGCCAACCCGCCCATGTACTGATGAGCCGGCCAACCCGCCTGGCCCTCCTCGTCCCTGAACTGGCCTCCACCGGCCTGGTTGAAGTCCGCAGTCCCTGCGGCGCCAGCAACACCGTGCCTCTGCGCGTGGCACGCCAGCTGACCGACGGCCTGCATCCCGTCACCAGCCCCGCCGTCAGCCGCTCCGGCATGATCTACGCCACCATCTCCGGGCCCAGGGGGAAAATGACCCCGGTCTCGGTGGTGCGCGTCAGCCCCGACGGCCGCGGCACGCCCTTTGTCACCGGCATACTCAACCCCACCGGACTGGCCTTCAACCCCGACGGCGAACTCTTCGTCACCTCACGCGCCGAGGGCAACGTCTACCGCATCGACGAAGCCGGCGAATTCTCCCTCTACGCTGAGGGCATGGGCGTCGCTACAGGAGCCGCCTTCGACACCGAAGGCAACCTCTTCGTCGGCGACCGCAGCGGCACCATCTTCAAAATCAATCCCCAGCGCCAGATCTTTGTCCACGCCACTCTGGAGCCCAGCGTCGCGGCCTATCACCTCGCGGTCAACGCCGAAGGCACTCTCTTCGTCACCGCCCCCTCGCTCACATCCAACGACACCATCTGGGCCATCGATGCCCACGGCGAAACCCGCGCCTGGTTCCGCGGCCTGGGCCGTCCCCAGGGACTCGCGCTTGCCGCCAATGGCGATGTCTACCTGGCCGCCTGCCTGCATGGCCGCCGGGGCCTGGTCTGTGTCACGCCAGCGGGCGAGGCATCCCTCGTTCTCGCCGGCGCCAATTTGGTCGGCGTCGCCTTTTCGCCCCTGGGCACGGCCATCCTGGCCACCAGCGAAGCGGTTTATGATGTGGACCTGGGGGTCGAAGGACTGAATCTTTTTTAAGCTTTTAGCTATTAGCTCTTAGCTTTTAGCTTGTTTCGTTGGAGAGCCGCCGCAGTTTAGGAAAAATAGAACAGAACCGGGGCCATGACATGCGCAAGCGTATCACCAAAGCTAATAGCTAAGAGCTAAGAGCTAAGAGCTAAAAGCTAGGAGCTAGGAGCTAAAAGCTGCACTTATGAAATCCGAAATCATCGCCATCGGCTCCGAGATGCTTACCCCCTTCCGTCAGGACACCAACTCCCTCTACCTCACGGAAAAGCTCAACGAAATCGGCGTCACTGTAGCCTTCAAGACCATTGTGGGCGACCGTCCCAAGGACCTGGTCAGCGCCATCCGCACCGCCCTCGGCCGCACGGACATTCTCATCCTCATGGGCGGTCTTGGCCCCACGGAGGACGACCTCACCCGCGAGGCCGTTGCCGCCGCCCTCTCGCTCACCCTTCGCCGTGACGGCACTCAGCTTGCAGCCCTCCACGCCCGCGCCGCCACCTGGCACATCCCCATGCCCACCAATAACCTCAAGCAGGCTGACGTCCTTGAGGGAGCCACCATCCTGCCCAACCCCAACGGCAGCGCGCCCGGCCAGTGGCTTGAGAGCACCTTTGAGGACTACCGCAAAATCGTCCTGCTGCTCCCCGGCCCGCCCAACGAGTGCCGGCCGCTGTTTGACGCCGAGTGCCTGCCCCGTTTCCGTGCCGCCCTGCCCGTGCGCCACATCGCCAAGCGCACCCTCCGCGCCGCCATGATTCCCGAGTCCCAGGCCGACAAGCTTCTGGCCCCCATCTATACCGCGTACACTGACGTCGAAACCACCATCCTGGCCCACGCCGGAGACATCCAGCTCACCCTGCTGTGCTCCAAATCCAGCGACATCGACGCCCATCAGCGCGTCGACGAGTTGGCCGGACGCCTGGAAGAGGCTCTTGAAGACTGGCTCTACTCCACCGGCGCCGCATCGGCTGAAACGCTGGAGCAGATCGTGCTGTACTACCTGGGCCTGCGTGGAGCCACTCTCGCCGTCGCGGAGAGCTGCACCGGCGGCATGATCGCCCAGCGCATCACTTCGGTGCCGGGCAGTTCGCGCTCATTCCTGGGCGGCGCCATCGTCTACTCCGACTCGCTCAAGACAGCCTTCGCCGGCGTCACGCCCGAACTCATCGCCCAGCACGGCGCCGTCTCCGCTGAAGTAGCCAAAGCTCTCGCGACCGGCATCCGGCTCCGCACCGGAGCGACTTTAGGGCTCGGCGTCACCGGCATCGCCGGCCCCACCGGCGCCACGGAAAACAAGCCTGTAGGGCTGGTCTACATGGCCCTCTCAGACCCCCAAAAAACCGAAGTGCTGGACCGCACCTTCCGCGGCGACCGCAACCGCATTCGAGAATGGGCCACACAGCAGTCCCTCGACCTTATCCGCAGACGGCTTATGTAGAACGCGAATCATCGGTCAAACGCATTCTCAACAATATGCAGGTCATTTGTCCCCGCAACGGCCCCGCCGGGCACGCCCCGGTTCTGGCCTTGGGCGAAATGCGAAAAGATTGCGCGCCCAACACTCGCGGGTATATTCTGCTGCCTCCAGAAAAGCAAAATTGAATCCCGGCTAAAGAAAGAGTTCATATGCAATCAAGAATTCTGCTCACGATAGCCTTTGTTCTATTCACAATGTCAGCTTTGCAGGCTCAAACCGAGCATTGGGTACAGGTTTCCAGTCTTACGGAACCCTCTGCGGTTACCATTTATCTCGATGACGCCAACCTGATCTCTGAGGATGGCTATATGGGTTACAAGATCCGAACCTTATATGCCGATTCTTTTGAGGCAACCGATGCAAGTGGCACTAACTTTCAACTCCGGGCTCGGATTGCTGTATTTGAGGTCAACTGTTCCACAAATGCCGGGCGAGGCAAGAGGGTTGCCGATGAAGACATCAACGGGATTTTTCATCCAAACGATATGATTTGGCGAACAATTGATAAACCCCCGGCATCAGTGACCCTGGCAATTGTGAAAGCGAGAGTTTGTAAGTAATTTTGTTTTACTCTGAATAACTTCACTCCAGCTTGATAGATTTGAGCAGGGCCTCCTCCGCTTGTTCTCTAGGATGGCAGGTGGCCCGCTCATCAGCCCCGAAGAAACACCTTGAACCATGAGAAGCTGTGGCCCGCTCATCGCGGCCTTATCGCGATAAGCGGGCCACCTGCCAGCCGCCTCTTAGCCGGAGCCACAGCAGTCTCTGGACATGGTTCACAAACGGCTCATGGAACCGCCTGGCATCCTGCCCAAAAGAGCCCCGGCTTGCTATTCCGGCCCGGGAAGATTGAAACTCTACGGTGTGAACGTCCTATTGCACATGTTCCTTCTTCTCTGTGGTCCATGCACGATTCTGAACTCCATGAATCTGCCGCACCAAACGCAGCAAGTCGTCCTGGTGACTACGCCATCCTGGGATAGCCAGACGGGCACGCTTCAGGTTTTCAAGAGAGCACATGGCGCCTGGGTCCCGGCAGAGGCGCCCATCAGCGTCAACGTGGGCCGGGGCGGGTTGGGCTGGGGAGCAGGCCTTCAGGCGGATGTGACCGGGGGCCCGCAAAAAATGGAGGGGGACGGCCGCGCCCCGGCTGGCATCTTCAAGCTGGAATCGGTATTCGGCTATGGCGCAACCGCTCCCACGGGAAGCAGGCTTCCCTATCGCAGCCTTGGCGAGACCGATTTCTGGGACAGCGATTCGGCGTCGAAGCAATACAACCAGCTTGTCACGCTGTCCGACGCGGACGCTCAGCATCCGGAATCGATTTGGTCGTCCTACGAGAAGATGCGGCGCAGCGACGATCTTTACGAGTTCGGAATGATCGTGGGATACAACAGGAATCCCGCAGTTGGCGGCAAGGGAAGCGCGATCTTTCTTCATGTCTGGAGAGGTTCCGGCTCGCCTACCAGCGGCTGCACATCGATGCCCCGTGAGTCGTTGCTGTCGTTAATCGGATGGCTGGATCCCGCAAAACACCCCCTGCTTATCCAGGCGCCGGCGGCAGAACTGGACAAGATCAGGTTCTCAAAATAGGATTGCTCTCGAATTGCCGGAGGATGCCATGCCTGAGGAGTCAGTGCCGGGCGCCGCAGTGCCCGAAAAAAGTTCGTCTAGTCTGTTTGACCATTTAGCCGCGATGAGCAGGGCTGCCGCCAGCCTCAGCATTGTCGTTGGCGTGATCGCCGGCATCATTGGACTGATCAATGGCGTTCAAAGCCTGCACACCAGTGCAATGGCTGACAGGCAAAAGAATTATCCGGTCGCGCAACAGGTGATCAGCGATAACACCAAGCTGGAGCCGAATGAGGTGAAGTTTTTACATGACTTCAGCGGGGATGCAGGCAAAGCCAAGCTTCGCCTACTCGTCCAGGGAAAGGGAAACGCGGCTGACGCCTACTACTCCGACGATCTTGAAGACTTGCGTGCGATAGGACGTCATTATGAGCAGATGGGAGCCCTGGTCAAGCACGGATATATCGATTTCGACCTTCTCTTCGATGTGATTCCCTTCCCGGACGAGTTCTGGGACGAGACCGCGGAATTTCGTCATACGGCCCAGACTGGAAACTGGTCCGATGGGAAGCCACTGCCTGACTTCTGGAAGAATTTCACTTTTCTGCACGACCAATACGAAAAGCGAAGGACAGCGGGCGCGCACTAGGGCGCCGTACAAGATTCATCGGAACAAATAGCCGCGTGCCTCCCTCGCGTTCAGTTCCTCACATCATCCCGGAACGGAAACGCCCCCTCATCCGTGCGCAATGCGCACCGAAGAGAGGGCGTATGATCCGCACAATCAAATTGTCCTAGTGGTGCGATCCCCCGCCACCACCGCCGTGCGAGCCGCCACCGCCTCCACCACCACCGCCGCCGCCCGAGGGATGACTGCCCCCGCCGCCGCCGCCGGAATAACCTCCGCCGCCACCATACGAGCCACCGCCCGAGGGACGGCTGGGGGGGGAGTAACTTGGGCTGCTTGGACGGGAGTAACTCGGGCTGCTTGGACGGGAGTAACTGGGACTGGGTGGCGAGTAGGTGCGTACCGGGGGGGTGTAACTGCGCACAGGCTGGGTACCGCCGGGATTCCTGTATGCAGGAGCAGGGGTATAACCCGAACGGCTGCCCAGCGTCACGCCCGTGGTGCCGGTTCCCGTGTAGCCATACCCCCGGTAGGCAGGCGCGGAGTGATTCACAAATCCTGAAGTCGCATGGCTATATTGCTGCCGGGACGTCAGCGCATGCAGCGGCTGCACCCTGTTCCCGGCGATTACAACCGGGGAATTCCTGTCCCGCGACGGCAGTTCGCCCGCCCCTCCCGAGGCACGCCGGTTCACGGCAATCGGCGGATGATGATGAAACCCGCCAATGGGAAAATGGGGGCCATTGGGACGCGTTATGGGGCGATAACCCGACGGACCAGAGCCTATATTGATGCCGCGGTATCCCCTGCCCCAACCGCCTCCGCAACCGCCCATCATTCCCGGCTCCCAGCCCCAGCCAAAACCGTCGTAGTAGTTCCACGCCCCGCACCGGTAAGGCATGTAGCCCCAGGATTCGCACGAGACCCAGACGTATCCAAAGCGCGGCGTCCACGTCCATTGCCCGCAGCCATATGGATCCCATCCCGCGTTCGAAGCCTCATACGGCGACCAGACATTCCCCTGGCCCGGTACGTTGTACCAGTTGCCGTTGGCGTCCAGGTCGTTCCACTGCGGCGTATCGTTGTTGCCGTAGACATCGGTGGCCCCGGTCCGGTCCGCGCTCTCGGCCGCCAGCGCCTGGTCGCGATCCGAGTTCCATGCGTCCCAGGAGTCCGGTTCAATTGACTCGGCCAGAGTGTACCGAGTGGCATCGGCGCCGCTCAGCGCCACGCTCTCGCCCCCGTGCAGGTCCAGCGCCAACGAATCCCCGCGCACCACGTGGGCATTGCCTGAAAAAACGGCCAGCTCACCCGGAGGGTTGTCCAAGTTGACGCGCAGCACGGTGAATCCGCCGGCCGTCACCACGGTGTCGCCAAAGCGAACGCGCATCGACCCGTTCTGCAACTCAAAGTATCCCAGTCCGCCTACGAGAGCCATCTCTGCCTCGCCCTGCCCGCGCAGGACGCTGAGCGTGAGCGAACTGTTGGGCGAAAGCCGCGCCACGCTCCCGTCTTCAAACTGGATCTCTGCCTGGCCGTCGTCTCCAGTGGTCACCTGGGAGCCTTCAAACAGCGGCGTATTCGCCACCGCATGATCGGCGAGCGACTCGTTGCCCTGCGCGATCTGCACCTGCCCGTCCACGCTGCTCAGCCGCGCCGCGCTCGCATTCTGGCCCGGATCATCGTCAGCCCATGCCACCGGGGCCAGCGAAACAACGCCAAGGGCCAGCACCAGCATTCCGGCGCGCATACGGTTTACAAACCATTGCCTGCGATTCCCCTTGCGCATCATGGAATTCCGCCTTCCCAACACCCGGCCGCGTTCCGCGGCAGGCCAACATCGTTAAGACACTTTTATCCGCGGAAAGTCGCTTTAAAATCCTGCCCGGAACTGATTTATATTTCCGCCCGCGCCAGAAGCTGCGTGGCCCGTGTCCTGACCCGTTCCAACACGCTCTCGTCGGTCGCCAGCCGCTCCAGAATGCCGCGAATAGCGCCTAACTCCTGCACACGCCCGTCGCCCGCGGCTTCGACCAGGTACTCCATTTCCTTGTCCAGACCCAGCCGGTCATGCTGCAGCAGCAACTCCAGCCTTGCGCCCTCCACAATCGTACTCGCCACCGCCAGCAGCGATTCACCAAAATCGTCAATTTTCTGGTCCTTGGAGTAGTTGTAGACGCAAGAGCCTTTGCCATCCGGCCCGCTGTAACTGAGCCGCTTCCATCCCCGGAAGGACACCTGCTTGATATGGCTCTCGCAGGCTTCGTTGAACAAGCGGTGCTTGTGCGCTGTATCAAACACGCGTTGGGCAAACCCGGCGCTCACCTGAATATCGCGATTCACAGCAGGCGCTTCGATGGTGCTGGTCTGCGCGGTGCCCGGCTCGGAAAGGAAATGGCCGCTTCCGTCGGGGTGAAGAGTAAGAGTCCAGTGCGAAGGGACGAGGCTGGGATTGGTGAAGTCGATCTGGAAGACAGGGTCCGGCGCGGAGCCGGTCTGGCCGAGAACCGGCAGCGCCAAAACCAGAACTGCAGCCAGGAGCGCCGCCCTCATCGCCCCCCCTGCGCCAGAAGTGTCTGCGCGGTATGAATGTGGCAAATGGCAATCGCCAGGGCATCGGCCACGTCCGCCGGCTCGGGCAGCGTGTCCAGCGCCAGCAGCCGCGCCACCATGAACTGCACCTGCTCCTTGCTGGCCAACCCGTAGCCCACGACGCTGGACTTGATCTTCAGGGGCGCATATTCGGCCACCGGCAGACCTTGCGTGGCCGCCGCCAGCAGCGCCACGCCGCGGACCTGACCGAGTTTCAGAGCCGACTTGGCGTTCACTGAGTAAAATACCTCCTCGATCGCCACCACTTCAGGCTGCCAGCGTTCCATCTCGACGGTCAATTCCCGAAACACCTGTTCCAGGCGCACCGGCAGGGTTTTGGTGCGAGCCAACAGAATGGCTCCCATGGCTTTGCAGACCAGGCGCTGCTCGCGTCCGGTGTCGTCGGACTCCACCACGCCAAACCCCGTGACCTCAGTGCCGCAATCGATTCCGAAGACGCGCATTCGGTCCAAGTTTACCGCAGACGCCGCGGGATTTCGCCTGTTCATTATGGATGAGAGGAGCAATCGCGAGAACGGCGCCTGCGCGCGCCGGAAACGGAGGAGCCTGCAGGCAAGGCAGGAAAGATGCAAGGGGCGAAAAACGCGAAGAAGCAGTGATTTTTTGACCAAAAAACGGCTTTTTTGAGGTAAAAAAAGGGCAAAATCGAGGGTTTTACGTTACCGGATAGTTAATAGGTAGAATTTACAAGTCATTCATTTCATTCTATTTATTTTAGACGCAGGGTTGAAAAAGTGGGGAAAAGGGGGGGGGTGGGGGTGTACCTTTTTTTCCACCCGTTTCCGGCGCCTGCAACACACTCGATTGCCTTAATTATGCGCCGCGGGAAGGTAATTATCGGCAACGGATTTCAGAGGAAAAACGGGAGGCGATCCCCGGATACGGCTGGGCTTCAATCGCGGCGAGGATTGCGGCGGAGCCAGGGAGCCTTTCAGCAACGAGCATTCATGCGATTGCCCTGCTCCCTGCGCCTGAGTAGCTGATCCCTGTTCCTGTATCATCGTAGAGGCTTATGCGCGCGTAATTCATCCTGCCGCGAGCCCCATGGGACATACATGAAGACTGGCATTATCGGCCTGCCGCAGGTGGGCAAGACATCGCTGTTCAAGATTCTGACCAAAGCCAAGCTCGAGGAGCGCGCCCACTCGCGCACAGAGCACATCGGGGTGGCCCGCGTGCCCGACGAGCGGCTGGACAAGCTCTCGGCCCTCTATTCGCCTAAAAAGACGACGTATGCGTCCGTTGAATTTGTGGACGTGGCCGCCATCGGGCAGGAGGCGCTGAAGGAGACTGCCTTCCTGACCAGCCTGCGCCAGGTGGACGCGCTGATTCACGTTCTCCGCGCATTCGAGGACGATGCGATTCCCCACGTCGGCCCGATCGACCCCCTGCGCGACATCAAGAACGTCGAGTTCGACCTGATGATCAGCGATCTGACCCAGGTGGAAAAGCGTCTGGAGCGGCTGGAGAAGGACCTGAAAAAGGGACGCACCAGCGACCTGGAACGCGAGCAGGCCCTGCTGCTGCGTTCCAAAGAGGCTCTGGAAAAGGAGCAGCCGCTACGCGAACTGGAGATGACGCCGGAAGAGAAAAAGCTCATCAGGGGCTTTATGTTTCTCTCGCAAAAGCCAATTTTATACGTGCTTAATATTGGCGAGAGCACCACGCTTGGCGACGATCTGAATGCCGCTGTGGCCCGCTTCAAGCTGGACGAAGCGGCTCAACGGCCGAACGCCGGCGCCACCGCCATCTGCGGCAAGGTCGAGGCCGAGCTGGCGGAGATGGACGACGAAGAGGCGGCGGAATTTCTGGGCAGCTACGGGCTGCATGAGAGCGGCCTGGTGCGGCTGATCCGCAAGAGCTACGAGTTGCAGGGGCTGATCAGCTTCTTCACCGCCGGCGAGGACGAGTGCCGCGCCTGGACCATCCCGGTTGGCTCGAAAGCGCCGCAGGGGGCGGGAGCGATTCACTCCGACCTGGAACATCACTTCATCCGCGCCGAAACCATCCGCTGGGACACGCTGCTGGAAGCCGGCTCAGAGGCAGCGGCCCGCTCCAAGGGCACGCTGCGCCTTGAGGGCAAGGAATACATCGTGCAGGATGGCGACGTGATGCACATACGGCACAGCGGGTAAGCCGGATGCTGAAGCTTTCCCTCATTCTCGGCGCAATCGCCGCGCTGGCCGATGTGGCCGGCGGCCTGGTGCTGGTGCGCGCCCGGGGCGTGGAGCGCTATCTGCGCTACTTTGTGGCTCTGGGCGCCGGCTTCCTGATGGCCACCGCGCTGATTGAGATGACGCCTGAAAGCCTGCGCCTGAGCCCGCGCCTGGGACCCGTTCTGATCATGGCCGGCTATTGCGTGGTGCACCTGCTGGAACACACCATCAACTCCCACTTTCACTTTGGAGAAGAAACGCACCACGGCGAATTTGTCTCCCGGCGCACGGGTAACTCGGTGATGGTGGGGCTGAGCCTTCATGCGCTTTTTGATGGCGTGGCCATCGGCTCTGGATTTCTGCTGTCGAACTGGCTGGGCTGGCTGATCTTTCTGGCCATCTTTCTGCACAAGGCGCCGGAGGGCTTTACCATGGCGTCTGTCATGCTGGCCAGCGGACGCAGCCGCTCGGCGGCCTTCTACTCCGCAGTGGCACTGGCAGCGGCAACCCTGGCCGGCGTGCTGGTGATTGAGCTGATTCCCACCTGGCTGCCCTACGGACTGCCTATCTCGGCCGGCGTCGCCCTCTACGTGGCCGCAACCGACCTGGTGCCCGAGGTCAACCGCGAACCAGGCATCCGCATGGCGCTGGTGTTTTTTGCGGGCGTGGCAGGATTCCTGCTGCTGCGGATGCTGCTGCCTGCCCTGTAATCGGGCTGCAGCCGTTAGATGGCTTCAGGAAAAAAAGGAAACAACTGCGCCAGGAAAACGGCATGGAACGCGGCGCCCGCCCGTCCAATCCTGGCTCACGCCGTGTCATCTCGTTATAAATCGGAAGGATGAGCTGCAACCACGAGAGTCGCGCCCCGGTTGAGGAGAGATCCCATTGCGACCAGCGGTACGGCGAGACCTGTCAGTACGGCGCCGCCTATATAGTTTGCTACCTTCTCTGCGATGCTGCACTGTGGAGAACGTCCCATCAACATGTTTATAAACACATTCGGTGTCGGCAGGAGACAATTCAATATGCTTTGAGGCCAGCCGATCAAATCGTATTCAAACTCCTGGTGCCAACGCTGAACCGGGTTGAAGCCCGTGGCCTGCAAGAGCGCCGACAAGGAAGTATTGCTGTAGTGATACAGGTGACGCGGCACATCCAGGTGAAACCATTTCCGACCAAACATCCTGGCCTGAATTCCATCGATGTCAGGAACTGCGATGAGCAGAACGCCCGTGGGAGAGAGGTGGCTGCGAATGCTCCTGAGAGTGCTCATGGGATCGCCTATATGCTCCAGGCTGTGCCAGAGCGTGATGCAATCGAAGACGGATGAGTCTGGAATGTCGCACATATCCGTGACTACATCCAGGCCTCTTTGCCGAGCCAGTTGCGGATTGAATTCCGTTCCCTGGACTCGCCAGCCGCATTCTTGAGCCGCAAGGAGAAAGCTGCCGTCGCCGCAACCAATATCAAGCAGCATTCCCGGCTTCTGTGCACGGGTAGAATCACCTAGAATTGAGATTCTCCTGTTGATGCAGCGTTGAGCAGTCAAGCCGTGCCTTCCGCCATGGTAATCCTCATAATAGGGCGCAAGATCTGAAGGCATTGGATAGGTCATACCTAAGCCGCAATTGTCGCAACACAATACGTCAAAACTGCCCTTGCTGCCGGAGTACTCCACTTTGCGCAGGCGCACATGGAGTTTTCCCGCACAGATCGGGCACCTTTGATCGCTAGAATCCATGTCTTGCCGAGGCAGATCTTCCAATAACTACTCCCGTGGGGTGGTATTCCTGCCCGCTTTCACGGGAGGCAGACGCCTGAACGATGGGCTGCATAAGTCAATCGTAGTCTATGCGTCCGGTCCTGGCCCGCTCTGTCCCGATCCACTCATGCTTTTTCATGTTGCTGAAGGGAATCAGGCCGGCAATGGCCAGCACGATAATGGCCGGCTCAATCGGCTGCCGGTAATCCATGAGAGCAAGCGTGAAATAGTAGGACAGCGGGAATACCGCGATCAAGACAAAATACGGCATGCCCTCACTTCGATTTTCGCGCCAAAAACGGCGCACTCCGCGCAGCATCAACGCCGTGACGCAGATGAGCATGAACATGAGAGGCAGCTCAGTAGGCTCACTCTGCAGGTAATCGCGGCTGAAGCTCCAGTATCCGGTCCAATACATAACGACCCGGCGCAGGGACGCAATGGCAAACGGCACTGGATTCTGGCGGATGAAGTCGACGGCCTGCACGTGCCGCTCCGCAAAGTATGCCACCTCTCCCTGCGCGAGAAACTTCTGCATCTCCACCGGATTGCTGCTGGGCTCGTTTGCGCGGAAGAATGGGTATCTGTGGGCTATGTTGTCCTGGATATTGCCGGTGTAGACATTGGACCAGTAATTATCACGGATGGGACAGAGCACATGGAGTACGCGATAGTTTCGAACCGTCCAGGGCGTCATGGCGACGAGCACCCCAACGGTGGTGAGCGCTCCGTAAAGAAACCAGCGTCCGCCTGATTTGTATACCTTCCACAGTGCCAGGATCAACAGAAACGGCAGCGTAGACAGCACAGCGGGATTGGAGTTGACCGTAATCCCGTACAACAGGCCGAAGCCGAGCCATGCGATCCACTTTGAGGATGTATGAATCCGCTGGACAATACAGAAGCAGGTGGTAAACAGCAGCGAGGTGAGCGAGTATTCCCACACCCGGCCCGCGGAAAAATAAATTGCAAATGGATAAAAAGCCCAGGCCCAGCCGGCGAGCCTGGCGCCCCGCGTGCCGAGAGAATATTTCGCGCTGAAATACACCGGAATACAGGTAAGGGAGGAAAACAGACTATTGATGGAAAGAATTACGAATGCCGAGGTGAGTGAGTAGATGCCAAAGAGGCGAAACACTCCAGCCAGCAGATAGGTATACAGCGGGGATACCATCGCCGTGGGTCCTGTCGCCACGAAAAATGGCGAAGTGAATCCATGACCGCTGGCCAGAGCGCGCGCGATCCAGCCTATCTCCCAGCCGAACTGCTCATACAATTTATCCGCGTCGGGCAGGTCGCGATAGGAAAGGCAGACCACCACCAGGCGAATGGCAAACGCCGCCAAAATGGTAATGGGAAGCAACAGCCAGGAATTGGCTTTCTGTTCCTCTTTGACATTTGGAGCAGTGAGAGTAGCCATGATCTCCAGTTCGGTGGAAAATCTATAAAGGGAAATCGATTTCTTACCCTTTAAGGTTAGACGCAGGCAATGCTACCCAGGAGTACATGGCAGGATGCATTCATCATGCATAATCCGGGATATTACTGGGAAGTCTTTAAATATTCTATATGGATACTTCATGCGGGAGTCATTTATTCGTCTACGACCGGTAACCCGAATCTTCTGCCAGGTTGGTGTGGCGCAGCAAGCTTGCGTAACAGCTATCTTGTGCATGATCAGCACTGCAACGCCCATACTTGCGTTAAGCGGTACGAGATGCTCTACGAATTGACCGAGCGCCGGCGGAAGCTGAATCTGCCCGCATAGAGCCTGAGCAGCAGCAGGCCATAATCCCAGGCCACTCTGAAGTTGGCTTTGCTTGCTCCGCGGTATCGGCTCCCGAAAGCGAACGGCACCTCTTCAACCGAGCGGATGCGGCCGCGCACCAGGATCTCCAGCAGCAGTTTGAAGCCGGACGGCTGGAATTGGATCTGATCGAGGCATTTGCGGCGAACCAGGAAGAAGCCCGACATGGGGTCTTTGGCGCGAATCCCCGCGTGTTGAATGGGCCAGGTTGCCCATACCGCCGCCGCGGAAAACAGCTTCCTGGCAGGATTCCAGTCGCCCAGCCGGCCGCCTGCGGTGTAACGGCTGCCGATGGCCATGTCGTTGCCGGCAAGAATGGCGGCGATCAATGCGGGCAGCAGCTCCGGAGGGTGCTGCAGGTCGGCGTCCATCACGCCGAGAATCGTTGCGTCCGTGTGCCGCCAGCCGTGCAGAATGGCCCCGGACAACCCTCTCTCTCCGTGGCGCACCAGCAGGCGCACGCGCGGGTCCTCAAGGCTGATGGCGGAGACAATCTCCTCGGTTCCATCCCGGCTGTCGTCATCGACGACCAGAATCTCGTAGCGAATTCCCAGGGGATTGAGTACGGCGCGAATGTGATCGAGCAGGCCGCGGAGATTTTCCGCCTCGCGCAGGGTAGGGATCACCAACGCCAGTTTCTCCTGGCCACGCGCTTCGGTCTCTGTCTGCGGCAAAGAGCGCACAGCCGCTCCGTCCGCCGGCGTGTAGGATGGTTCTATCACTGCTGGCGACATCTTGAGCTTGAGTATACGGGGTTTATGGGGTTGAGGCGCAACTTACCGGTCAACTTTCTGCTGGCCTTATTCTTCGCGGTGCTCGGATTTTGCGTGATGGGCTACCATCCCGGCGCCGAGGACGATGGCGTTTACCTGGCTGCCGTCAAGGCGGACCTGAATCCAGCTCTCTACCCTCACGACGCGGCCTTCTTTCAATTGCAGATGCGCACCAGCGTCTTCGACACCTGGATGGCGCGGTTCGTTCAGGGAACAGGAATGTCAGTGGCCGCGGCGGAGCTGCTGTGGCAAGCGCTCTCCATTCTGCTGATCGTCTGGGCCTGCTGGAGTATTGTGCGCTACCTCTTTGAGGAAGCCGCAGCCCAATGGGCGGGGGTTGCCCTGCTGACGGCCATGTTGACCATTCCCGTGGCCGGCACTGCGCTCTACATCATGGACCAGTACCTGCACCCGCGCAATCCCGCAACCGCCCTGATTCTGTTTGCCGTGGCGCGCATTCTGGCAGGAAAGCGCTGGCAAGCTGTGCCGCTGCTGGTTTTTGCGTTTATCCTGCATCCGCTGATGACGGTTTTTGGCATCTCCTTCTGCTGCGTGCTGGTTCTGACGCTCTCCGATCCCTTCCAGGCGCAACTGCGCGCTCTGCGCGCGGGCATGTTCCGAACTGCCGGCGCGCCGGTTGCCGCGCTGATTCCCTTCACATGGATCTTTGCCCCGCCCTCGCGGACCTGGCTGCTGGCCATGCGCAGCCGGCATTGGTTCAGCATCTACCAATGGGAGTGGTACGAGTGGCTGGGCGCGCTCGCGCCTCTGGTGCTGTTCTGGCTGGTGGCCCGCATCGCCGCCAAACGCGGCGAAACCAACCTTGCCCGTTTCTCGACCGCCGTTCTGGTCTATGGCGTATTTCAGCAGGCCGCGGCGATGATTATGCTGGGCCCCCCGAGTCTGATCTGCCTCAGCACCCTTGAACCGATGCGCTATTTGCAACTTGTCTACGTATTCCTGATGTTGATTGGCGGCGCTTATCTCGGCCGGTACGTCCTCAAGACGCGCGCCTGGCGCTGGGCCTTGTTCCTGTTGCTGACCAATGGCGGCATGTTCGTGGCGCAGCGGCAGCTCTTCGCCAGTACGCCGCACATAGAGCTTCCGTCGATGGTATCGGCAAACCCATGGCAGCAGGCGTTTGCGTGGATCAGGCAGAACACTCCCCAGAACGCATACTTCGCTCTCGATCCGCATTACCTGGCTCTGCCCGGCAACGACTGCCATGGCTTCCGCGCACTGGCCGAGCGCAGCCAGTTGGCCGATGCCATCAAGGACACATCCGTAATCACCAAGGTTCCCGAGCTGGGTCCGGTGTGGGAGCGCCAGGTGGAAGCCCAGAAAGGCTGGCCCAACTTCCAGATCCAGGACTTCAAGCGGTTGAACACTGAGTTTGGCGTCGACTGGGTGCTGGTTTCCTATCCGCAGCCTGCCGGCCTGCTCTGCCGATGGCACAATGAATCTCTCGCTGTCTGCCAAATCCCGTAAATCAAGGAAGAATAGACTGTTCCCTGCACTTCACCCTTTGCGCAAACGAGCTCTATCCGCGAGAATAGAAAAGTAATCCCCTGGCCACACTGGAGATCTGCTTTTGCTCAACCTTTCCCAGCGACTGATACTTGGCTGTGTGTTGCTTGCCTGCCTTACAGTGGGGCTCGTGGCCGTCACGCATACAGCCCTGGCCGTTGCGGGCCAGACCGGAGTGGCGTACCTCTTCATGCTGGCCGCGTTTGTCATTGAGCTGGCGACCATCTATTTTGTGCTGCGGCCTATTCACAGGGTGGCCCGCGATGCCCATCGCATCGCCCAGGGCAACCTGGAACACCGCGTGGAGTGGAGCAGCCACGACGACTTCGGCGTAATCGCCACCGAGCTCAACCGCCTCGCCGTCCGGTTGCGCGAACTGCGCGACTCGGAAGCCGGCCGCCGTCAGATGGAGTTTCAACTTTCCGACGCCGTGCTCCAGTCCATCTTTGAACCCATCATCGTCACGGACGGCAAGGGCCACGTGCTCAAGGTGAACCAGGCAGCGGCCGAATTGCTGGGCGATGCCGCCACCGACCGCATGGCTCTGGCCAACACCCCGGGCGGCGGCAAGATTCTGAGCGCCATCCGCGATGCCGTCTCCATGCAGAAAGCGGTCGCCACAGAGGACGAAGCTTCCATGCTGCCCATGCGCATCGGCAAGCTGGAGCGCAGCTATCGCCTGCGCACCACGCCCATGCGCGATTCCGAAGGCCGCCTGCTGGGCACCGTAACCACGCTGGAAGACGTCACCAGCCTGCAGGACACCGACCGTTTCAAGACCCAGTTCATCACCGTGGCCAGCCGCAAACTCCGCGATCCGCTGCTGCAGTTGCGGCGCGGGCTCTATGCGCTGAGCCAGGGTTTTGGCGGGGAGTTGCGCCCCTTGCAGGTGGAACTGGTGGCCGCGGCCAGCAGCGAGTCAGAGAAGCTGGACGACCTGATGAGCGACCTGATCGAAGTCGCCGAGCTGGATACCGGCAAGCGCGAGCTCAAGCTGGAGCGGCTGCGGCCCCTGCAGGCTCTGGGGGAGGCCCGCGACCGCTTCTGCGACGAGGCCGCGCAGAAGCACATCCGCGTGGAAGTGAACGCCTACGCCGACCTCTCGTTCGTGCATGCCGACCGGCGCGCCTTGCGCTCCATTCTCGACAACCTGCTCTCCAATGCGCTGCGCTATACGCCCGCTGACGGCGATGTTCTAATCGCCGCCGAAGAGATCAAGGACTTTGTGCAGTTCTCCGTGCGCGACTCCGGCCGCGGCATCGAGGCCGAACGGCTGAGCACCATCTTCGACCGCTTCAACGCATTCTCAGAGAGCGGCACCGGCATGGGCCTGGCGCTGGTCCGGCGCCTGGTCGAGTCGCTGGGCGGCCAGATCGCCGTGGAGAGCCGCCTGGGGCACGGAACCACCTTCCGCTTCACTCTTCCCGTGGCCGTGGTGGATACGGTCCATCACGCAGTGGAGGCTGGCTGAGTTATGGCTGAGATCATCCTGGAAAAGAAGCCCGAGCCCGCCAAACTGCGCATTTATATCGGCGCGGCACCGGGCGTGGGTAAAACCTACCACATGCTCAACGACGCCTACCTGATGAAACATCAGCAGGGCGTGGACGTGGTCATCGGGCTGGTTGAGCCGCATGGGCGCAAAGACACAGAAGCCCGCATTCGCGACCTCGAGATCATTCCCCAGCACGTCATTCCCTACCGCGGCGTCAATCTGAAAGAGATGGATGTGGACGCCATCCTCGCCCGCCATCCGCAAACGGTGATCGTGGACGAACTGGCCCACACCAACGTTCCCGGCAGCAAGAACAACAAGCGCTACGAAGATGTTCTGGAACTGCTGGACGCCGGCATCAACGTGATGGCCGCCGTGAACATTCAGCATCTTGAAACGCTGAACGACGCCGTCAACCGCTCCGCCAACACCATCATCCGCGAGACCGTCCCCGACAACTTTCTCAAGCGCGCCGACGAAGTGGTCAATATCGACATCACCGTGGACGAACTGCGCTCGCGCCTGCGTCAGGGCAAGATTTATGCCGCGGAAAAAGTGGAGCAGTCTCTGGCCAACTTCTTCCGCAAGGGCAACCTGAACATGCTGCGCGAGCTGGCCCTGCGCACCACTGCCGACAAGGTGAGCAGCCGCGCCGCGGAATACCGCCGCACCCAGGGATTGGAACAGGCGCCCATTCCCGAGAAAGTAATGGTTTGCCTCAGCACCCGGCCCGGCACCGAGCGGCTGCTCCGCGTGGGCGCCCGCGTGGCCGGCCGCCTGGCCAGCAACTGGTACGCTGTCTACGTCTCGCGCCCCGATGAAGACAAGGGACACGGCGACCCGGAAGCCTTTCACCGCCTTGAGGAGTACCAGCGCATGGCCCGGGACCTGGGTGCCCAGGTGGTCATTCTCTCCGACCGCAACGTCTCCGACGCGCTCATCCGCTTTGCCCAGCAGGAGGGCATCTCCCACGCGGTCTTCGGCCAGTCGTTCCGCCCGCGCTGGAGTATCTTCTTATCCGGCTCGGTGCTCAACCGTTTTCTCTCTGAGGTGCGCGACGCTACCGTGCAGGTAGTCCCCATGCAAAAGCCCCTGCGCCGCTAATGAGTTGCGGCTTCTACTCGCAGAACACAGCCCCTTGCGTGATTCTCCCTGGCGTCTTCCGCTCTCAGATTTCAAGGGGTCTTTAGAGCATTTCTCCTGAAGGTGTATAGTATGGATGGCGATGCTCCGCGCACATGCTATGGCGCGACCTTATTCGGATGATTTGCGGCGCAAGCTGCT
>Ga0302320_10004973_pt1 | contig 29983 bp, 25 predicted proteins | sample Bog_T0_3_FD_202130 | JGI IMG/M metagenome (GOLD analysis project Ga0302320, IMG submission 202130) | Peat permafrost microbial communities from Stordalen Mire near Abisko, Sweden - Bog_T0_3 | ecosystem: Environmental > Terrestrial > Soil > Wetlands > Peat | place: Sweden: Abisko, Stordalen Mire... | reverse complement strand
GGCGTCCTCGGCCTGCGCGGCGCAGCATGGCAGCGGTATCCGGAGAGAGAGGCAACTGGTTTGTCCACGTCTGATGACAGATGAAGGAGGCCGCTTCATAGGCAGCGTGCGGCATATCCGGATACTCAATCTCAATCATGGAGAGGCGTTGTTCACGAGCCAACTCATCAAGGGCGCGGACGAAGGCCTGCTTATCGGTGCCCTCCTCAAGAAGCGGGCCAATATGGTTGGTGCGCCAGGTGCGCAGTGGGCTGCCAAGAATGCGGAAAGGGCCGCGCTGAACAATCCCCGCGGAAAAATATCCGACGGGGCGGCCATGATCGGTGACCGCCCAGTACTTCCACTCGGCCTGTTGCATCTCCACAAGGCAGTTAAACCAAGCCTGGCGATGAAATACCCGACGCTGCGGATATTGCGAGATGAGAGAGTCCCATTGAAGGATCTGCTCGGCGTTAAGTGGTTCCAAGCTTAGTGACACGTGTTCCCTATTCCTGAGTCAAGCGGAATATACACACCCTAAAAGCGGCATGGCACTGATGCAGTCATTATCGCCGCTGTGGGCAATTTGATAAATGTGAAAATTCAGGAGTAGCCCAGAAGGTCAGCGGTGAAAGCCGCAATCCTACTTGCGTGCCATCGCTGTATTTCCATCGAAGAGAACGATGCTCACCCAGAAGAGCCCGGAAGGATACCTTGGAGTGCGAGCAAAGCGAACGCCCACAGCGTAGGCGCCTGCGCCGCGCAGCGATGCCAGACGGGCAACACCGGCAGGAATCTCATTCGGGCTGGTAGTAGCGTAGGAGGCGGCAAAGCGCGCACCAGGAAGAGCAAGCGGGGCGTGGCTGTCAGGGATCTCACGCAATGCCATTTGCTCCACTAGCTCGGGCACGCGGGAGTTGCCGACGAGTTCCAGTGCGGGCAATCCAAACTGCTGGCGGGCGTTGGCGAAACTTTCGGCGACACGTTGTGAGGCAGCATCATCGTCTTGATCAGTTAGGCGATGCGCAAAATCCTCCACGACGAAGAGAATCCCATCGTGGTTAACGACCGCGATGCCTACGCCGTCATAGGACGCGTTCAGCATGTTGGTACGATGAGGTGCGGATTTATCGAATGCCTCGTGCGCGCCTTCGGCGGAGACGTCGTACACGACGTTTTCGCTGGCGGCGTCTAAGCGTACGGCGCGCCGAGTTAGTCGTTCCAGGAGGGCAGGTTCTCCCTCGAACTGGTGGGAGAGACGACCCTCCTGCGACATAACTTCTGCGTGATCGCGTGCTGCCTGCGCAAGCCTTGCGTCCCATTTCAGGGGCTTCACGCCTGCACTGCCGCGTTCACTGTTGATGAGGTCGAGGAGAACCGTCTGTGGATCGGGACTGCTGGATAGGGTCGCGACCGGCACTGTCAGCATCTCGCGACCAGAGGTTCCATCAGCGATCCCTGGTTGGGGATCGGCTGCGAGAACTCCGAGCAAGAGACAGACAGTGAGTAACACGGTGACCCCCTTAACTATTGAGGATCATCGGATACTCCTGAGTTGCCTACAACTTACCAAGGTAACTTTTTGAATTCCCGAAAAATCTAAAGTACCTGCCCGGCTGGGTACTTGAGTGCGAAGCCACGATTTTGCTGGGAATTCTCATCAAACAAGAAGACGCGGCTCCGGTGAAGAAGCCTTGACGAGACAAGTTTCCGTGTGTCGAGCTGGTCATTTTCGCAAACGACGCTTCAACACACCGCCAATCGCCAGCAGTCCAGAGCCAATCAGCGCGATGCTCGCAGGCTCAGGCGCGGTTGAACTGCCGAGGATTCCTCCGCTGGAAATCGCACCCGAAGCGGTGCTTCCCGAGTCGATAGGAGGAGTGTGGGAAGACGAAGAGACGGAAAAACCGGGAGGTTCGATGCCGCTGGATTTCCAGAGCGCAGTAAAGATGCCACTGCTACTGGCAACGGTCAATGGTCGCGAGCTGCGAGGCGCAGCATTATTGGAAATCGATGTGGCAACGGCGCTGGAACCGACGACGAAGTTGAAATTGGCTGTCAGGCCATTCATGTTAACCGCAAAAATGTTGGGCGTAGACGCAGCCGTGACGATGGAATTGTTGCCGGTGAGCCACATCCCGGAGGGAGCGGCGTTCGTGCCGGGATGAGCACCGCCAACAACGCAGCTAGACTGAGCACACACTCCGAAAGGTGAAGTGTGCGGTCCCGAACCAGTGGGGCCGAAATAGATTGTGCCGCTGGTTTCCGGTTCGATGATGATCTCTGTCTGGGCGGCAGCGCCAACTGAAAGAAGCATCAGCAGCGAGACTGCAGGCAAACCAAGGTTCAAGAAGCTTCGCATGTCACTTCCCTTGGCAATAACGGACTGCACAGACGAGAGAGAAAGACCACCTCACAATATTTATGCGTTCGCGCTCTCTGGTTGCAATGAAAATCAGACTGCGCCGGGAACCTTGGGGTTCGCAACGCAGTTACTTCCGTTCACAAATTTACTCATCGGTTGCACATTGCTTCCATAAACCGGATCAGCGCTGAAGCATCAGCGCAGATTTTCCAGATTCTGGCGGGCATCTTTGGCAGGGTCGCCTGAGAGCTTCAGGCGGAGGGCGTTTTGCAGTTCGGCCTTGGCGTGGGAGCGGTCGCCCGAGGCAAGGAGCGCAAGTCCGAGGTGGTAATGATAGCTGGCCTGTTTGGGCGTGCTACGGACACACTCCTGAAAGAGAGACCTCGCCGCGAGGTAATTGCCCTTCTTGTAATTGACCCAGCCTAGAGTGTCGGTCATGGATACAAGCGCGGGCATCTGCTCCCTGGCTTTTTGCGCAAGATTCAGGGCGTGGTCGAGATCGAGATTCTGCTGGGCGCAGACCCATGCGAGGTTGGATTCGGCGACGGCGAAGTTAGGATCAGCCATCAGCGCGCGTTGAAAGCTCTTGCGCGCCGAGTCTAGATCATTGTTGTCCATGTATAGGTTGCCGATTAAGGTGAGCAACGGAGGGAAGTTCGGCTGAAGAACAAGGGCGCGATTATACGTATCAAGCGCGTCAACTGTGCGGCCTAGCTTCTGTTGAGTGGAGCCGAGCGTGAGATAGGCAGAGGTCAGGCTGGGGTCAAGCGCAACGGCGCGGGCGTCGGCTTCTGCAGCCTCGGCGTACATTTCGCGCTTGCTCAGAATGGTCGCCAGCAGGTGCTGGGCTTCGGCGGATTTCGGGTGGAGGCCGGCAAACTGGCGAGCGCACACAACCCCCAGTGAAGACTCCGGGCCATTCACAAGAAAATCGAAATACTCGGCGGCGAGAACAGCGTTATCCGGCTGCAGGCTGAGTGCTAGCTGATACTCGTGCTCGGCTTCGGCACGGCGCTTCTCTACTGTCCAAGCCTTGGCCATGCGCGCGTGCGGCCAGGGATCGCGCGGCGCCAGGCGTTGCGCCACGGAGAATTCCTCGCGAGCGGAAAGGTATTCTTTGGCGGCATAGTGGACAGCTCCGAGCAAGAGGTGTCCGGCGGAAGCGGCAGGTTCAAGTTGAATACAGCGCTCAGCGTCGATGCGGGCGGCGTTGATCTCACCGCGCGAGAGCAGCAGTTCGGTTAGCGGCCTCCAGGCCTCCACCATCGCGGGATCAAGACGGACAGCATTCTGATATGCGTCGCGGGCCTGGTCAAGGGCTCCGCTGTGCCACTGCGCATTACCGAGAACGAGGTGGGCGATGGCAAGTTCGGGAGTTTCTGCTACCTGGCGCTGCAAAAGCTTCACCGCTTCTGCAGCGCGGTTCTGCGCGAGCAGAATCTGGGCGCGCTGGACATTTGCGATGGGATTGGGACTCTCGCGGGTAACCTTCTCGTTGAGCGCCTGGGCATCCGCGATGCGGTTGGAACTGAGGTAAAGGGCGATGATGCGATTGGTCAGCTCAATGTTCTTGGGAGCGGCGGCGAGTCCGCGCTGATAGGTGGCGAGGGCGCGCTCGGTCTCGCCCAATCCGGCGTAGAAATCTCCGGTAGCAGCGGTGACCTCAGAATCCGCGGGGTTAGCGCGAAGCAACTCCTCCATTTCGGTAACGGCATCATTGGGGCGCGACTCGGCAACAAGGACTTCGGCAAGGATGACAGTCAGAGGAAACGCCTTGGGATTGTGCGCAATTCCCTGGCGGAGAGTGCGCTCGGCATCAGCAGGGCGCTGCTGAATGCGATAAAAGTTTGCCAGGTCGGCGTAGGCCATGGGAAATTCAGGACCGGTCTGCACAGCCTTTTGCAGGTTGCTTTCCGCGGCGGGATAGTTTTGCAGACTCAGCTCCATGAGGCCGAGATTGATATATCCGGAGGAATCATTGGGAGCAAGCTTGATTTCGCGGGCAAAAGCATCGCGCGCTTCGGCGTTGCGACCGCTGCTTAGATAGACGGAGCCCAAGAGCTGGCAGGCTTCGGCGTTATCAGGGTCGCGCTGGAGAATGGCGCTGGCTTGCTCTTCTGCCTGATCAAGCTGGAGGGCTGAGAGATAAAGGCGTCCAAGGGCGAGTCGGGCTTCGGTCAGGCCGGGATCGAGTTGTACCGCGCGCTGGAGAGAGCCGAAAGCATCCTGCCAGTGGGCACTGGCAACGGCGACTTTGGAGAGCTGGAGGTATGCTTCGGCGAATTGAGGATCGATCCTAAGCGCGTTGCGGAACTGAATCTCAGCCTGACGATACCTGCCCTGCTCCATGAATTTCTCTCCGCTTTGTAGATACTGGCGCTTGGCAACTTCCGGGGCCTTGCGGCATCCGGTGGCAAGCAACAGCAAAACGAAGAGCAATCCGACCATCAAGCGAGAGCGCAAAACGCCTCCAACTGGGAAAGATCTGCGGCAGAGCCGGAAGCCGCGCAGGCTACTGCGGGAGAATTTCATCGAGCCTCGGTGCGATGAGACTTGCAAAATCGATCGCAGACTGAGTGGCGCGCGTCTCATCGCCCTGAACGGGAACGGTGATGCGCACCAGGGTGGAATCTGTGCGGTGGTACAAAATGGCATCGCGGATGGTGTGATACTTGGCGCGATACTCGCTGGCGATCAGGCTACCGTGCGATTGATACCAGTACAAGACAACATAGCGCTGACGGTCGTTCTCCACGATGTACAGGTTAGCATCGGCAAGGCGGCCATCGGCAAACGGGAGCGCAATACGCGAGGAGCGAATGGGTTGCCATCCTGCGCCGGGAAGACAGTTCTTTGGGGAATGGACCGAATCTCCGGCGCGCTGGCTTTTGAAGTAAGCAACGTAAAGGCCGATTTGTTCGCCGGGCTCTCGGGAATATACACGGTTCAGGTAATTGTCCACACTGGAGGCGGCGACCAGTCGGGGCTCGATGCTGATGTCCTCGGAGGTCCATCCATCGATGGACGAAGGGAGGTTCTGCAGCAATGCGGGGTGCACAGCATCGGCGCGGGGTACTGAGCACACGACGGCTGCAGCCAATATGAGGATCATGGTACTCCACCAGCGATAGCCGTTCATCGCGAACTCCGGCGAGCGGCTATGCGGTGTGAGAGGCTGCTGAGGGCCGCATGGCAGAGCAGGAGCAGCAGAGTGGAGACGAAGAAGAGGAAGACTCCTGAGAGCAAGTGCGGCCAGCCCTCCAAGTCAGAAGCGCCGCCGAGTTCAGCGGAAATCGCGGCGAAGACAACGCGTCCAGCATTGCCGGCCACGGCGATGGGAACGACGCAGAGGCAGAGTATCAGGCGAACGAGATTGTTCTTCTCCGCGAAGTACGAGTACACCACGGCAATCGTCAGCAGAGACATCAGCGAGCGCACTCCGCTGCATGCCTCAGCAACCTCCAAGCGCGTGGAGGAGAGGACGATGACGTTGCCTTCGCGCAGAACCGGGAAGAGATTGAGCACGTGAAGAGTCCAGGTGGCAAGGCGCGAGGCCAGAACCTGCAGCGGGAAGACGATCTGGTAATAAATGACACCGGGCAAAGGAATCATCAGCAGGAGCAGTAGGAGCGGAAAGGCCACAGCGCGCAGCATCCGCCAGCCCCAGAACCAGACGACAAGACCAGCGAGGACGCCGAGCAGTGAGATGCGCTGGAGAAAGAGTTCGGCGCCGAGGGTTCCGACGACGAGAATGCCGAGCGAAGCGCAGAGGATCGGCATACCGATCCACGACGGACGGGATACGACGCCGCGGAGTTCCTGGCGGCGCTGCCACAGCACGTAGGCGCTGAAAAGCGGCACCAGAAAGCCGTGCGAATAGTCAGGCTCCCTCCACCACTGGCTGGCAAGGTGTACAAGCACTGGGGCATAGGTCAGCAGCACGCAGACGCTTAGGACGTAGAGACGCCAAGGAGCGAAGCGCTCAAGGCCGGGAATGGCCTGAGGCGCAAGGACCGGCGCGGTCTGTGCTTTGTTCATCATTCGCGGCTCACGTATGTGCATTCAGTGTGCCAGAAATACGCACAAAGGGTGAGCGCAAAATGCGCAGTATCCAAATTTTCCAATCCACTTAACCGTACCGGGACGGTTACCATGGAGTCCATCCGCGACTGCCTGAAATGCGGTATTTGGACTCGTAATCGAGAGGCGCTTGCGTATAATGACGCTGCGTGAACAACGATTTCGTGATCTATGATTCAATGCGCGGACGGCGTTGCAAGGCCCGGATGATAAGGGTCTGCCTTGCGCATGGGACAAAGAACCAATGAACGACACTGAGCTCGATCCGCAAGCACCCTCTGCCGAATACCAGGCTGCGCCGACGCTCGCCGTGCTGATTCCGACGCTGAACCGGCCGCAAGACCTTGTGTTGGCGGTGAAGACATTGCTGAAGCAGACGCGATTCCCGCAGGAACTCATTATTGTGGACCAGAGCACGAGCAACGAATCAGAGCGGCTGGTGCGCGCGATGTTTGCAGAGCGACCAGAGCGGGCGGCGCAGTTTGAATTGCGATACACGCGCGATCCCGACGTCCGCGGGCTGGCGACGGCGCGTAATCTCTTGCTCGACCTGAACCGGTGCAGCATCTTTCTGTTTCTGGACGATGATGTGGAACTGGAGGAAGATTTCATCGAGAAACTTCTGGAAGGATACGCAGAGGATTCGGAAGTCACCGGAATCTCCGGCATTATCACCAACTACAAGCCGGGAGGACTCGCCACACGCGCATGGAACTGGCTGTTTGTGCGTGGACCATTCCATGATGAGCGCCAGGAAATCTATTACCGCGCCAATGAACTGCGCAACGCAGGGAGAATCGCGGTCAGCCGATTTGGCGGTGGGCTGATGAGCTTCCGCACGGAGCGCATCCGCGGTCTGCGCTTCGACCCAAACCTAAAGGGAGGCGCAGAGGGCGAGGACGTTGACTTCTGCCTCCATCTGCCTGCCGCAGCGAGGCTGGAGATTGATCCGCGGGCAAGGCTGGTGCATAACGTCAGCACATCGGGCCGCAAGAACGAGCACTGGATCGCCTCCGTGGTGCGCGGCAGCAGCTATCTTTATTACAGGAATTGGCGGCGCGGGGTGCTGAATCGCATAGCCTTTGCGTGGTTGATATGCGGCTTTGCATTACTCTCGCTGATGGCAAGCGCGAAGCGCCGCTCGCTTGCTCCATGGAAGGCATTCACAACAGCGCTGAACTATGGAAAGACGGTTGGCCTCGCGAAATGCTGAGGCAGCGGATCACTCGGCAGGTACCCACCGAAGGACGCCGCTCATTCGTAACAAGAAGTGTTCACGCTCATTGGAAGTCAGAGCGAACCTCCATGCAAGCATTAGGAAGAGCGTGGCCTGCCACGAAGCGGAGAACAACAGCCATCCGGCGCTGTAAGCGTGTTGCCACGGTCGCGTGGCAGCGCAAGCAGCAAGCACGGCAACCAATACCAGCAGGGGACGGCCCAAGGCTTCACGCAGATAACGGTCCGGCGGCAGAGCGATGGTTCGCAAGGCGTACCAGGGTTGGATGAGCACCTGCACAACGATCATGGGCACGGCGGTGCCGAGGGCAATCCCAATCAACCCATATCGCATACCCCAGTAAACGCTGAGCGCCAGGTTGGCTGCGCCTTCCCCTAGATTCCACCAGCCACGCAACTGATGACGCCCTTGCGCGAGCAGCAGGTCTACCGAAGGCTGCTGAGCCAACATCAGAAAATAGCCGGAGAGCAGCACCAGCATCAGCGGATAAGAGCTGGAGTAGCGCGAGCCAACCCAGAAGCGAATCAGCGACGCTCCATTCACCAGCAGAAGCACGCTGACGAAGAGGCTAAGCAACAGGCATAGCCGGGTCGCCCGCAAAAAGCTTTCGGCCAGAGCTTCATTGTCGCTTCGCCCCGCGTGTTCGCTCATCAATCCGGAGAGCGGACTGGCAAGCGAAAAGCCCATCTCACGGAAGAGGACCATTAATCGTCCGGGAATCACAAATGGCGTGATGAAAGCGATCCCCAGCACGCGTCCGATGACCACCGAATCGATGAAGAAGCGGAGCTGGTCGCCGAGCGTTCCGAGAAAGGCGTTTCCGCTGAAACTAAGCAGCTCGCGAATGCGGGCTTTGGAGACTATTCGCAGAGAGAAGCGCAGCGCGGGATCGGCGATGCGGATCAGGCGGGAAGAAACGATCAGCGACAGCAGCGAACAGCACAACGTAACGCCGGCAACCGAGATCACTCCATGGTGCAGATGGAGAACAAGGACGATGAGCGATGCGCGAAGGATTCCGATAGAGGCGGAGTTGAGATTGTAGAAGTCGAAGCGGCGAAAGGCACAGAGATAGGTGCCAAGGTTCTGCGAGAGAAACGCCGTGGCAACCGAGCCGCCCGAGAGCAGAAGTAGCGCCCGGAAGACCGGGAGGTCGGCGGGGGCGACGACGAAGAAGCGCGGCATGAAGAAGACGGCTGCAACCGCCGCCAGCACGATGAGCAGGGTGGAAGCACAGGCGATTACGATGCCCGAAGCAAAGGTGCGGTCCAGTTCCTCACGCTCGCCGCTTCCGACATAGCGGGCGAGGAAGCGGAACATTGCGGTGCGCATGCCAAAGTCGAGGAGGCCGCAGGAGTCCAGCACGGCTGCGACCAGCATGTACATGCCGAAGTAGAGGCTTCCGAGACCGTGTACGAGAATGGGCGTGACGATCAGCGAGAGCAGCGCGTTGATTCCGAGACCTGCCCAGTTGGCGAAGACACTGCGCAGAGCGGAGGCTTTCGCCACCGCGCCGTTTTCCGACGACGTACCCAGAGCGGGTTCCGGCAGTGCGCGGTTTGTAGTCTTCGTTGGCAAAGCTTGTAGAGTTCCCTTCCCGTTCAGTGGCGCGTCAGCCAGTTTCCCACACGAATTGGAACGTGTTCCAGCTCCGGAGGCGGTTCCGCTGCCGGCGCGACCGTTACTGGCGCAAGCGCTGCCTCATCTTCAATCTCTTTCTTCTGAACCTCTTCCTCTTGGTTGTTCGCAGCGCGGAGGGTCTGTTGCATTAACGGCTCCATGCAGGCAGAGAGAAAGATGGCAAACCAGAACAGCTTGGCGTGCTTGGCGGAGAGAAACATTACGGCCGCGGAAAAGCCGACGAGTCCGCTGCCGACCGAGGTGCTCAACATGGTGTAATAAGCGTCTTTGGCTGCAACCGCCGAGCGGCGCATAAGCGCCAGGGAGCGCAGGCTGAGTCCTATAACAGACAGGAATAGCAGGAGGCCGACTGCGCCCAACTCTACCGCAGCCTCAAGATAGGTGTTGTGAGGCACTACGAAATCGAGTTCGACACCAGGTGGCAGATAGCGGTGCATGTACTTGGGAAAGTTATATAGTCCGACACCGAAGACCGGATGATCTTGAAAGATTTTGCCCGAGACAGACCATAACTGAAGGCGGATGTTGCTGGATTCCTGATCGCTCTCATTCGGCTTGAGCAGACGATCAAGCGGCGAATAGGGCGAGACAAAGGCGAGAGCCAGTATCGCGGCCAGGATTACGACCGCAATCAGACGGCGGCGGGTCTCATGCAACTGCCACAGGAACATGCAGACGAGTCCGATGAAGCCCCCGCGCGAGGCGGCGAGAACAAAGGCGATGAGCGTGACCACCATGCAGCCGATGGCTCCCACGCGCTGCCAGAGGCGCGGCGCGTAGAAGATGGGACAGAGCATCATGGGCAGCACGATGAGGGCCGACGCGCTGAACATATTGGGATCGCCCGCAACCCAGCCTGGGCGATATGAGAGGCCCTCGCTTCCCACGTTGGCAACCCATTCTCGGATGAGATAAAGCGAAACAACGCCGATGGAGGCGGTGACCGCTAGCACCGTGTTTTGCAGCCGCTCGCGTGAATCCACCAGAATCATGACGGTAATGAAGAAGAGGAACTGCGAGAGGAAGATTCCTACGAAATCCGTGAACGTGATCTCTTCGGCGGTGAAGGCGTAAGAGGCGATGGCTAGCGCCACGTAGGCGGCAAAGGCCTTGGCCTGCGCGGAAGAGAACAGCATGGGCAGCTCGCGTCTGCGAGGAAGATAGGTGAGCGCGTAGAGGAAGCAGACTGCGCCGATGATTTTCTCCAGCGTGAGGCCGCCGATCTCCATGCCAAAAAGACCATGATCGACAAAGGGCAGCGAGAGCAGGAGAAAGTAGAAAAGAATCATGCGTTCGAGCTCCCGGCCGGAGCTGAATTGGCGTGGACTGCCGCGAGAAGCTTGCGAAGCTGCTGACGCAGCGCAGGAATGCTGTACTGCTCTTCCACGGCAAGCCGTGCGGCGTGTCCCATGGCTGCGGCACGTGCAGGATCGGTGAGCAGCAAGGCGATGGCTTCGGCAAAGTCGCGCGGCTTGTCTTCCAGAAGAATTTCATGCCCGTGGCGCAGGTCCAAACCTTCAGCACCGAGGGTGGTTGACACGATAGGCTTGGCCATCGCTGCGGCTTCCAATATCTTGAGACGCGTTCCACTGCCGATGCGCAGGGGAACCACGCAGACGGCGGCCCGGGCAATGACCGGGCGGAGCTCGGCAACGGTGCCGGTGAAGCGAACATCGGGAAATTCCTGATAGCGGCAAATCAGCGCGGCGGAGGGATTGCGTCCGGCGAGAACGACGCGCACGGATGGCACAAGCTGGCGCAACCTCGGCAGAATGTCAAAGATGAGGAAGTCCGCTCCGTCCTGATTGGGAAGCCAATCCATTGCTCCAACAAACAGCACGGTGCGGCCATCGTTGCAGACACCAGGCGCGTATTTCTCAACATCCACAACGTTGGGAACAACAAACTGGCGCACGTTGGGAGAAATCTCACGCAGCACATCCCCATCGCAGGAGGAGCAGACGGCAACCGCCTCTGCCAGGTCGCAGGCGGCAGCTTCCAGGCGCTGAATCTTGGTGGCTTCCAGCGCTGCGTAAAGCTTCTTTAGCGGATTACGCTCTCTTGTGCCGAACTGGCGCACAATGCGACAGGTGATGTCATGCTTATTGAGCACGACGGGCACGCGATTTCCGGCCGGAATGTTGCCCGCCATGTAACAGTCGTCGCAGAGAATCACGTCGAAATCCGTTCTCGAAAGGTGCTCGCTCACCATTAATTGCATGGCAGGCGCGGTGAGGCGGACAGCTCCATAAGGCTTGGGGCTGAGAACGGCCGCGAGACGGCGAAGCGTACTTCCCTCCGGAGCCGGAAGAAGATGATACTCATGGCACAAGCCGCGGAATTCGCGTGAAGGTGCAGCGATTTCTTCCGGGCTGGCAAAGGCGAGCACCGTCACCTCATGCCCCTCAAGGGCAAGCGAGCGCAGCAGGCTGCGATTTCGTACGCGGTGCCCGGCGGTGGCGGGAACCGGCGGCGAGAGCAGGACGGCGAGGATCTTCATCGCACACCCCGCGCCAACGGATTGAAGGCAGTACACTGCAACTAGCCTCCCTCCACCAATCCGACTTTGCGCAGTACCTGCACGGCGGCGCGGAACGGGTAGAAGACGAAATTCTTCTCCAGCATATATTTCACAAACCAGCGATAGCGGCTCATGTAGTCCATGGCGGCGATCGCTTTATCGAGAATGGCCGGCTCGAACTGCGTGGCATGGCCCGCGAAATCTCCATCCACGGAGATGGCATCCTGCTGCCATTGTCCGAGGCCTTTTTGCGCGGTCAGCATCAGGTGCTGGCAGCGCAGCGGATCAAGCCCGGCAAGACGCATGCCAGTTGCGTCAATCGCCACGCTGTCACGACTGGCGAGCAGCAAATCCATACGCCGGGGCTTGCCGTTTGCTGGACCGCGGCCTTCCATGGCAATGATCGCATCCATGATGGAGATCTGCGGTTTGAAGATGGCATGCAACTCGGCCAGCATGGGATTGAGGTATTGATGCAGCAGGATACGGTCGTATTGCGGAACGCATCCCCATTGATTCTTGATTGAACCGGTGAAGTAGGTAAGTGCGTGCGTCTTGAGCACCGGCAAGGTGATGAAGACGTCATTGTTCAGCATCAGGCGCGGCAACTTCACTCGGCCCGCGGGTGGCACATTCACCTCGACCTGCTCGGCTTCACTGAGGTTGACCAGGGTCACGCCGAGCGCTTCCAGCGCCCGATAGCCGGAGACGTCAAAAGCTTCCCATGCCGTCTGACGAAGTCCGTCCGATTCCACCATGTAGACCTTATCAGTGCGGGTCAGCAGAAGCTCGCACAGCGCGTAAGCGATGCGCGGATCGGTGTTGGACATCGCCCATTTTTCCGGTACTGCAGTGCAGAGGTTCGGCTTGACGACCACGGTGGAACCTGGTGCGACCAGGCTTTTCCAGTCACAGAATTCCATGCACTCTCGCACTGTAGAAGCGAGTGTCTCATCATTGACACCGCGCAGAATGACTGCGCTGGATTGCTTACTCACTGATCACACCATGCTTTCCGTCCCGGTTGCAGGCCAGGATAGTTTAGGTAAACACTGCTCATGAACGCGTCTCCAAGGTGAACTCTTTGTAATTCCATACGAGTTGCGCAACAATTCCGTCGCATGCTGCCTTGGGACTCCCGTTCACTGGCAGAAGACTGCTGACCGAGCGCAGAGTCCGTGGCACATCGTTAATTGGCTTATCGAAACACCCCTGGTGCCAGCGATGGGCGGCCAGATAAATCGCGTGGCGCGGCGTCAATCCCGCGCAGAAGAGCGAGAACCACCTCGGCCAGTAGCGGACGGAGCCCAGCCATCCGGTGCGACGCACAACGTAGAGCCAGCCGCGCAGTAGCTTCTTTTTTCCCTCGCCGCGACCGAAGGCGCGAACCATCGACTCTGGATCGCCACTATCGTTGCCGGATAGCTGCTGAAGCTGCCAGAGCCACACCTGCCAGGCCAAGCCGGTAATCCGATCTTCAAAACTGTTGCCGAAATCGACGGAAATTTCCGATTGCAGTTTGGCCGAGGTGGCCACGCGCAACAGCGGCATGAACTCTTCCAACGAGATTGGTAGTTGCTGCGCGGCAGGCGCGAGAGCGAACTCTTCCATGCAATGAAGACGGGCGCGATAGCCTGCGTCAAAGCGTCCGAAGAAGACCAGCATGGACGAAGCAACGTCGAGGCACAGCTTGATGCTGCGATAACGAACGTGGGACGCGCTTGGTTCGATGCTCATCTGCTCGATCAGCCGATTGCTCAACATTCGCCAGGCGTCTTCGCGCGAGAGATTGGCGGCGGAATAGTTCGGAATCAACGAGAGTATTGTCGGTTCGCCGAAGAGCACCACCCCGCAGGAGCGCAGTTCATAGCTGTAGATGTGGGGCGGCAGATGACGCAGGTACGCGCCATGCACCACGCTGAGACTGACCTCAACGCTAACGCCTCGTGCAGCAAGAAACTCACCGGCGAGTTGGCACAACGAGCGCGAGGCCTGCCGCGAGGGCAGTGGAGCGTCGTCATGCAGCACGACCAGGGCTTCGACATCGCTTTGCAGGATCGCTTTCCCCTCATGATAGATGTAGCTCTCCTCATTTCTTGCCAGGCTGCCGGTGAGCACCACTGCACGCAGGTGTGTACCGAAGGTCTCGCGGCAGGCGCGCACCAATCCTTCTTCAACCGGAAACGCCAGCGCAGGCTCGGTGTACTCGACCTGTACGAAGTCAGTCATCTTAATCCTCCGGGTTGCGCTGCGACTCGAGACTCTCCGGGTTGCGGAAGTTGCCTGCCGGTCTTGGTCTGCCACAACTCTTCGTACAGGTTCTCAGTCTCGCGAATCTGCCGCTCAAGCGTGAAATTCTTGCGCACCCACTCGGCACCGGCGGCGGCCAGTTGCGCGGCATGCGCGGGATCGCGGAGCAGGCTTGCAATGGCTCCGGCGAGTGCGGCGACGTCTCCGGGTGGAACCGTGAGACCGGTCTTGCCGTCCACAATGATTTCCGGCGTGCCGTCCACGGCGGAGGCGACCATTGAGCGCTCTGCGGCCAGGCACTCAATGGCGAAGAGCGGCAGGCCTTCGGCGAAAGAAGGCAGCACACAGATGTCGGCAACGCTCATCCACTGGCGGGTATCAGGCGAGTGGCCGGGTATATGGACGGAACCTTCAAGGCCCAACTCACGAACCTGCATTTCCAACAACGAGCGCAGGCTTCCATCGCCCAGCATCACGACGCGCAAGTCAGGAAACTCAGGCTTCAGCAAGGCCATTGCCTGCAACAGCACGGAGTGGCCTTTCTGCGGCTCAAGACGTGCGGCCACCAGCAGCACGCGATCACCCTGGTTAAAACCAGCGCGGCGCTTCAGATCCGCAGGCACGGCGGGGGCGCTCTCAAATCGTGAGATATCGCAGCCGTTGCGAATGACCGTAACCTTTTTCTCCGGCAGTTTTTTTTCTTCAACTAGATATTTCTGGTTCGCCTCAGAGACGGCGATATAGCGATCAACAAGACGACCCGCCACGCGGTCAAAGACGAAATTTGCCTTCCATCCCTTGCGCCAGTACTCGCGCACATGCGGCGTCTCCACGGTGACCGGCACACCCGCCCAACGGCCCACCGGCGAAGCCAGGATGCTGGGACGGAAGCCGTGTGAGTGCAGCACCTGCACACCTTGACGGCGCAGAAAGCTCGAGAGCTCCCACATCAGCCCAAATTGCCGATGAGAAAACAGTGCGAGTGGAAGCACTTCCACGTCATCCGGCAGCCCCGGTCGCAGCAGCGCGATCAACTCGGCGGGACAGACCAGCAGCGGACGGAAGCGCCGGCGATCGAGTCCCCGCAGCAGGCATAGCATGTGCTCCTCTGCGCCTCCGCGCACAACTTCATTGTCAAACATACAGATGGCAAGCGCGGCGCTCATGCAATCGCCTCCTGCATGATACCGAAGATGTCGCGCACGGTGACCAGCGGTTCCGTTGGCGCACCGCTGGCGAGAAAGACGGCGCTGGAGTTCGCATCGTCGGGGTGATAGCCGTGCATACCAGCGGGCTTCCAGCCTTTACCGTTGAATCCACCCTCGGCGACAATGCATCCGGGATTGAGCAACGCGACCACCTGCCCATAACGCCGATCGGGAAAGTACACTCCGAATTCACGCAACTCGTCATCGCTGAGAATCCGTGCATAGTCGAGTTCGCTCAGCCGACCGCAGATCAAGTTGCGCGCCCACGCCGAGAAAAACCAGAAGCGCGCCATGGTTGAGTCATACACGGCGAGGTAGTCTCGCGGAGTTTCCAATCCGCAGCCATCCACAACGGCGGCCATGTCGCAATGCCGCACAACCTGAGTCATGCCGTGATCGGAGAATACTCGCAAGCGCGCGTGTGCGTCGCGCCGCTGCGCTGCCTGAAAAACGCGTCGGAGTTCTTCCTCATACCATGCCAGTTTCGCCGCAATGTTTTCGGGCTCGGCGCGGTGCAAGTGGAGATACATATCCAACTCGGAGAGATAGAGAAAGAAAAACTTCTCTTTTCCATCCGCGATATCACGAGCCGCACGTTCCATGATCTGCTGGTCAGTAAGCGGATCTTTGTAGGAGTAAATCTTGTGACCGATGCCCTTCTCGTGCAGCAGGTCAAAGATGGATTGCTGGCCGGGGACGCCATTACGTGCATAGATATTGCGGCTCTCCGCCCAGTGAAACCAAGGCAGGGTCTGCGGCGGAACGCTGACATCAAAATTGCTGCCCATGCCAAGCACCCGGCGTCCGAGCTCGGTAAGCAGGCGGCGTCCGATGCGGTTGTCAAGCAATTGACCGGGAAGTTTGCCGAACCTTCGCATGGCGCGGAAAGGAGAGTGCTCCGGATCGAAATACACAAGGTTCCACATGCCGTTTTCGGCAGGAGTGCGCCCGGTGAGAATCGAGGGAATGATGCCTGAACTGAAACCAAGCAGCGTACGCAATGACTGCTGGTGGGGCAGGAACTGGGCGAGAAATGGACGCTCGCGAATCAACTCCCAGCCGAGAGCGTCAATGAGAACGAAAATACTTACGCCGCTCATTTAGACTCCTGGCTGATCTTCATGCCAATTCCCAGCAAAATTCGCTTCGGAATTTGAAGGAGCGCATGGCGGGCGCCGCGGGCCAGCAATGGAAAGGCTTTTCCCGTTGCCAGTGCACAGAACTGTGCGAGGTCAGTATCGCAATAAACCGCCAGACGAGAAATCACGTTGGCATCCGCTTTGGCGAGCCATGGACGAGAGGAGCATATCCAGCGGAAACCTGCGCGCTGTGCCGTATCCGTAAGTGAGCGATCCAGTGAGCCAAACGGGGCAGAAAATGTGGATACGGGCACGCCAAGGCGATCTTCCAACGTCATGCGTGAAGTGTGGAGTTCACGTTCGGCCTTGGCCGGCGGCAATACTGGATAGTAAATGTGTTCAAGCCCATGCGAACCGATAGTCATGCCTGCCGCGCTCATCTCGCGCAATTGGCTCCAGGTCACGTACCCGGGAGCGTCCACGAGCGCTGTGGTAACAAAAAACGTCGCGGACATCCGCTGCTCCATCAGGGCGGGGAAGGCGAGTTCGTAATGGCTGGCAAGACCGTCATCAAAAGTCAAAATTGCGTTTCGTCCACAGGGCCCCTCTTGCAGGCCAGAGACCGGCAGGACGCAAAATTCCTGCTCACGCAAGAAAGAAAGGTGTTCACGGAACACCGGAAGAGGCGTGGTATAGCGCTCCCCGCTGGTGGAATCGGAGCACACATTGTGATACATGAAGACAGGGACTCCGCGAAACGGAAAGCGCGGAGAAATCATCCTGTGCGCTGCCATGCGGCCTCCTTGCCTCCCGAGATACTGCGCACCAGGCCGACGAGAAGCGCCATGTTCATGGCAACAAGGAAGTATCCGACCAGGGTGAAGCGCACATGGCTGAGAGGCTTGCGAAAGACAAATCCCATGGCAGCCCACAGCACGATCAGAATCTGCACGAGAAGGGTGAAGCAGTACAAGGACTGGCGCAGCAGGAACAGATTGCTGAGGAAGACCAGTATCATCAGCACGGGGATGATCCAGCGTAGAAGCTTGTGCGAGAAGAATGCGAAGGACGTGAAGCGTGTCTTCGGAACACGCAGGAGCGCGGGAAGAGCGCGAAAACTTCCGGTTCCAATGCGGACACGGCGATGGAATTCGCCGGCCACGCTGGTGGCTGGGAAATCAACGGCCTTCGCCTCAGGATCGTAATGCACCTGGAACCCCGAGCCGCGGACGTTCATCAGGGTGAGAATGTCATCCACAAGAACATCCGGCGAGGGCGGCGTGTAAATGTCGCCGCGTACGGCGTAAATTGCGCCGCTTGGAGTGAGTGTGGCGCCAAGGCGTGCTTCCATTAGGCGCAGCGCCGTTTCATACTTCCAGTAGAGGCCTTCGGTCTGGCTGGATTCAGCGTTGCACTGAAAGCTGAGCGCTCCGCATACTGCGCCGATGGTGGGATCTTGAAAGTGGCGCACGAGTTTACGGACCGCGTCAGGGGCGAACATCGTGCTGCCATCACAGAGAACAAAGATGCTGTTGCGGGCGCGCTCCACGGCTACAGCCAGTGCAGCGCATTTTCCGGCCCGCTCACTGCGAATCACAACCTCAAAGCGCGGATCGTCGATGGTAGCAAGAATTGCGTTGGTGCGGTCTGACGAGCCATCCGAGACAACAACCACCTGCAGTTTGTCGGCAGGGTAATTGAGTTCTTTCGTGTTCTCTATCTTCGCGGCCAGATGCTCTTCTTCGTTGTAGGCGGCAAAGAGCATGGTGACCGTCGGCAGTTGAGCGTCCAACAGCTCGCCGCGACGGCGGTCACGCCGGTAGTGAATGAACTGCCAGTCGCGCTTCATCTGCACCAATCCGTAGCAGACAAATAACACCACAGGATATCCGACGTGGGCGTACATGATGAGCGCCACCGCGGTCCAGAAAACAATTAGGGAAATGATGGAGATCATCTCGCCCCCCTGCCCAGCAGCAAAGTTTTTGCCGTCTTGAAGATAATCAGCAGGTCGAGGCCAATTGAAAAATGCTTGATGTAGAAGAGATCGAACGCTAGCTTTTCGACATTGTCCTCAACGGTACTGCAGTAACCACGATTGATCTGCGCCCACCCGGTCACACCGGGGCGCACGCTCCAGCGCAGTTTGTAGAACGGGATCGCGCCGCGCAACTGTTCTTCCTGCTCGGGAACGAATGGTCGCGGCCCGACCAACTGCATGTCACCGAGCAGAATGTTCCAGAGTTGCGGCAGTTCATCAAGACGCGTTGAACGCAGCCAACTTCCGAAGCGGGTGAAACGTTCATCCTGCGCCTCGGCGGGGCGCACGCCATCTGCTCCATTGCGCATGGAGCGGAACTTGTAAAGCGTGAACAGGCGGCCATGCAAGCCAATCCGCTTCTGGCGGAAGATGATAGGACCGCGCGAGTCTACCTTGATGGACAACGCGACGAACAGCATCACCGGCAGCGTCAGGACAAGAAGCGACAAGCTGACCACCGACGACATGATGCGCTGAATGAGAAGCGAAAAGGTAGAGACCTCAAAGGCCGGCGAAAACAGCAACATACTCGGACGCAGCGAGTCCAGATACACCTTGCCCGTAATGTTCTCGTAGAGTTCGCTACCCTCCTGCACCACTATACCCTCTTCCTTCATGTCGAGCAGGAGATCTACCGGCAGACGCCCACGGCGCTCGCCCATGGCTACCACCACGCGGCGGATGTTGTAGGTGTCAACGAGGCGGCGCAGATCTCTCGCCGGAACCGATTGCGCAAGGCGATCCCTGGAGACATCGCCTTGCTCGGAAACCTGACACATCAGCCGGAAACCCAGCTCCGGACGGGCATTCAGGATCGATGAAATCTGCGACATCACGGCACCTTCGCCGAAGGTGAGAACCCGCTCCTGAAACGCCGGCCAGTGGCTGGCATAACGAAACAGTTGACGCCAGCAGAGCGCGCTCAAAGCGGCCAGACCGGTTCCTGCGAGCACCACTACCAGTTCCAGTCGCACGAAGGGAAACAGTGAATACAGGCAGGCCAGCAGGACAAAAAACGAACCGAAGCACTGAATGAGATTGGTAACAACGTCGCGCGAATTACGCAGCACGCTCAAGTCGTAAAGATCAAAGTAGTACATGCACAACACAAACAGGATGACGATGAGCGCGACACGCGCGTCCGCTCTTTCATATCCCAGGGCGAGCGTGGTGTTCAATGGACCCAGGTAGGCAATCATCGCCAGCAGAAGGGCGAAGGTTGCCAGTACCGCTTCCGAGAGGCCGAGAACCATCGACCTTACCGGAATGTACACATGGGAGCGTCTCGTCACCGGGTAGCTGCCTCCGCTGTCTTCTCGCCGCGAGGTGTGTAGTACTGATCGTAATAATTCACCCTGTCGTAATCGGAGGCGTCATTGAGCACGATACCGACAAGTTTGGGATTGTCGAGACTTTCTACTGCTTTTTTCAGTGCAGTGCGCGACACTGTTCCCTTCCTTACCACCAGCAGCGTGCCATCGCTCAGGCGCGACCATAGATTCGAATCTGCCATCGGCAGCAGCGGCGGAGTGTCGATGATGATCCAGTCAAACTGTTTCGCCAATCCGTTAAACAGCTCAGAAATCCGGGGAGACTGCAGAACCGAGGCCGGGTGTGCCACGTCACCGGCCGGAAGCAGGCACATGCCCGTTTCTCCAATGCGCAGCATGTAATCGCTGATCGGTTTCTCGGGATTTTCCCACCACTCGCCAATACCCGGCTTATCTGACATGCCAAGCATCTTGCAGACTGCAGGCTTGCGCAGATCGCCTTCGGCCAGCAGCACTTTCTGATCAAAACGCGTTGCCAAGGTCATGGCCAGGTTTACGGACGTGAGCGTTTTGCCTTCACCCACCACGCTGCTGGTCACCTGCAGAATGCCAAGGGTTGTACTCAGACGAATATTGGATAGGCGCGCACCGAGCACGCGAAATTTCTCCGCGCCCAGTCCACGTTCGCTGCTAAGTGCCACCAGCCTCGGTGCCGGAATCTCCGAGACGGGAACCACCTTGAGCTTCGACAGGTCTATCTTCGCCTCAGGCTTAGGCTCGACCATGTCATTGAAAGTTGGCGGCAAGTCACGATCCGGAAGAGGTTCGAAACCGAAGTTCGGAATTCCCTTCGAATCGCGTGCGGTTCGCACGAGTTCGGCCAACCGGTCGTCAACCGTCTGGGGCATCTGAAGTGGAGCGGACTGGCGGTCACTCGTGCTCGCGATGAGGGATTCCAAGTCTGACAGATCAGGATTTTCATGGAGCGGCAGCTGTGCCTCCAGCGGGTTGGCCACGCCCGGCCCAGCAACATTGGTCAGCACGGAAGGAAGCGGGACAAAGCTTTCGTCTCCGGGCTCTCTATCTTGTTCTGATCGGCGAAGCGCATCGAAAATTCGGCTCATCCTGCCACCCCTTGGTTCTTGTCGTTTTCCGCGCCAGGTTCTAACAGTCGGGCCAGTCGCAGAAGTGTTCGCACCAGCGTTTTGCGGCTCATCTCGTCATCCCCGGGCTTGCTTGACATCGGCGTGCCGGTCATCTTTGCAGCGGAATTCTTCAGGCTGAGCCGCAGGTCCTGAGCCACTTCATCAATGATTGCCGGCTGAATCGACTGTGCGTGACGTCCGTAACCGCTGATCAACGCGTTGTCACAAAGAGTATTCACAAGCCGCGGAATTCCGTGCGCATAGTGCAGGATGCGCGCCAGCGTGGGCGCTGGAAATATCTGCAAAAGGCGGTTGGGTGCGCCGGCAACCTCAAGACGTCGATCGATATAGCCACGTACTTCCATGTCTGACATCGGCTCCAGGGTGTAGCGCAGACTGATGCGCTGTTTCACCTGGCGCAGTTCCGGAGAATCGAGGTTCTCGTCGAGTTCCGGCTGACCCACCAGCACGATCTGCAAGAGTTTGTGCTTCGAGGTCTCTATGTTGGTCATCAACCGAATCTCTTCCAGCAGCATCGGCGCCAATAGGTGAGCCTCGTCGATAACCAGCGCGCAGATTCCGTTGCGGCGGTAGACCTCAATGAGGTGCTCGTTGAATTGCTGCAGCATTTCGCCGCGGGTGCGCTTCACCTCGCGGATGCCGAAGTCGGTAAGGATCATGCGCAGCAGGTCATCTGCCGAAAGCAGCGGATTCAGAATGTACGCGTGCGCCACTCGCGAACGATGCAGCGTATCCAGCAGACAGCGAACCAGAAGGGTTTTGCCCGTGCCCACTTCCCCGGTAAGAACGATGAATCCCTTCTGCATGAGGACGCCATAGGTCAAGTTGGCCAGCGCTTCATTGTGCCGCGCCGTCGCGTAGTAGAACGCGGGGTCGGGACTCATGCGGAACGGACTTTGGGCAAAGCCATAAAACTTTTCGTACATTGTTCTATCTCCCCAATGACGTGTAGGCGTTGGCGGCGACCATCACCAGCAGCATCACGGTAGCGCAACTCCACTCGAACACGTTGCGAACGCGTCTCTTCTTCTCTTCCAACGGCGTAAACAGGTGAGGAACTCCCGCAAGAATTCGCACTTTGACGATGCGCGTAACATCTTCTTCGCTACGCACGCGATCTTCTACGGCTTCCACCACGATGGCCAACCCAATGCCGACCATCAATCCGGCAAACAGGCCCATCAGGCTCAGCTTGAGCCGATCTGGAGAAATCGGCTTCTTGGGCAGGCTCGGCGGATCGATGATGCGGAACTGCTCGCCCTGCTGACGCTTTTCGAGGTTGGTGGCAAGTTGCGACTGCATCTGCTTCTTGAGCAGCGAGTCGTAGTTCGCCTTGGACTGATCGTAGTCGCGGGTGAGGTCGGAAAGCTGCTGTTCGCGGATCGGCATTTCATTCAGCCGTCCCTGGTAACTTGCGATCTGCTGCTCTACCTGCTGCAACTCGCGCTTCGTATCGGCAATCTCCTGCTGGTTGGCCTTGAGCTGGCTTTCAAACTGGAGAATCGGCGTCATCGTGCGCGGATCGTGAGACTCAGCCGGTGCCGGACTACCGGGCTTTTCGCCCGCGGCCATCTTTGCCTGAATCTCATCCTTCTGTCTTTCGGTGCGCACGATCAGGCGCTTCAATCGCAGCACGTCGGGATGATCGGGCGTGTACTTGGTCTGGTCATCTGCCAGTTCCTGCTTGAGTTTGGCAAGCTGATCCTCGATGCCAGGCAATGTGTTTGCGCCGTTATCAGCCTCAACCTTTACCGACCGGTATTGCGTGAGCAGCGATTCGAAGTAGAGCTTCTGCTCCTGGGCGCGGTTCAATGCCTGGCTCAAGCTGTGCTGCCTGTCTTGCAAGCCGGATAGTATACGGACGTTCGTCTCCATCTGGCTGGGAAGTTGTCCGATGTTTCCGGCCTTGAACTGCTTGGTCTTCCCTTCTTGCTCGGCAAGGCGCGCGCGCGCCGCGTCCAGTTCACTGGAGAAAAACTCAGTGGTGCTCTCGGTGCGCTGCGATTGCTCTTCAATGTTCTGGTCAATAAACAAAGAGGTGAGCTGTTCGTTCACCTGCTGTGCCAGACGCGCCGAGGGAGCGGTGTAGCTGATCTTGAATGCGGTCAGTTGCCCGCGGCGTCCCGGTGCCTCGACCAACTCGGTCTTGATGTCTTTGCGCATCTGCTCGACGACTTCATCGGGGTTGATCTTATTCGCCTCTTTATACAAGCCGAACTGCGCAATGATGTGCTGCAACCTCGTCCGGCTGAGAATCTGCTGCCTCATGCCTTCCAGCCGCTGCTGCAGATCCACTGACACGTTGGCGACCACGTACTCTTCCGGAACCCGCTGCTGCTCGATGAGAATGACGGTCTCCGAGCGGTAGATTGAGGGCAGAAGCCAACTCATGGACCAGATGACAAGCCAGCAGACAAACAGGCCTCCGCCCACCAGCCAGCGCCGGCGCACGAGTGTCTCCCACGCGTCATGAAAGGTGATCGGTGCTCGTGATGCAGCTTCTTCCTGTGCCATATTCTAGTTCCCCAAGCTCTTATGGAAGCGGTATTCCAGCGATCCCTGCACCAGAAGGTGATTGCCGGCCACAGCGCCTACACCCTGCTGCTCCTGGTGAATGTAGGCAACGTCACCGCGTAGGCTGAATAAGCGGCTTAACTCAAAGACGGGACCACCGCCGGCCCAAAGGCTCTGGAAGTACGCTCCGTTGCTGACCAGGCCGATTGCTTTCTGGTCTGCCCAGTTGACGCGCAGTTCAGTCAACAACCTTGGCGCGATCCGGACGCGATAGCCCGCTCCGGCACTGGTCTCCTTCACGGCATCCAACACGCCGCCGCCGTTGCTGATGCGCTGCAGTCCCTGCACGTTAAAGGCATTGCTGCGGCCGCTCCATGCCAGGGTAGCGCCATAAGTGGGATACCAGTGGTGCTCGTAAACCGGCAGCGCGGCGATCACCTCGCGCGTGCGCGCATACTCAGGTCCGGCATATAGGGTGACCTCGGTCTGCGAATTAGGAGTCAACTTCAGAAAGAGCATGGGCGCGGGAGCCTGGGTGCGCGCAACCTCGGCGCCCGTACTGTATATATCGGTATAGGCGAGTTGAACGCCCGCGTTCACCACTTCTGAGAACTGGTGCGAATAGAAAGCGGAGCCGGAAATAACCTCAGAATTTACGTAAGGAAAAGGCGTGGTGAGCGACGTTGTCGCTTCGTAGTTGTACTTCTGGAAGGTACCGGTAAGTCCAACCGCACTGTGTTCTCCTACCCGGTAAGCGAGATCCAGGTTCGAGACCACCGAGGTTCGCTTGGTGTTATCCAGCACGCCATTATAGTTCGGCCCTAGTGGGCCTCCCAGTCCTGGAAGCAGATCAACCCGGCCAACTGTCTCAAAAGGATTGTCGGTCACACTGAAATCCTGACGGGCATGCACCTGGAAACGTTCACTGGGCTTCCAGGTCATGTCACCGGCAAGATTCTGGGTGTACTGGGTATTGTTCTGGTCGTTTGAATCGTAGCTCACGCCCGGCGTGTAGCTCAGAGTCCAGTTGCCATTGGCATAGGCGCGCTGAAAGGCGATGCTCGGTTGCACAAAGTATCGAGCGTCGCCTGAAAAGGTCGAGGTCGTAGAGTTGTAGAGTCCCCGATTATCGTAGGCCGCTCCCAGACTAAACCCGCCCACCAATACGTTGCGGGACTCGATATCGCTGCCAATCGCCAGCGAAGGGGCTTCGCCGCTGAGATGCGCGGGGCCGGTCTGCTCCTGCACCATTGGCTTGGGCGGTTCCGGTTCCTGTGCAAAGGCGGTGGTGGCAAGACCGAGCGACAAGAGTGCGGCGAGAATAGAAAGCTTCGTCATGGCAATGGCTCCTTCAACCGTTGAAACTGCAGGCAGTGCAAACACAATTACGGGACTACGATCATGTCGTGCTGTTCAAGAACGAAATTTTGATTCAGGTCTCCCGCGAGAGCGCGTTTATAGTCGAATGGAAGTCGCTCCACTCGCCCATCGCGATGGGTGCGAACCACCTGGATCTTGTTTACCTTGGCGAAATCCTTGAAGCCTCCGCTGAGAGCTAGGCCGTCCATCACGGTCAGCCGCTGTCCAAGCGGATAAGAGCCTGGCTTTACCACCTTGCCGACAACCGTAAAGAACTGGCTGCGCGGCTCCTGCACAATCACCGTGACCTCTGGCGCTTCCAGAAAGCGCTTGAGATTCGTCGCAATAGTGGAGCGCAACTGGTCCACAGTCTGTCCGGCGGCCTGAAGTTCGCCGATCAGCGGCAGCGTGATCTTTCCATCGGTGCGCACAGGAACCGTGCGTGTAAGCTCCGGCTCATGCCATACGTTGATCGCAAGCACGTCGCTTTCGCCGATGATGTAAGCGTTTTCGGGCTGCTCTGCAGGAACCGGCGGTTTGGGCTGTTCTACGGGAGCGACCTGCTCCGCAGGAGAGGTGGGTTTCGCTTCCTGTATTTGCGCCATGGCGGCCACAGAGCTCAGGCACAGAGCGACGAGAACGGCGGTGATGGTTCGTCGCGAGGATATTTTCATGACAGGTTCTCCAAAGTCTTTCCTTGCACATCCGCGGAATCTGCGCCGTGACGGCTCTGAATGCCCGACTTATGCAGCTTATAGAGCAATGAGCGATAACTGATCTTCAATGCATGCGCCGTACGTTTTCGGTTCCACTGATTGGCTCGCAGTGTGCTGAGGATGATTCTGCTCTCCATCGCCCGCGTCGCGTCGCGCGTAAGCTGGCCGAGCGAGAGGGCCGGGGTTGGATGCGCATCCGCGCAAACGGGAACTCCTTCGCGATGCGCGAGCTCTCTCAGAATTGCCTCCTCGTTGCCTTCCACCACGTAGCGCTTTACCAGGTTCTCCAATTCGCGAATGTTGCCGGTCCAGGAATGGGTGGTCATCCGCAAAAGCGTGGACTGCGATAATGGCGCTGCTGAACATTGGTAGCGCTCGTTGTAGAGGGCTACAAAGTACTCCGATAACTGATTCAAGTCCTCCAGTCGCTCGCGCAACGGTGGAAGCCTGAGCACCAGCCCGGAGATACGGTAATAGAGATCCTGGCGGAAGCGTGCACCTTTCACTTCCTGCTGTAACTGGCGATTGGTGGTGCAAATTACCCGGATATCAGCCTTCTTCCCGAGGGTCGAACCGATCGTCTGAAGCTGCCCATCCTGCAACGCCTGCAGAAACTTGGACTGAACTGAAACGTTCAGTTCGGAAATTTCATCGAGAAACAGCGTTCCCCGGCTAGCCATCTCGATGTCCCCTGTGCCGGTCGAAAACGCCGCTGCAAAGGTTCCGTGCTGCTGCCCAAAGAGCTCGCTTTCGAGCGTTGTCCCCGGAATCGCCGGGCAACTCACCTTCACCAATGGTCCGTGCTGCCAGACTGAGTGCCGGTGCAGGTAGTTGCAGATCACTTCCTTGCCGGTTCCGCTCTCGCCTTCGATCAGGACAGGGATGTTGGTATCCGCAACCTTGAGCAAATTCCGGCGGACCGCCGCCATCGTTTCGGATTTTCCGAAGATGACCGATTCTGGAGGCCCCGCCTCTTGGTAAGCGTACGGATGATTTGCACATAGTGCCATGATGAGCCTGAATGTGCAATCTAAGTACCATGATGAGAATGGTTGGCGGCTTCAGCTCTCCTCAAGCTAACACACTGAATCCATGGGATCAAACCAATTCGCCAAGAGGGGTGACCGTTTTGATCCAGCTACTCAGGTTGGAAAAGTCGCATTTCTTGGAAAGTACTTTCCGTTCCACTTTGTGATTACGAAAGTGTACTTAGGATTAAGATTCTGGACATTAGTTGACAAACAACCGTAGTAGGATCAGCAGGAATTGGTACATCAATAGCACGATTGAGGTGAACCGGCCCCTTATGTCCGCGACCATGTCAACTACAGTTTCACCGATCACGAAGCAACCCGATCTGAAAGAGACAGGCATTGCCATGGCAGTGCATGATCTCAAAGGATACCTGGCCGTCATTTCGGGACAGGCCAAACTGCTCCGCGCCGGAAAACTGGGAGACGTTACGCCGAATCAGGTGAAGGCGCTTGCTGACATCTGTTCCTGTTGCAGTCAGATCGAGGAGCAGATTGCCCGGTTGTTAAACCCGGGTGCCTCCGGCGGCAATCAATGGAAGCCGGTATTGAACAAAGCCGACATGCGGCAGTGCCTGTTGGATGTGTACGGATTGCTTCGTCCGGAGTTTGCGGAAAATCAGCTCAAGTTTGACCTGGAACTAAGCGATCACGCCATGTTTCTCCCTTTTGACGCGCGCCTGATCCGGCGGGTCATGGTGAACCTGCTAGAGAATGCCCGCCGTTTCACGCCGGCGGGAGGTCAGGTCACACTCTCATTGCAGCCCGAATTCTGGGAGAGGCGTAACTCGAGATTTCGGGCCGCCTTTAACGGCACCCGCGACAAGGCTAATGTGCCAAATTGCGCAAGGATTGCCGTCAGCGACAACGGCTGCGGAATCGCTCCCCGTGATCATGAGGCGGTTTTCGAGGAATATTTCAGCACGCCTGCACCGGGCTGCCATCTCAGCTCTGGGTTGGGATTGGCGATTGCCCGCAGGATCGTTCTGGCGCATGGCGGAAAGATATGGGTTGAGAGCGCCATCGGCAAGGGCAGTCGATTCTGCTTCCTGATTCCTTTTGTGCCTCCGCTTTCCACCGACGAAGTATCGGCGGAAAAGCCGGACGCGGAGGATTCCTAAGATGGGCACAATCCTGATTGTAGATGACGATCCCATGATGCTGCGCTATGTGCGCAACTTGCTGGAATCAGAAAATTACACGGTGCGTTCGGTTCCCAACGGCTCCGAAGCGCTGCGCGAAATGCAGATTGCCCCATTGCCGGAGCTCGTACTGCTGGACATGATCATGCCTGAGCTGGACGGATTGGAGACGCTGAGCCGGATCCTCGGCATGGTTCCATCGGCCAAGGTCGTCATGCTTTCAGGCCAGCATAATCCGGCGGAGATTGTACAGGCCATGAAACTGGGAGCCGCTGACTACCTGGCCAAGCCGGTTGACGAACAACACCTGCTCGATGCGGTGCGTCTGTATGCTCCCTTAGCCGCGCAGAAGCCGGACCCGGAGTTGATCTACGAAGAGTTGAGCACGGAAAGCTTTTTCCTCGCCGGCTCCGCCGCCATGAAAAAGGTTCATGAGCAGGTGTTGCGAATCGCCAAGGTAGAGGTTCCCGTGCTGATCACGGGCGAGAGTGGAACGGGCAAGGAGATTATTGCTCACCTGTTGCACAAACACTCGCCACGGGCGAAGAAACGTTTTCTCAAAATCAACTGCGCTGCCATACCAGAGGATCTTCTGGAGAGCGAGTTGTTCGGCTATGAGGCAGGGGCGTTTACGGGCGCCACCACCAGCAAGCCCGGATACTTTGAACAGTGCGACCATGGCACCATTCTGCTGGACGAGATTGGGGAGATGCCACCTCGTCTTCAGGCGAAACTCCTGCAGGTTCTGCAGGAGCAGCGCTTCTTCCGCCTCGGCGGACGGTCGCCGGTGACCGTCGACGTTCGCATTCTGGCAGCCACCAATGTGGACGTAAAGACCGCCGTGGAACAGGGCCGCCTGAGGCTCGATCTTTATTACAGGCTTAATGCATTCAACATCTGCCTGCCTCCGCTGCGCGAGCGACGGGAGGAAATCACTCCCCTGTTCCGGCATTTCATGAAGCACATGGCATACAGCTATCACCATCCGGTGCGACCGCTGACGGATTCGATGTTTCAATCGCTGATGCAACATTCCTGGCCTGGGAATCTGCGCGAGTTGCAGAACGCGGTCAAACGCTACCTGGTGCTGGGCGAAGAGACCATACCGACCTCGCCCACGATGGCTTCCGTTCACGGAAAAGCCCCCGAAGCAAGCCGCAGACGCAACGACAGCGCCAACGACCTGAAGCAGATTGTGCGCGAATTGAAGGGAGAAGCTGAGGCCGAAGCCATCCGCAACGCCCTTGAAGCAACACAGTGGCGGCGCAAGGAAGCGGCCGAATTGTTAGGAATCTGCTACAAGGCTCTTATTTACAAATCAAAGCAGTACGGTATTATCACAGTCAGGGAAAATGCGCCGCCCCGGGCAACCAACGCCGCGGGGATGCGTCACGTCGTCGCGGATGAATCCGTCAATATCCGCGCACGCAGGCTTTCTGCCGCCAAGGCAGTGGGGAATGAGGTCTGCAATGACCGGCTCTAACACAGAATCGTGGCGCGGGTTACAGCGGAGGAATCGCCTATGAAAAGAACCATCTATATTCTCTTGTTCCTGTGTCTGGGTCTCCAAGGAATTCTCGGCTACAAGGTTTGGAGGCACTTCCAGGCAGAGACTTTGAGTATCAAACCTCCATCGCTGACCTTCCGCGCTGCGCGGCAGATATTCCCTTTCTCGGTAATTCCAGGCGGCGTTCTCGACGAACGCGAACTGGCCGACTCCATGGCCAAGGACGATGTAGTGCGCAAACACTACGGCGATCTGCAGCCTGACCGTATGTGGTTCACCCGCACCAAGCAGCCAATGTCAGCGTATGTCTCTTTCCGCAAGGGCAGTGACGTCCGCTGGACAAGCCATCCGGTCGTCATTCCCGCGAATGAACTTGTGCTTACGGATGGAAAGCATATGGTACGCGCGCGCTGCGGAAATCGCATTGAAGTGAAGAAGCCGGAACCTCTGCCTGCCCAGGTGGTACCGCCAGATATTCCCCCGCCGGACATTGCAATGGAAACCGGATTGCCCTCGCTGATTCCGCCGACAGTGACTCCGCCGGTGCCGCCCGCCGGCCAGTTTGCCAAGAACGATGGTGGTCCGCGCACTTCGACTCCGCCGACCGCTTGGTGCTGCGGACTGACAACCAGCAAGAGCACCCTGCCAAGCGTTCCAGAGCCGCCTTCGATTTTGCTGGTTTGTGGAGGAGGAATACTGGTGGTCTGCATGGTGCTGGGCAAGAAGCTTTTCTGAACATTCGGTCACTCATCCTCGAAGGCGCTTGAATATTCAAGCGCCTCAGAGTGCTGACAAAGTCCTCGATTTTTCGAGGGCTTTGTTGTATTCAGAGTTCATGCTGAAAAAAGCAGAGGTGCCGCAGGAAGAGATGGAGTT
>Ga0302320_10004972_pt1 | contig 29984 bp, 27 predicted proteins | sample Bog_T0_3_FD_202130 | JGI IMG/M metagenome (GOLD analysis project Ga0302320, IMG submission 202130) | Peat permafrost microbial communities from Stordalen Mire near Abisko, Sweden - Bog_T0_3 | ecosystem: Environmental > Terrestrial > Soil > Wetlands > Peat | place: Sweden: Abisko, Stordalen Mire... | reverse complement strand
TCATAATCTGGGCGGTGCTGGTCTTCCTGCTAACCGGCGGCGGCCGCAACCTGTTTGAAGGCAAGACTACCATCGTCACCTACATGCCCGATGTGACCACGCTGGCCGTCAAGGACGACGTACGGCTGAGCGGCATCTCCATCGGCACCGTGACGAAAATGGATGTGAGCCCATCGCTCGATCCGCAGCGCGCCGTGCGCATTGAGATGCGCATTAATTCCCGCTTCCTCAAGGTCATCCCGCAGGATTCCCAAACCAGCATCGGAGCCGATACGCCCATCGGCTACTGGTTCGTTTCCATCGCCGAAGGCAAGAGCCCGATTCCTTTGGCCCCCGACGGGACGCTGCAGAGCGAACCGCTACAGCAGGCCGACCAGCACCTCGAGCTCATTGCCACGCTGCAGAGTCAATTGAGCCAGGTGAATGACATTCTGATCCAGATCTCTTCGCCCGGGACGCAGCTCGGCCAGTTCGTTCTGGGCGGCGAGATGTACGACAACGTGCTGCGTCAGATCAGCGGATTCAGCCGGACCGTGCATGGATTCGTCGCACCGGACAGCCAGTTGGGCCAGGCGTTATTCTCCAACACTCTCTACGATCAGCTGCGCGATCCGCTGATCCGGACCGACAATATGCTGGCCGCTATTCAGCGCGGGGATGGCGCCTCGGGACGGCTGTTTGCGAGCGACGAGCAATATAACCAGATCCTCCACACCTTGCAGGATTTGCACGCCAGCCTGGCGGACTTGAACGCGGGAAAGGGACAATTCGGCCAGCTGCTGCACGACGATGCGGACTACCGGAAGATTCGCATGCTGCTGGCCCAGACCGACGCCATGATCTCCTCGCTCAATGCCGGAGAGGGCGGCATCGGCCGTTTGCTGCAGAATCCGCAGCTCTACGAATCTCTCAACGGATCCCTGCGCTCTATGGAAGAATTGCTGAAAGATTTCCGCGAGCATCCGCAAAAGTATCTGCGCTACAAAGTATTCTGATGCGCACCAACCAGGTTAAACTCGCCCTCGAGGCCGGGAAGCTACAGCTTGGGCTGAACTTTGGCACGCTGCGGTCGGCCGAAATTGCGCGCCTTCTTGCCGCCGCCGGTTTCGACTGGGCCTTCGTCGATACCGAGCATGGCAACTTCGATCTTGAAACCGTAAACGACATTTGCCGCGTCGCTCAATTAGCGGGTCTGTGTCCCATTGTGCGTGTGGCGGACCTTCAGTATCCGCTGGTGGCGCGCGCGCTCGACAGCGGCGCGCAGGGCATTATTTTTCCGCGCATGGAGGATCCGAAACTGCTCGAAACAGCGCTGAGCTGGACGAAATTCCCGCCCGTGGGCGTACGCGGCTACGGTCTGATCGCGCCGCAGATCGATTATGAGGCGCTGCCGTTTAATCAGGTGATCGAGCACGTAAATGCGAACACGCTGACGGTGCTGCAGATCGAGAGCCGCCGCGGCGTGGAAGCCCGTGAGGAGATTCTCTCGGTGCCGGGCATCGACGCGGTGATGGTCGGTCCCGCCGATCTGTCCATCTCAATGGGAGTTCCCGGCGATTTCCAGCACCCGACGATGGTCGCCGCCATGGAATCGATTGTCGAAACATGCCAGCGGCGTGGCATTGCTCCCGGAACGCAGACGCGGACCGTGGCGCTGGCGAGATTCTGGAAGGAGCGCGGTATGCGTTTCCTCGGGTGCGGCAGCGAGATCGGATTTCTGTTCGATAAGGCCACGGAGACAGCCAAAGCGGTGCTTGCCGACTGACATGAGATCCCGGACACGCGGCGATAGCCGCGTTTTCTCCAATACGTCCAAACGCGGCTATCGCCGCGTGTCCCTGATTCTTTGTGCAGCATGTCTCGCATCGGCAGCCAGCGCGCCAGAGCAGGCTGCGATCGACCGTATCTCGGCCGATTCCATGCGCGCCAATCTGTCCTTTCTTGCATCCGACGCACTCGAAGGCCGCGCCACCCCATCGCACGAACTCGACATCGCCGCGGAATTCATCGCGTCACGCTTTCGCGCCGCCGGCCTCGAACCAGTAACGAAGGACGGCAGTTATTTCCAGAAGGCCCTCTTTGCCGAAGTAACGCCCAAACTCGACGATTTCCGTCTTATCCTGCAGGCGGATAAAAAGAAGATAGAGCTGACTTCGGCCGACGTGCGCGTGCACGCAATACGTCCGCTGAGTCTGAAAGACGTCGAGGTAGTGAATCTCCCGCCGAACGGCAATCTGCCGCCGATCGAGGGGAAGATTGTGGCCGGGGATGCGAAACGCTACGGCAGTGAAAACGCCCTCTACAAGCTGCAAACGCTAAAACCCGCGCTGATTCTCCTGCTGGGCAGCCTGCGCGGCGCCGAAGAGACCTACCCCTTCCTCGAGGACGCGGATGCGGGCCTGGCGCCAGTGATTCGTGTGGGCAACGACGATGCGGCCTCCGCGCTCTCGCAAAACCGCCGCCTGATCGCCTCGGTGCATCTATCGGCCCCGGCGCGACACGACGTGATGCTCGAAAACGTGGCAGGTATTCTGCGCGGGTCGGATCCCGTTCTGCGCGACCAGTATGTTCTCTTCACGGCGCACTACGACCACATCGGCACGCTGGGACCGGGTCCCGGGGACCGCATTAATAATGGCGCCAACGATAACGCCAGCGGCACGGTGTCGGTTATGGAGATTGCCTCGGCGCTCGCCACACTCAATCCGCACCCGCGCCGCAGCATTCTTTTCATGGCTTTCTTCGGCGAGGAAGGAGGCTTGCTCGGCTCCACCTATTACGTCGACCACCCGCTGGTGCCCTTGAAGGACACGATAGCGGACGTCAATCTGGAACAGATGGGGCGCACCGATGACAATGACGGTACGGAAGTGGGCGCGTTCGCTTTCACCGGTCCCAGCTACTCGGATCTGGCGGCGAGAATGGCTGAGCCGGCCAGATCCGAAGGGGTGAAGGTATACCAGCACCGCGGCGCCGACAGCTTCTTTGACCGCAGCGATAATTACGCCTTCGCGCGTGCCGGGGTGGTGGCGCACACCATTGCCGTAGCCTTCGAATTTCCCGATTATCACGCGGTGGGCGACGAATGGCAGAAGATCGATTACGCCAACATGGCAAAGGTCGATCGCGCGGTGGCGGCCGGGTTGCTGGGTCTCGCTAATACGGACGCTGCGCCCCTGTGGAGCAATTCCAAAGAAACTCAGCCTTACCGACAAGCCGGGCGCTAGATGGAAGAAGGCGGGCACCGTCGAAAACACATCGTCGTCGCTTCCGTAGATTGCTACGCGCCCGCGGAGGCCGATTACCAATCGGCCGGACCCAGAGGCTACCCCTGACAACCTGCCCCACCAAGCCAAAAACCGGCGGCAGGCCTCTTTTGGGAGATCCACCGCCGGTTCGCGCCACTTCAACTACTGATGCAAATGCAAGCTGCCTTCCAAACGAGCGGGTAAATACTACTTCAAAGACCCATCCGTTTGGCTTCCTGGTGCGCGGCGGTTCGGATCGCCGCCAGGGGATTCGGCGAGATCTTCCATTTCTGCTGGCGAATCGATTCGGCCACCGCGGGCGCCATCTCAGGAGGCATCTTCACGACATCGCGGACAAAGGCGATGAAGTCGGGCGAGTCCTGCCCGAGCTGGCTGACAGCCTCGATCTCGTTGTAGCCCGCCGGCTTGTTGGCGCTGCGCGTCGGCTGGTAATTCTTCTGGGGAGGAATCGATGGGCCTCGCTGATTGAAAAACTGAGCCCCTCGGGCGCGTTTGGAATTCTTACCTTGTTGCATGTTTTGTCGATAGGTACTGCCACGTCATGACGTTCTCGAAAATTCAGGACTTCGGGGAAGCTGCGGCGGGCCTGCGCCCGGCAAGCGGATTCACATCCCGCTCGATCTCCGTTTTGTTGACACACCAGAGATCGTATTCATTCTGATCTTCCAGCCAGCACTTCGCCGGCGCGCCGAAAAAGCGCTCCAGACGCGAAGCTGTGTCGGCGCTGATGCTTCGCTCGCCGCTCAGAATCTGGCTGATGCGACTGGTTGGGACCTTAAGCGCATCGGCAAGGTCGCGCGCGCCGAGCCCCGCCTGCAGCATCTCAGCGTGAAGAATCACGCCCGGGTGGGGCGGACGTTCCGGGATGGCATCGAGGCTTTTCATTCCCCGCCTTTCGCCGCGGCAGATTTATGTCTGGCGGCGGTCCAGCGGGCCAGCACTGCGTTACGCGCCTGCTCGCTGAGCTGTTCGGGCGAAAGCGTCTGCGCACGCTTCTTGCCACCCCTTCTGCCGAGCGCTACGGCAGCGGCGTTTTTCTTCGCCTTCTTTTCGGCCATCAAGTTCAACCATACAGGATTCGAAGCGCTACGTAAAGCGGCACTCGCCGCGACGTGTTTCCCGGAAGGCCCAAGGAGTTGACGACGCGCGCGCCAATTCCCTAACGCCCTGCGGTCCAGTACCCCCCAAAACAAGCGAATCGGCGTGGTATCTTTGAGATGCTTTGCCATATTTCCGATTAATCCGATTTGCCCTTTTATTCTCCGTTCTGGCCGGCACAATGTCCGCCCAGGCGCTCTTTTCAAAGCCCGTTACGGTGCTGGGCGATCCCGCCTTTATCGGTACCGCCGCCAATCCATTGCAGATTGAGGGGAACGGCCCTAACTGGGTCGAAGGGCGCGAGTTAAGCTCGCCCCTCGGCGTGGCTCTCGATTTGTCCGTTTCACCCCCAATTGTTTATATCGCGGATAGTGGGAACAACCGGGTTCTGTGCTACCAGTACTCAACGCAGTTGAAGGCAGGGTCGACCGCCGACCTGATTCTCGGGCAGGTGGACCGCTTCAGCAACCTCACGTCCTCGCAGAATGGGCGGACGAGCAGCATGAACACTCCGACCGGACTCGCCGTGGACAGTGCGGGCGTCCTTTATGTCGCCGATACAGGAAACAACAGAATTCTACGCTACACGCGGCCGCTCTCGCAGCCTGCCGGATCGATGCCGCTGCCGGATATGGTTATCGGCCAGACTTCGCTTTCCGGAAGGTCTTCGAACGCAGGGGGGATCAGTGCTACTTCGCTCGCGCTCGCTACCAGTACGACCTATCGCTCCGGACTTGCCATCGATTCCGCCGGCAATCTCTGGGTAGCCGATACGGGCAACAATCGGGTACTCCGCTATCCAGCGGCGGTTCTCGCCAAAGGACAAAACGGACCCGCCGCGGATACCGTGATCGGCCAGGCCGATTTCACTTCGACCGCCACCCCCAGTACGCGCACCAGCACCACCAACCTGGTCTCGCCGCAAGGTATCGCCTTCGATCCCGCAGGCCGCCTGCTGGTCGCGGACGGAGCGTCGCGCGTCGTGGTTTACCAGCAGCCCTTGGGTACGAACGCCGTAGCCTCCCGCTTCCTCGGTATCGATACCTCGCAAACCGCTTCCTCCACCACGCAAATCGCCGTCAACAACCCGCTCGGCGTTATCGGCACGCCAGAGGGTGTCATCGTGCCCGACACATTCAACAACCGCGTACTGGTGTTTCCCACGGTGGATAACTGGCCGCTGGTGTCGCAGCAGCTTTCGCCCTCGGCCAGTCTGATCATAGGGCAGACTTCTTACACGGTCTCCATGGCTAACCAGGGAAATGGCGACGCGTCCTCGTCTTCGTTCAACACGCCCGTCGACGCGGCGGCTTCGGGAACCGAGTTGTTCGTGGCGGATGCAGCTAACAACAGAGTGCTGGTTTTCCCGCTGAGCAGTGCCGGTATCACTCCCACGGCCACTCGCGTAATAGGCCAGCTCGACTTTCCTTATGATGCCGTGAACCTGATCGAGGGTCATGAATTTTCCCTGGATTCGTCAGGTACGGCAATCCTCGATCAAAGTTCCACACCTCCTCATTTGTACGTCGCGGACACGGCGAATAACCGCATTCTGGGATTCAAGGATTTCACCCATTTGCAGAATGGGCAGAACGCCGATATCGTAATCGGGCAGCCGGATCTGATGCGATCCCAGATTAATTATCCGACCAACAACGCAGCCATGCCCAACCAATCGGGGCTGCACTTTCCGACCGGCCTGGCAGTCGACTCGATGGGTAATTTGTATGTGTCGGATACGGGAAATTCGCGGGTGCTTCGTTTCCCCGCCCCCTTCTCGTCGGGCATGACCGCACTCGAGAAGGCCGATATCGTGATTGGCCAGGAAAGTTTCACGTCTGTTGTCACCGATCCAACCGCATCCACCATGAGCGCTCCTTTCGGTCTGGCGCTGACTGCGAACGCTGCCAACGCCACAGCGACCGGAGGTTATCTGATTGTTTCGGACAACGTTCACAGCCGCGTGCTGTTTTTCCAGAAGCCTTTCTCGAGCGGAATGAGTGCCAGCAAAGTGCTGGGGTCGGCGAGTTTCACGACTGTCGGCAGCGGCTCGACTGGTAGTCAATTCAATGCTCCGCGCGGAGTTGCGGTGGACCCTCAGGATACCGTTATGGTGGCGGACACAGGTAACCGGCGCGTGCAGATCTTTAATGTTGCAGCCAGCATCAACAATGACGACCGGGCGTCGGTCAGCATCACATCCGGCCTGAATACGCCGGCTTCCATCACCACGAACGGCAGCGGCTTCTGGGTCGCGGATGAGGGCTTGAATCAATTGCTGCATTACCCGGTCGTGAGTCAACTGGGGCTGGTAAATAACGCTTCGAACGCCTCACAGCCGGCCTTGCAGCCGTTCTCGGCTTTTGTGGACTCGTATGGCAACTTGCTGGTTTCGGACAACGCCAATCGTGTGCTGTATTTCGCTCCGCAGGTGGTTGTCGTCAGTTCCGCCAGTTATTCGCCACGAGCAGTGGCGGCGGGTACGATCGTATCGGTTTTCCCACAGACGCAGGCCAGTTCGTCGACGATGGCGAACATCATTGCCGCTGGCACGGGGACGTTTTCCGGGCTCCCGCTGCCGAATGTCCTCGGCGATACGCAGGTGCTGGTGAACAATACTCCCGCGCCTTTGTTCTATGTCTCGCCGGGGCAGATTAACATGGTGCTGCCGAACGAGTTGTCTACCGGCGGGACGGCGAACCTGTCCGTTGTCCGGCAGTCCACCGGAGAGATCTACGGCAGCGCCGAATTGCAGCTGGCCTCGGCGGATCCGGCCATGTTTACCATGAATCAGGGCGGCACCGGACAGGTCTCGGCGATTAATTTTGTGGATGGGACCGTAAACTCACCGGCGAATCCGGTGGCGCGAGGCCAGGTTATAGAACTCTACGGAACTGGCGTGGGTCCGGTGTCGGGCGCGCCGCCGGATGGCCAAGTCCCCTCTGGCGCCGTTCCGGCAGCTACTCTTCCGCAGATCGTGCTGGGAACGTCAACTTCGTTTCTGCCGGCCTCGAACATTCTTTATTCGGGGCTCGCACCCGGCTTGGTTGGGGTGTGGCAAATCAATCTGATGATACCCACGACGGCGCCCACTGGCGGGTCCGTGGCCATCCGAATATTCCAGAACAGTATTCCGAGCATCGACCCTGGCATTAACCAAGGCGCCACCGCCATCGCCATCAAGTAAGACGGCGGCGGGCCACGCAGGGCATGCGATAGGGGGAACGCGGCTGTCGCCGCATGTCCTCCTCCCGGCTACGCTAACCTAACTTTCACGCCAAAGACAGGGCAGGCGTTTCCACCTGCCCCACTTCCTTCTCGAACTTCAGCTTCGCGCCGTCGCCATCCCGATCCACCACCACGGTCTCACCCCCGAGGAAGTCTCCCGCGAGTAAGCGCAGCGCCAACGGATCCTGAATCAGCCGTTGAATGGAACGCCGCATAGGACGCGCGCCATAAGCCGGATCGTAGCCATCGCTGATAATCACGTCTTTCGCCGCCGCAGTCACATTGAGCTTCAATCCGCGCTCTGCCGCCAGCACCTTTTCAAGCCGCTTCAGCTGCAGATCGACGATCACCCCCAGCTGCTCTTTCGACAATCCGTTGAACACGATAATATCGTCCACACGGTTCAGAAATTCCGGCCGGAAGGTCTGCTTCAGCGAATCGAGCAGCCGCTTGCGCACCTCTTCCTGCCCGCTCCTGGCCCGCTGATTCACCGAGAACCCGATCGGGTTGGCGTCGGCAATCACCGCGCTGCCCACATTCGAAGTCATGATGATCACGGTGTTGCGGAAATCCACGGTACGGCCTTGCCCGTCCGTCAGGCGGCCATCGTCCATAATCTGCAGCAGCGTGTTGAACACATCCGGATGCCCTTTTTCGATTTCGTCGAACAGAACAACAGAATAGGGCCGGCGCCGCACATGCTCGGTCAACTGCCCGCCTTCGTCGTAGCCGACGTATCCGGGAGGAGCGCCGATCATGCGCGACACGGAATGCTTCTCCATGTATTCCGACATATCCACGCGGAACATGGCCTTGTCGTCGTCGAACATAAACTCGGCCAGCGCCTTCGCCAACTCGGTCTTGCCCACGCCCGTCGGCCCGAGGAAGATGAAACTGCCGATGGGGCGATGCGGATCGCTCAATCCCGCGCGGTTACGCCGGATGGCATTGGCGACGAACGACACGGCTTCGTTCTGCCCCACCACGCGCTCATGGAGCCGCGCTTCCATGTGGATCAGCTTCTGCACTTCGCCTTCAAGCATGCGCGACACCGGAATGCCCGTCCAGCGCGCCACAATCCTCGCGATATCTTCCTCGTCGATCTCTTCTTTTAAAAGCGCCGAGCCGGATTTAATCGCCTCCAGATCGTGATTTGCCGCTTCGATCTGGCGCTCGATCTCCACGATCTTCTCGTATTTCAACTGCGAGGCCCGCGCCCAATCCCCGGTGCGCGTGGCTTTTTCTTCTTCCGCGCGTGTCTGCTCAAGTTCTTCCTTTAACTGCTGCACGCGCATGATGGAATTTTTCTCCCGCGTCCAGCGTTCTTTCAAGACCGCCGATTCGCCGCGCAGGCGCTCGAGCTCATTCTCGACATGCCGCAGACGGTCGCGTGAAACCACGTCGTGTTCCCGGTTCAGCGCCTGCCGTTCGATCTCCAGATGCGACACGCGGCGCTCCAGATTATCGATCTCGATGGGCATGCTGCCGATCTGAATCTTCAGCGCCGCGCCGGCCTCGTCCACCAGATCGATGGCCTTGTCGGGCAGGAAGCGATCCGAAATGTAACGGTGCGCCAGTACCGCCGCGGCCACAATCGCCGAATCTTTGATGCGCACGCTGTGGTGGATTTCGAATTTTTCTTTTAACCCGCGCAGGATGGCGATGGTGTCGTCGACGGTCGGCTCGCCCACCAGCACCGTCTGGAAGCGGCGCGCCAGCGCGGCGTCTTTTTCGATGTATTTGTGATACTCGGCGAGTGTGGTGGCGCCGATGCAGCGCAGTTCGCCGCGTGCCAGGGCGGGCTTCAGCATATTGGCGGCGTCGATGGCGCCTTCCGCTCCACCCGCGCCGACTAAGGTATGCAATTCGTCGATGAAGCAGATGATTTCGCCGTTCGACTCGGTGATTTCCTTGAGCACGGCTTTCAAACGGTCTTCAAACTCGCCGCGGAACTTGGTGCCCGCCACCATCTGGCCCAGATCGATGGCCACCAGTTTCTTATTGCGCAACTGATCCGGGATGTCGCCCTTGACGATACGCTGGGCCAGTCCTTCGACAATGGCGGTCTTGCCGACACCCGGTTCGCCGATCAGCACCGGATTGTTCTTGGTGCGTCGGCTCAGCACCTGCATGACGCGCCGGATCTCTTCATCTCGCCCAATCACCGGATCGAGCTTGCCGCGCCGCGCCTGCTCGGTAAGGTCCAGTGCATAGCGCTCCAGCGCCTGGTACTTCGATTCCGGGTTCTGATCGGTGACCCGCTGCGTGCCGCGTACCGCCACCAGGGCTTTCAGAATCGCGTCGTGGTTAGCGCCCAGCTTGTTGAGCAGGCTCCCCGCCGGGTCGTACCTTTGATCGGCAATGCCGAGCAGCAGATGCTCGGTGGAAATGAACTCGTCTTTGAAGTTCTCCGCTTCTTTTGACGCACCGTCAAAAACCTGTTGCAGGGTGGGCGCGACGTATAAGCCGGCGGGCTGGCCCATCACCTTGGGCATGCCCGTAATTTCGCGCTGGGCCTCGCTCAGCAGTGCATCGGGCTGAACTCCGCACTTTTCCAGCACCGGGCGCACGATACCCTCGCGCTCGGACGTCAGCGCGATCAGCAAATGCAGCGGGTGCACCGCCTGATTTCCGTTCTCGCCGGCGATTCCCTGCGCCTGCTGGACGGCTTCCTGAGCCTTTTGGGTCAGTTTGTCAAACCGAAATGGCATTTTCTTAATTTCTCTCTTGCAATCCGTCCGCCCAAAAAATAAGGCGGCGGGGGAGCCGCGGACTTCGCTCAACCCCGCCGCGAATTACGTCTGCTACTCAGATGCGCGATCAGGCCGCCTGGCTCTGTGAAATCGCGACTTTGACCTGCCGTGGTTTGGCCGCTTCCTTCTTCGGCAGCGAGATGGTGAGCACACCATTCTTATAATCGGCCGCCACTTTCTCCGTGTCTACCGTCGAGGGGACTTCGAAGCTGCGCACAAACTCGCCGTAGCTGCGCTCGATGCGATGCCAGCCCTTCACGGTTTCGTCTTTGTCGAAGTTCCGTTTGCCGCTGAGGGTCAGCGTATTGTTCTCCACGCGCACGTCGATGTCTTCCGGCTTCACGTCGGGCAGATCCGCGCGAAGCACCAAGGCGTCTTCCGTCTCGAGAATGTCGACGGCCGGAGACCAGGGACGGCTGGTTCGGGGTTCACTCATCAACCGGGTAACGGCGTCTTCAAATAGCCGAAGCCCGTGGAATGGGTCGAGGGTCACTGCTGTACTCATGGTTTTAAGATCCTTTCTTGACAAGTTTGGATTCAGGCTGTTTATTTAACCTCATCCTAATAGGATCATAAATTATGAGTGTATTGTTGTCAAGTCTATTTAGCGCGATCAAAAACTCTTCGATGTCCCACCGGCAGGTCAAGAGGGATGCGATCATCGAAAGGATGCTGCGTACTTCCCTTATTCTCATAGCCGCCTTCGCACTTGAGGCGCAGACGCCCGCGAAGCCCGAGCCGGACACGCTGATTCTTGCCGACGGAGAAAAGCTGATCGGCCACCTGGTGCGATCGACAGGATCGACGATTCGCTTCAAGAGCGACGTACTGGGCGAAGTCTCGATCGATTGGAGCAAGGTGAAAGAGCTCCATTCGGCCCAGAAGTTCGCCGTGCTGACAAAAGAAGCTGCTGCCGCGCAGGAGAAGGTGCGCGGCAAGGGACGCCCGCCAGCCGGCGTTCTGGAGGGCAATATATCCGTCGCAGACGAGAAGATTGACGTCGCGACTACTACCGGCACCACAACGGTTCCCATCGCCGATGCCGCCGACGTACTGGACGTTGGCGCCTACGAGAAGGCTTTTACCCGGCACCCGGGCTTTTTCTCCGATTGGAATGGCGCCATCACGGCGGGAGGCTCGATCGTCGAGGCCACACAGACCAGCAAGACCTTCAATGAATCCATCAGCCTGGTCCGCGCCATTCCGGCCGAAGACTGGCTGGCGCGCAGGAACCGCACGACCTTCGATTTCAGCAGTTCTTACGGGGAGCAGACGCAACCGGGGACGCCGAGCATCAAGACTTCCATCTACCACGCCGATGCGGAGCGGGACGAGTATGTCTCGAAGGCAATCTTCGCTTTCGGCCAGGCCCAATTCGATCACAACTTCTCCCAGGGCCTGGATCTGCAGCAGACCTATGTGGGCGGCATCGGGTGGAGCGTGTTCCAGCGCGATAACGAAGGGCTCGATCTCAAGGGCGGCATCAGTTTCATCGAGCAGCAGTTCGCGGGGGCGACGAAGACGCAGAATCTGGCTAGTTCGGTGTTCGACGAGAAGTACATGCGCAAGGTGTTCAAAGGGGCCATCTTCACGCAGGAGTTTTCCGTGAGCCCGTCATGGACGAACAGCAAGGCGCTTTCGGCGCTGGGCAACGCCAGGTTGACGCTGCCGGTCTACAAGCGCCTCGCGGTGACTATCGGCGCGATCGATACGTTTCTTAACGATCCGCCGCCGGCTTTCAAGCGCAATTCATTTCAGGCCACGGCGGGCCTGACTTATTCGTTGAGATAAGCGGGCAGATCGGAAATCTGCCCCACCAGGCACGAGGTAATGAACAGGCGGAAGCGCCTGTTCCACATTACTTCTTTTCGGCGACGCGGACTTTGGCGGTTTCGAGCTTCTTCGACACCTTGCTCAATTCCTCCGGGTCCTGCTCGCTGGGAGCGGCGGCTTTCATTTCGGACACGGAAGCTTCCCATTGCTGGATGGCTTCACGGATCTTGCCCTGCTTGAAGTAAACCTCGCCCAGATGATCGTGAACCGTGGCGTCGTTGCCGATCTTGTCCAGCGCCTTGCGGAGCAATTCCGCCGCCTGATCGAGGCGATTCTGACGGAAGTAGACCCAGCCGAGGCTGTCGAGGAAAGCGCCTTCCCCCGGCTGTATATCGAGCGCCTTGGAAATATATTGCTGGGCTTCTTCGAGGCGTACGCCGCGCTCCGCCAGCATATAGCCGAAATAGTTCAGCGCGCTGGCATTGTTGGGATCGCGGTTGAGCACCTTCTTGAACTGCTCCTCGGCGGCGTCGTAATTCTTCTGGCGCTCGTACATGGCGCCGCGCGCGAAGGTGATGTCCTGGTGCTCTTTATCGCTGTTCGATAAGGCATCGGCGGCATCAAGCGTCTTGCTCTCGTCGTCGAAGCGTTTGGCTTTGTCCTGTATCTGGGCGATCTGCAGTAAAATCCCGCGATCCTTGCCTGGATTGGGCAACTTCCCCAGCTCGCTGATGGCCGCGTCGTATTGACCCATTTCCTCCAGCAACTCGCCGCGAACCAATACGATGCCCTGCTTCTCCTGCTCGTTAGCGGAAGCAGCCTCCGCGGCATCGAGCGTCTTGCGCTCGTCGTTGTACCGCTTAGCCTCATCCTGAACCTGGGCGATCTGCAGCAGAACGTCGCGGTCGCTCGAGGCGTCCGGAATGGCTCTCAGCTCGTTGATGGCGGCATCGTACTGCTCTTGCTTAGCGAGCACGCCGGCGTGCGCGAAGATAACCTGACGGTCGAGAGGAAATTTCTTCAGAGTGGCGTCAGCAACCTGGCGGGCGTCCTTGTAATCCCTGGCAAAGGCGTATACCTTGATAACCTGGATCTCAACCTTGGCGGCCGCGGCGGGATTCAGATCGGAGATCTGTCGCAGCGTAGCGACCGCGTCCTGCAGCTTATCGATCTTCCCCTGCATGCTGGCCAGGCGGCCCAGCAGATCGATTCGGGTCGCCCGTTCGGCCTCTGGATATTGTGGCTTTTTGGTATCCGCCAGCACGCCTTCAAGGGCCGTGACAGCCTGCGCGGTTTTGCCTTCCGCATCCAGCAAATCGGCCTCGGCGGCACGGACTTCGGGAGTATTCTCGATGGCCTTCGCCTTGGCGAGCGCCGCATGGGCGGCCACAAAATTGCGCTTATGCTCGTAAAGATCGGCCAGTTGCAGTTCCAGTTCCGGATTCTTGGGATCGTCCGCCTCGAGATCCTGGAAGGCCTTCAGGGCTTCGTCCCCGCGATCGGCAGCCAGCAACGTGGCAGCATAGTGGCGGCGCACCTGAACGTTGTCGTTGGTAAGAGGCAGCGCCATCTTCCAGGCATCGGCGGCATTCGAAAACTGCTTGTCCTGCTCGTAAAATTCAGCCAGCGTCGTCACAGTGCGGGGATCGGGATTCTTATCCACCGCCTGTTTCAGCATGAGGATGGCGTTGGTCATATCGCCGCGATCGGCATAGACGGCCGCCAGACCACCCAGCGCTTCATCGTCGTTGGGATCGGCGGCAATCACGGCGCGATAGGCTTTTTCGGCGCCCACATCGTTGTGCGAAACGCGATAGAGCCGCGCGAGCATCGACAGGCTTTCCGTGTCCTTCGGATTCAGCTGAGTGATTTTCTCGTATTCGGCTACGGCCGCTTTGAGCATGGCCTGATCGACCTTGCCCTGACCCTGATCGGGATCGCCGATCTGCCGGGCGTAGATGCGCGCCAGAATTTTGTGGGCTTCGCCGTTATCCGGGTTCTTCTTGATCAGGTCGTTGGCGAGTTGGGTGGCGCGCTCGATCTGCCCCGCCTGGATATAAAAATCGGCCAGTTCCTCGGCGATATAGTTGGCATCGGGATCGAGCTTCATGGCCTGCTGGTAGAAATCGATGGCCTTGTTGACGTACTCCCCGCGATTGCCGTAAGCGCTGGCGAGTTCTCCATTGAGATGCGCCATGGCGAAGGCATAGTAGGCCTCCGCGCGAGTGTCGGGCTTATTCGCGGCAGGAGCAGCCGGAGCCTGGCAAAAAGCCGGCGTCACAGCGGCGACACACGCCAGACCTGAACACAAAACCGCCAAACGCCCGCTACGGATCATTTTTTAACCTTCCTGCCGTTATATGGCAACAAACCCATCATCATTGTATAACGCCGATAATGGAAGGACCGTTGCAAATTCCGCCTCTGATCGCTATTGCGGGTCCAACCGGATCGGGAAAGAGCCATCTCGCACTTTTGGTGGCCGAGCGTTTCGGCGGGGAGATTCTGAACTGCGACTCGATCCAGATTTACCGCTACTTCAACATCGGCGCCGCCAAGACTCCGGAAGACGAGCGGCGCGGGATCCCTCACCACCTGATAGACGCGCTCGACCCCGATGTGGTTTTCACCGCCGGCGACTTTGCGCGTACCGGGAGGCGGATATTGCATGAAATTGTGGCGCGCAATCATCTGCCTGTGGTTACCGGAGGCACGGGCTTTTACCTGCGCGCTCTGGTGGAAGGGCTGGCGCCGGGTCCGCTGCGCGACGAGGTTTTGCGCGAGCGATTGACGATGCGGGAGAAGCGGCGGGCAGGCTCGGTGCATCGGCTTTTGGGCCGGTTCGACCGGGTCACGGCGGCTCGGATACATCCCAACGATTTTCCGAAGACGCTGCGGGCATTGGAGATCTGTCTGGCTGAACGGCGTCCCGCTACGGAGGTTTTCTCGGCGGGGCGCGACGCGCTCAAAGGCTTCCGTGTGCTGAAGGTCGGACTTTTTCCGGATCGCGAGCAGCTTTATAAGAGGCTGGAAGCGCGGTTGGAGGCCATGTTCGCCCATGGGCTGATTGAAGAAACGGCCTCGATCCTGGCGCGCGGCTTTTCTGAACAAGCAAAGCCATTTGAATCGATTGGATATAAACAGGCCCTGCAGGTGGTGAAGGGCGAGTTATTGCTGAAAGACGCTCTGTTCTATGCCCGGCGGGATACGCGGCGCTACGCCAAACGGCAGATGACGTGGTTTCGTCAGGAGCCGGGGCTGGAGATTGTGGGCGGCTTTGGGGACGATCCGGCGGTGGCGGCGCGGGTGCTGGAGCGGATCGGGTTGTTTCTGGCCTGTTAACCTGAAAGACAGTGCTGGCGAGGATTTGGACATGCGGCGATAGGCGCGTTCGTGCGGGCAAGTTTGAAACGCGGCTATCGCCGCATGTCCTGGTTCTCCTGCTGGTATTGGCTCCGTTCTGTTTTGGGGCCGATACAGTTGCGGTGCTGCCACTGTTCAACACCGACGAGGCGCAATCGTCGAACCTCGACTGGATTGGCGAGAGCGCGGCGGAGACTATTCACGAATCGCTTAGTACCGCCGGCTTGCTGGTTCTCGCCCGTGAAGACAGAGCAGAGGTTTACCGGCGGCTTTCGCTGCGTGCCGGGGTGGTTTTGACGAAAGCTTCGGTGATCAAGATCGGCGAGACGCTGGATGCGGGCGAGGTGATTTTCGGTTCTTATAAGGTGGACGGCGCGGATTCCAGTACTGCCAATTTGCAGTCGAACATCAGGCTGACGGTCTATGTGATCGACCTGAAGAAGATGCACGAGATGCCGGTGATCGAACAATATGGCCCTTTGAATAATCTGAGCCAGATGCAGATGAAACTGGCATGGGGGCTGCTGAATCAACTGGCGCCGGATCGCGTGCCGGGAGAAACCGAGTTTCTTCTCGAACGGCCGCCGGTGCGTGTGGACGCCATGGAAAGTTATGTGCGCGGCCTTATGTCGCCTAACCCCGAGCAGAAGACGAAACTGTTTACCCAGGCGGTGAAGCTCGACGACCATTTCTCCCCACCCAATTTTCAGTTGGGCCGCATGCAGTTTCAGAAGAAGGATTACAAGGGGGCGGGGGCGTGGCTCGCCAAGGTCACGAGGAACGATTCGCACTACATGGAGGCCAACTTCCTGCTGGGTATCTGCCGCTATTACGAAGGCGATTTCGACGGCGCCATCCAGCAATTCCGCATGGTGGCCGCGGAAGTTCCGCTCAACGAGGTGTATAACGATCTGGGAGCGGCGCTGTCGCGCAAGGACGATAATGCCGCGCTGGGGAATTTCGTCAAGGCGCTGGAGGGTGACGAGGGCGATCCGGATTACTGGTTTAACACCGGCTATGCGCTTTGGAAGCAACGCCAGTTCGAGCAGGCGGCCCAACACTTTCGCGCTGTGCTCGATCGTTCGCGGAACGATCAGGATGCCACAACCATGCTGGGGCGGTGCCTCAAAATGGAAGGTCCGCGCCCCGGCGATACTCGGAGCGAGGGGCGCGAACGGATCAAAACGACGTTTGAGGATTCGGCGTTCCGGCAACTGCAGGCGGAGCTGAAGGGTAAAGGGGCGAAGTAAGGGGCAGCCGAAAACGGCCTACTCCACCCGGGCTTCTTTTTTTGCCTGGCGGGTCAGTGCCTGTTCGAGAGCTTTGGCCTCGCGCAGGCGCTTGTTGCGGCCGATGCGCACTTCGATCTCATGGATGGAAAATGTGAATCCACTGTCCGGGGCGAAATCGTAGTCGGGGTTGTAGGCGTGCCCTTCGGAAAAGTTGAGTTGCGCGAGGGCGGCGGCTTTGTCGAGATACTTATCGCGTTCGGCGCGGCGCGTGGCCTGCATTTTACTCAGTTGCGCGATGTTCAGGTGAATGCGCTCGTCGAGCGCGAAGAGGTGGTCCAGGATGGTTTCGTGCTTCAGGTGCAGCAGATTCTGCTGGATGGCGCTGAAGCGATTGCAGGTCCAGGTGTCCTGGGCAATCGAATAAGCGATCTGCAGTTCGAGTTCGCCCTCGGGCGCCAGGTCCTCCAACATTTTTGCGCAGAACAGGGCCTGGAGTTTGCGGTCTTCCTCTTTAAGAAGAATGATCTGCTGCGTGTATTGGTCCCGCTCGGCGATCAGGGCCGGGGTTCCAAGACGTAGATTCGCTTCCGTTGTTTTGTCGATGGTCATAGCGTGGTTTCCGGCCAAAGGAATACCATGCGGGTGCGGGGGGGTTGCCCGAGCTAGCGCCAGGTTATTGATAGCAAAGGGAATAGAAAGTAGAAATTTGTGGACTGCGGAGACGGACCGATCGGAAATCTGTCCCACCGGTCAGCGGCCGGCCTTGGCGCGCTTGAAAAAATACGCCGGATAAGTCTGGGTGACCACTGCCTTCGGGTTGGCCGAGCCGCGTTCCTCGTTGCGATAGACAAAGGGCATCACGCTGACCAGTTCCCAACCCTGGTCGGCGAGAGCCTGCAGGTCGCGCGGCTCAACCTGCTGATAGAAGCCGGGCGGGTTCTCGCGCGGGAAAACGGCGTGCACCTCAAACGGCGCGTGGATTGGATTTTGCACACGCTCCTGTTGCGCAAACAGGAGCAGAATGGCCGCGAGGCCGGTCAGGCAGAGAATCAGGCTGCGTTTCATTCTGTAATGACGCTCGCAAAGTGGCAAGCGTGGACAGGCGGAAGGCCTATCCTACATTTAATTGCGGGTGGTGAGGCTGTCTATGGCCTGCGGCTCGCTATCGAAGAGTGGGATCACACGCGTGAGTCCCGTGAGTTCCAGGACGTCGCGAACCACCTGTTGCGTTTCGGCAATGGCGAGGTGTCCGCCCGCCGCCTTGATATTTGAGAAGCTGACAGCCAGCGCGCCGACCCCGGCGCTGTCGGCATAGGGCACGCCGGCAAAATTGAGGACGATGCGCCGATTACCCGCGTTCAGCATGTCCGTGACGGCCGACCGGAAGCCATTGGCGGCCTGGCCCAGCACCAGCCTGCCCTGCAGCGACAAAATGGAGACGGGACCGGATTGATGAACCTCTGACTGTATGGATTCCATGAGCACCCACGGTTGTGCTCAGCAATCAGACGGCCACCTTCTCGGCTGACTCAACCTGCGCCACCACCTCGGCCAGAGTGGTCACGACAATTGCCGACAGCGATTTGCGCAGCCTCTCCATGCGCGCGGGGCTGGATTGATCGGAGGTCCACAAGCCGGCAATAATAATCGGGGCCACGCCGCTGTCGCGGATATCCTTCGAAATGCGGCGGGCGTTACCGGAAGCGAAGGGGGGCACAGCGGAAATGCACACGACGTCGTCAGCCTGGGCTCCGAGGGTGTGGATCAGCTGTCCCGGGGAATCGGTAACAGGAAAAGCGATAGCCGGAAATCCTTCCTGGACGAGGAAATGGGCGCACATGGCGGCGGCGATTTCGTCGGCTGCGTCGTGCGCCGGAACGCAGAAGACGCGGGTGGAACGGGGTTTCCGGTCGCGGGGCGCGGGCTCGGCTTCGGCGAGCTCCGTGACAAATTCGTTGATGCTCTGGACGATGAAGTCCTCGCGTTTGGCGTCGAGCTGGCCCGTGTGCCGGTCGCGTTCGGCCATGGCCAGGGCGGGGAGCACGATTTCGTCGAAAACCGTGATCAGGGGCTGATCTTTGCCGAGGGTTTCGAGCACATTCTGCGCGTCCTGCTGATCGAGCGCCAGCAGACGCTGGTAGAAGATCACGGAGGACGAAAGAACCGGCTCGTCGCCGAGCACCACATTAAGAAACTCCAGCTGCGGCGTGTGGCGGCCGAGCACGCTCAGGCATACCGTAAGAGGTGTGGAGAGGACGAGCCCGATGGGCCCCCAAAGGACGGTCCAGAATACGGCGGAGACCAGAATGGCGACGGCCGAGAGACCGGTGTGGACACCATATAGGAGGGGCTCTACAAAATTGGCGATGATGAGCTCCGTTACGGCGAACAGCGCTACCACGGACAACGGCATGCGCCAGCCATCGCTGACCGCCAGTGCCACCACGAACGGCATGGAGCCGGCGATCGGGGGGCCGATGTAGGGCAGGAAGCGCAAAAAGACTGCGACGACGCCCCAAAGCGGCGCGCTCGGTACGCCCAGCAGGTAGAGACCGGCGAAGATGATGGTGCCGAAGCCGCAATTGACGGCGAACTGCATCAGGACGTAGCGGCTGACGCGATAGCCTGCGTCGTCCATGGCTTTGGTGGTGGCCTGCAGTTTTTGCTGGCCCATCAGGCGGAGCAGCCGGTTGCGGAGATTTTCGCGGTCGATGAGCATGAACAGAGTGAAGACCGCGATCAGACCGGCGGTGCCGAGCGGTTTCAGGAGCTCGCCCCCATAGTCCCGGAGAGTTTGAAGCGTGTTGCGCTCCTCGACAACCCGCACCGGCATGGGTGCCTGACCGGCAGCGGCGGAATTTGCAGCCTCGTTTCCGGCCGGCGCCAGCATCTGCTTCTCCATGTCCTCGAGGCTGGAAATCAAATCGCTGAATTCCTTCGATCCACCCTGCAGTGCGACTACTTTGCGGCTTATGTTGTCGCGGTAGCGCGGCAGGCTTTCCGCAATCTGGATGAACTGGCCGACCACTACCCAGCCGACTATGGCGACCAGCGCGGAGGCAACGGCAAGAACCAGAATTGCCGAGGGGATGCGCGGGATATGCCAGCCCTCGAGGCGTTTGACGATTGGTCCCAGCAGAAAGGCGAACAGCAGCGCGAAGGCGAAGGGGATCAGCAACTCGCGGGCGAAGTACAGCACTGCGATGGCGATGGCGACGCCGACGATGGGTGTGGCGGAAGTTTGCGATTCCTGGGTGCGAGCCATGAAGCCAGGCCGATCTTACCAGTCTTTGGGTCTTGAAGCCAATTTTACCGGCTATGGGCGGGCCGGTTGACACGGGGAGGCCGATTACCAATCGGACGCAGGTTACCAACCTGCCCTACGCAGCAACGCTAGCGGGAGGTGCAGGCTGTGGGATTCCAGCCGGTCGCGTCGGCTTGCAGCTTGAAGTGGGTGCTGGTGATAAAGGGCGTGGTCAGGTATTTGGGGTCGTCTACTACGGTGGTTACGATGAGCCAGGAATCGCCATTGGGCTCGTGGGTGCGGCTGTAGTATTCGGTTACGACCGCGTCGGCGCTGTAGGGCACGCCGTTCTTGCGGAGATAGCCGGGGCGAATGTGGGTGGTAACCACTTTGAGCGATCCGCCGCGCGCCGTGGGATCGGGCCCGCGTCCGCCGCCGGGAATATCCCAGTGGGCAAGCGAGAATCCCTGCCAGGTGGCGGGACCGGACGGAGCTTGCCCGGAGAAATGAATCAGGCGGGTCTGCTTGCCTGCGTCGGTGTCGATGCGTAGCGTATTGTCGTCTTCCCAGGCGATGTGGAGGCGGCCGGGGACGCGCATAATGGCGGGTGCACCGTAGGATCGGCATTGCTCGCCCGCGGCTTCGTCTTTGGCGGGATCCCAGGTGTCGGCGACCTTCTTGCCCTCCGCATTGAGCGGCACGCTGGCGTAATCGCCCTTGGGAGGCGTCACCATGCGGAAGCGCCAGTCTTCGGTCACGATGGAAACCCAGTAGCCGGTCAGATCGATGGGGGCGCCGGCTTTCGGCGTGCGGGGCGCCTGTCTCGGCGCGGCGGCGGGCGCCTGCGCGAGCAATGAGATGGTTGAGGTGAGTAAGAGCGCTGCCGTTGTGATAAGCCGCATTTTGCTACTGAATTACGCCCTTCCAGTGCCAGCCATCCTTGGGACGAGTAATGCTTTGCATACGAATGCGGTGGTCGGATTCGTTACGGCCGGGGTTCCCGGTGATGATCACGTGGTCGCCCGGTTTGAGGGTTTCGCGGGTCACGCCTTCCCGGCTCAACTGGCCTCCGCCGCCCCATTCGATAGCCCAGCGGGTAACTTCTCCCTTGCTGTCCTTCACGGCGACATCGACGAAGGAGTGCGGATTGCGGAACTGGAACTGTACCAGATCCCCTTCAATGCTGATCACCTTATCTTCGAAATATGTCGCGGCGAACGAATGATGCGCGAGGACCGGTACCGCCCACGCCCCCAGCAGCACTATCATCGACGCCAGTCTTGCCCTCATCCGATTTTGCTCCCTGATATCCACCCTGATATCCACCCAAGCCATCAGCTTCCCAACCAAGCTAGTCGATGAAGCTGCCTGGCGGCTTGCACAAACTCGTATTGTATCGACAGAATCATGACTTAGAGGCGGCGGCTCAGGATGGCCGCCTGCCATGCCACGCGTTTTCGATCAATGCGAAGACACCATCATATTCCAAATTACGCGGGTTGGGGTATGGGCTGGCGGTTGCCAGTTTTGCGGCTCGTTCGATGCCGTCGGCAGGCATGCCTAATTCGCGCAGGGAAACCGGCGCCTGGATGCGTACCGCAAGGTCGTAGAGGCCCTCGGCGGCATCGCTCACTCCGAGCGCGTTGGCAATGGTGCGCATGGCCCCCGCGGCGGCGTCGCGATTGTAGGCCGTGGCATGCGGCAGGATCACGGTGTGCACTTCCGCGTGGGGCAGGTTGAAGGTTCCACCCAGCGTGTGGCAGAGCTTGTGGTGAATCCCCATGCTGGTGGCGCCGAGAGTCGTTCCCGCCAGCCAGGCTCCGTAGAGCGCCTGGGCACGCGAATGCAGATCGCCGGGGTCCTTGACGACGCTTGGGATGGCTCGTGAGAGGGCGCGGATACCTTCGGCGGCCATCAGGGAAATAATGGGATTGCCATCGTGCGCGTAGAGCGCTTCTACGCAGTGAGCGATAGCGTTCATGGCGGAGGGGCCAGAGATTTTCGGCGGCAGGGTCAGGGTGAGGATCGGATCGTAGATAACCGTTTTCGGCAGCACGCGGCGGTCGCGGCCGGTCTTCTTGATGCCCGCTTCGGTGAGGCCGTAGATGGGCGTCATCTCCGATCCGGCGTAGGTGGTGGGGATGGCCAGAATCGGCAGGGAGCTTTCGAGGGCGATGGCTTTGCCGAGGCCTATGGTGGAACCGCCTCCGATGGCCACGCAGCAATCGGCGTTGAGGCGGCGCGCCTCTTCGCGGGCGGCGCGGGCGGTTTCGATGGGTACGTGCATAACGGCCTGGTCGTAGACTCCGGCCGACAAATCTCCCAGGCGGCGGGCTACGTCTTCGGCGTCGGCGCGTTGTTCGGGGGTGGAGAGAACGATGGCGCGAGTGGATCCGAGGCGCTTGACTTCTTCGGCTACGCGGTTGAGAGAGCCCTGGCCGAAAACGACTCGCGAGGCGGGTTGGTCGGATACGAACTCGAGTGGGCCGTTGGTCATTGATGGCGATTCTAGCAAGTAGAGTATTCTTTTCAAGAGGTGCCGACGATGAAAATCAGCCGCCGCGATTTCGCAACTACTGCTACGGGCGCTCTGTCTGCCCTGAGCGCTTTGGCCGCCGAGACCGAGTCATCCAAATCCCCTGGGGCCGCCATCGACCTGGCGGAGTGGAGCTATTTCTGGGTGGGCGTGGAACGCGCTCCCTTGGCTCGCGGCACGTATGTGGGCGGCAAGCAGATGTATGTCGAGTACTGGATTCCCACCGTAGTGAAGCACTCCGTGCCTATCGTGCTGGTGCACGGCGGCGGCGGGCAGGGAACCGACTGGATGGGCACTCCCGACGGCCGTCCGGGCTGGGCCACGATGCTGGTGCAGAAGGGCTACAAAGTGTATGTGGTGGATCGGCCGGGCCATGGGCGCTCGCCGTTTCATCCGGATATCGATGGGCCGTTTCCCGTCCAGGCCAATAGTCTCGAAAACATCTCAGGGCGCTTTACTCCACCCAATCCGACTACGCCAAACAAGCCTCTGCCCTTCCAGCATTTTCATAATCAGTGGCCGGGGACGGGCGAGGTGGGCTCAGACGATCTGGATCAGTTTGTCGCTTCGCAGGGCGGCTCGTATGTGACCGTGCCGGGCAATGCCAATGCCACTGCCGTCACCGCCCACACTGCGTGGCGTGAGCGCGGGGCCATGCTGCTCGATAAGATCGGGCCGGCTGTGATCATGACGCACTCGGCGGGCGGGCCGTTCGGCTGGCTGGTGGCCGAGGTGCGGCCCAACCTGGTGAAGGGCATCGTTGCCATTGAAGGCGGCGGCCAGCCTTTCGGCGGCGCCAATGTGTGGGGCATGTCGACGATTCCGGTGGCTTACGATCCGCCGATCCTGGATCCGTCGGAACTGAAGACGGTCACAGTTGTTCCCAATGAGCAGGGAATTCAGCCTTACAAATTGCAGGCCGAGCCGGCGCGCAAGCTGAAAAATCTGCAGGGCATTCCGATCGTGGTGGTGACGTCCGAGGGATCGTTCGCGTCGCCGGGCAATCCGGGTGCGGTGGCGTTTTTCAAACAGGCCGGCTGCATGGCGGAAGAGCTTCGGCTGGTGGATCACGGTATCCACGGCAACGGCCACATGATGATGGTGGAGAAAAATAACGCCGAAGTGCTGGAGCCGATTGTGGCGTGGATCGATAAGAACGTGCCGAAATCGACGCGTGTGCCGATGAAGGGGCGCAACGCCGATCCCACCGCGCTGAAGCTTTCCGAGCAGGGCTTTTTCTGGGCGGGAATGAACCGGAAAAAGATGCCTTACGGGACGATTATCGCGGGTCAGATGTACGTGCAGTATTTGACTCCGGCTAAGGTGAGACATCCCTATCCGGTGGTGCTGGTGCATGGCGGTACGGGGCAGATGCTGCATTACATGGGACCGGGGGACGGCGCGGCGGGGTGGGCGCATTATTTCCTGCAGGAAGGCTACAAGGTTTACGTGATCGATCGCCCGGGGCATGGGCGCGCGCCGTATCATCCGGATGCGCTGGGGCCGATCGGGGCCAATCCTTCGTATGCGTCGATTGTGGCGGAGTTCAACCGCTCGGCGCGTCCGGTTACGGAGGTGGTGATCGATCAGTTCATGGCCAGCCAGAACGCCGCGCCGCAGGATTCCGTGATGGCGCACAAGCTTTGGGCGAGCGGTGGGGCGCAGATTCTGGATAAGACGGGGCCGGCGATCGTTATGGTGCATTCGGCGGGTGGGCCGTTTGGATATCTGGTTGCGAACGAGCGTCCGCATTTGGTGAAAGCGATTGTTAATGTGGAGGGCGGTGGTGCGCCTTTCAGCGGGGGAACGCCGTGGGGGCTGACCGATGTGCCTCTGGTCTGGGAGCCGCCGGTTACGGATGCGGCGCAGCTTAAGGACGGGACGCCGCGGGTGCTGAAAAATCTGCAGGGGATTCCGATTGTTTACGTGACGGCGGAGAAATCGGGACGCACGGCGGGTCCAGCGACGGCGGCGTTTCTGAAACAGGCAGGCTGCGAGGGTGACGATTTGGAATTGAAGGATAAAGGGATTTTGGGGAACGGCCATTTCATGATGTTCGAGAATAATCGACGGCAGGTATTCGACACGATTCGGGGATGGATCGAGAGCAAAGTCGAGGCGAAAGCCTAGCCTGATGGCTCAGATTCTCGATCTCAAAACCGCGGTTGCGGAGTTGGTGCGCGATGGCGATCAGGTGGCGCTCGAAGGCTTCACACATCTGATTCCCTTCGCCGCCGGCCATGAAATCATCCGGCAGAAACGGCGCGATCTTACGCTGATCCGCCTGACGCCGGACCTGATTTACGATCAACTGATCGGCGCAGGGTGCGCCTCGAAGCTGGTGTTTTCCTGGGGAGGAAATCCGGGCGTGGGCTCGCTGCACCGCCTGCGCGATGCTGTGGAGCATGGCTGGCCGCGGCCCCTCGAACTGGACGAACATGAGCATGCGGGTATGGCGGCGCGTTATGCGGCGGGGGCTTCGCATCTTCCCTTCGGCATTCTGCGCGGCTACCTTGGCACCGAGTTGCCGCAGCATAATCCGAGCGTGAAATTCATCGAATGTCCGTTCACCGGGGAGCGCCTGGCGGCGGTGCCGGCGATTCGTCCCGACGTCACCATCATCCATGCGCAGAAAGCGGATCGGCGCGGCAATGTGCAGATGTGGGGCGTGGTGGGAGTGCAGAAAGAAGCGGTGCTGGCGGCGAAGCGATCCATCGTTACAGTGGAGGAGATTGTGGACGATCTGAACGCGCCTCCCAACGCCACCGTGCTGCCCACGTGGGTGATCGGCGCGGTTTGTGAGGTGAAGCGCGGGGCGTTTCCTTCGTATGCGCTCGGCTATTACCATCGCAATAACGCGTTCTACAAGCAGTGGGACGCGATTGCGCGGGAGCGCGCCAGTTTCGAAGCGTGGATTGATCGGCACGTTCTGGGGACGCCGGATTTTGCCGCATTCCTGCGCAGTCTGAAGCCGGAGGAAGCGCATGCCTGAGACCACTTACACCACGGATGAAATGATGACGATCGCGGCCGCGCGTATGGTGCGTAATGGCGCCTCGTGTTTCGTCGGCATTGGATTGCCCAGCGCGGCGGCCAACCTGGCGCGCCTTACACATGCCCCGGATGCGGTGTTGATTTACGAATCGGGAACCATCGGGACCAAGCCCACGGTGCTGCCGCTTTCGATTGGCGACGGCGAACTGGCGGAGACGGCGGACGCGGTGGTTTCGCTGGTAGAAATCTTTACCTACTGGCTGCAGGGTGGACGTATCGATCTGGGATTTTTGGGCGCGGCGCAGATTGACAAGTTTGCGAATATCAATTCGACAGTGGTTGGGGACTACCTTACGCCTTCGGTTCGTTTGCCTGGCGCGGGTGGCGCTCCGGCCATTGCGGCATCGTGCGGAGAGGTGCTGATTACGCTGCGGCATAGTAAGCGCGCCATGGTGCCGAAGGTGGATTTCATTACTTCGGGAGGCCATCTTGACGGTGGCGACAGCCGTGCACGTATGCGATTTCCAGGGAAGGGTCCTACGGCGGTGATCACGGATCTGGGGATTCTTACTCCCGATGCGATTAGTAAAGAGCTGACGTTGACCAGCGTGCATCCGGGGGTGTCGATTGAGAAGGTGGTGGATGCGACGGGTTGGCCGCTTAAGGTAGCGGCAGAGGTGAGGACTACGGCGCCGCCGACGGAGACGGAGCTTAAGGTGCTGCGGGAGTTGCAGGAACGGACGGCTCGGGCGCACGCGGCCTCGTAGGGCAGGTTGCGGACGATTGTGGAGCTTGACAAGTGGCGCGACAGCCTGCTTCGGGCTTTTCCGCCGAACCGTTTCACCGGTGTTGTTTCAATCCATGGCGAGTGTGATGACGGTATCGCCCTGCTGGGGGAATTACCAGGCAAGTCCTGGGACCAAATCTCGTCCATTTTCGTGCACGAAAACTCCTTGTCACTTCCGCTTCTGGAGCCGGACGCACTCGTGGCGTTTCTTCCGGCCTGGCTCCTTCGTTCGGCGGAGAACGTCGATGGCGCCAGCCTGCTCCCGGATTTTCACTGTGTATTTCCTCTCACCCGGCAGCCAAGAGCAAGGTCGGGATGAGGCGCGAATCTCGAAGACGGTCGGACTATTTGACGCGGACCAGAACTCTGGTTGGAGCTTAGTGGCCTGCGTTCAACGTAATGAGTGATCCGTGGGAGCGTTTGCGCTAACCGCTCATCCGCGCTACCGTGAAGATATGGCTAACGTCGGCAGAATTGAATTTGAAGACCCGACCTGCGTCGCTGAAGAGGAAGACGAGGAAACCCTGGCTTCCATTGATGAAGGAATTCGCGACGCCCAGGCTGGCCGCACGGTGCCCATAGAAGACGTCCGAAAGCTCTTGCCCACGTGGATTACCGCGTCCTCTTCTCGCAAAGAGCGCTAAACGATCTGGCCGAGATCGTGGGGCACATCGCACGGGACGACGGTCAGGCTGCTTCCCGCTTTGGCGAGGCTTTGCTGGATCACGTCGATCTGCTCGGCAGGTTTCCGCGCATGGGTAATGCCATAAGCAAGAGGTCGCGAGTGCGTAAGCTGGTCCACAGCCCGATCGTCGTCTACTACCGAATCCGCGAGGATAAGGATCTGATTGAGGTTCTTCACTTTCGCCATGGATCGCGCAAACAGCCGAAGTTCTAACCAGTAAGAACCAACAGAAGCCCACATGCCAAGGCCTGCGTTTATCATACAAATGAATGATGAATGGACAGACTGAATTTGCGTACATCTGCGATACTGTGCGCACGCCCTTTGGCCGCTATGGCGGCGCGCTGGCCCCGGTGCGGACGGACGATCTGGCGGCGATTCCGCTGCGAGCTCTGCTGGCCCGGAATGCGGGGCTCGATCCGGCGGCTATCGACGATGTTCTTTTCGGTTGCGCGAACCAGGCCGGCGAAGATAATCGCAACGTAGCGCGCATGGCGCTGCTGCTGGCGGGGATTCCCAAGGAGGTTCCGGGGAGCACGGTCAATCGGCTGTGCGGTTCGAGCATGGATGCGGTGGCGATGGCGGCGCGGGCTATTCGCAGCGGCGAAGCTTCGGTGGTGCTGGCCGGTGGCGTGGAGAGTATGTCGCGGGCTCCGCTGGTGCTTTCGAAACCCGATGCTCCATGGGCGCGCACGCAGAAGCTTGAGGACACGACGCTTGGGTGGCGCTTCGTGAATCCGCTGATGCGCGAACGTTATGGCGTGGATTCCATGGCGGAGACAGCCGAAAATGTGGCCGCCGAGTGCGTGGTATCGCGTGCCGATCAGGACGCGTTCGCGCTGCGCAGCCAGCAGCGATGCGCGGCGGCGACGGCGCAGGGAGTGTTCGCCGCAGAGACGGTGCCGGTTTCGATTCCGAAAAAAGACGCGGTGACGATTGACGAGCACCCTCGGCCGGACACCACCGCGGAGGGGCTGGCGAAGTTGAAGCCGGTGGTCAAACCCGATGGCACAGTCACGGCCGGTAATGCTTCGGGGATCAACGACGGCGCGGCGGCTCTGCTGCTGGCGTCGGAGGCGGCGGCTCAACGTTATGGGCTGAAGCCTTTGGCGCGTGTGATCGGCAGCGCGGCCGCCGGCGTGGCTCCGCGCGTTATGGGACTGGGGCCGATTCCCGCCGTTCGGAAGTTGCTTGACCGCGTGGGGCTGCGTCTCGATCAGATGGACACGATCGAACTCAACGAAGCTTTTGCGGCGCAGGCTTTGGCCGTGCTTCGTGATTTGGGATTGCCGGACAATGCGGCGCAGGTGAATCCTAATGGCGGCGCGATTGCGATCGGCCATCCGCTGGGCGCGAGCGGCGCACGGTTAATTACAACGGCTGTGTATCAACTGCAACGAACGGGCGGGCGCTACGGATTGTGCACCATGTGCATCGGCGTGGGGCAGGGCATTGCGATGGTGATTGAGCGGGTGCACTAACGCGCTAACGCCATCGCCAACTTAAGGGCGTCGCCGAGGTCCGCCTTGCTGTCGGGCTTGGGATCGCGAATGAAGATTTCAAATCCCTTTGCGGGCGTCGTTCCCGTGTTTCTGAACCCGTGCGGCGTTCCCTTCTCGATGAAAAAAGCCTGCCCGGGTGTCGCCATGGTTTTGGTCGAACCAACGGTCACTTCGATAGAGCCGGACATGCTGAGGAATAAGTGGAACCGAACGTCGTCGTGCTGGTGGACGCTGCGCGCCGCGCCGGGTTGAAACTCAAGACGCAGCACGTCGACACCGGCGCCAGGATTAATGATGAGCGAGGCGCGCGACACGCCCGGATCTTTAGTCGGAACCAGTTCCTGGGCGGGCGCGTTCACAGCGGCAAAAGTGCTCAAGGCGGCGATCAGTGCGAAGGTTCGTAGCGGCATAACGTTTCTACGCTAATCGCTTTTGCCCGCCGACGCAAGCTTGATATATTGGATCGCCATGACACGCTGGCTTTTTCCGCTTGCGAGCGCCTTTATTTTCCTTATGCCGGCCTGGGCGCAACTGGCGCCTCCCAACGAAGCCGGTGTGACGCTGGGACAAATCCATCTGATCGCCAAAGATGTAGAAGCGCAGAAGCATTTCTGGATTTCCATGATAGGTGGAAAGCTGGTGAAGAACGGCTCACTCGAATTGATCGAATTTCCCGGCGTGTATATCACCATCAGTCAGGGCGATCCTTTGGGGCCGGCGGCGGGATCGGTGATCGACCACTTCGGTTTTATTTTCCAGGATGTGCCTGCCATGATGGCGAAATGGAAGGCGAACCATTTCGAGATCTACCAGGTGGGGAACCCTCTGCAGGGCTCCGTACATGCCCCGGAAGATGCCGATCTGCTGGAGTTCTTTCAGGATGCAAAACAGGACGTCCCGGTTCGCATGGATCATTTCCATTTGTTCATTACGGATGTGCCTGGAATTCAGGCCTGGTATAAGAACGCGTTTGGATTGGCGCCGGGCCAGCGGGCGCGGGTGGCGCGTGTGGGTTGGGTAGATTGTGACTTTGTGCCTGGCGGAAACCTTTCTTTTGTGGATCAGGGCAAGAGGCTGGCGCCGACTAAAGGCCGCGGCGTGGATCACCTGGGCTTCGAGGTCAGGGATATCGATACCTTCGTCAAGAAGCTCGAGGCGCAGGGCATCAAGCTTGATACGCCGGTGCATCCGATTCCCGGCACGAAAATCAAGAGCGCTTTCCTGACAGATCCCTGGGGCACTTACATCGAGATCACCGAAGGATTAGCGCCTTAATGCGGGTATCAACCTGCGCGTTGTTGGTATGGACACTCACCGCGCCTTGGGGATTTTCTCAGACGGGAGCGAAGAAGGGCGAATGGCCCACCTATGGCGGCGATACCGGTAATACGCGCTACTCTCCACTCGACCAAATCAATGCAGGCAACTTCAACAAACTCGAGTTAGCCTGGCGATTTCGCACGGGCTTTCTCGGGCCCGTTCCGGAATTCAATCTGGAAGGTACGCCGCTGATGATGCGT
>Ga0302320_10004969_pt1 | contig 29991 bp, 29 predicted proteins | sample Bog_T0_3_FD_202130 | JGI IMG/M metagenome (GOLD analysis project Ga0302320, IMG submission 202130) | Peat permafrost microbial communities from Stordalen Mire near Abisko, Sweden - Bog_T0_3 | ecosystem: Environmental > Terrestrial > Soil > Wetlands > Peat | place: Sweden: Abisko, Stordalen Mire... | reverse complement strand
TTTTTTATTAAAAAAATATTTCTATTTTAAAATCAGAAAGAAAAAAAAAAAATCAAAAAACCCAAAATTTTAGTTTTTTTGAAAAAAGAAATTCTTTGCTAAAAAGAAGATTTATGTCTGAAAGATCTAATTTATTGACTTTAAAGCGGAAAACAGAAAAATCCTCTTCCCCCACTCCTCCAAAAGTTATTACCCTCATAAAATCTAAAACATCAAAAAATGAAGAGGAAAAAGCAATTGAAGAAATATCAGAAGAAATCTATAAAAAAAACAAAAAAATTATTGCACCAGCTTCAGGCGCCCTCGATTTCAGTAATATGATGTTCCAACTGAGCAAGTTAGACACCATTTTCAAAATACCCAAAATGAAGCCTGAGAAGATTTTTTCGATAGATTTTTCCAACAATCAAATAAAATCCATTGAAATATTGAATGCATTTCCGTATTTGAAAACTATTAATGCCGCAAGCAATCTTCTACAAGAGGTTAATTTGAAACTCAATTATCTGGAGGATCTAAACTTATCTTTCAACAAACTAGATGCAGTAATTATTTTTTTTTTTTTTTCATTTTCATTAATAGCTAATAATCTAAAAAAGATCCCAAATCTTCAAGAATTGCCAAAATTAAAGAACATAAATTTAGCAGGGAATTTTATAAAATCCGTGGATCTTGAATTCATGTGCGCCAAAAAGAGATTATATTCGATAGATATTTCAAGAAATCAAATTGCTTTTGGATCTGGAAATGAGCTTCAGAAATTCATAGATCATATGAAAACGATGGATAGTCTGAAAATCTTAAATGTGGAGCACAATCCGTTTTTTACAGATTTTCAAAGAACCAAAGTTATTGAAAAAATCTTCAAGTTTTTAATAAGTCTTTTTTAGGATCATTTTCTCACAAATTTAGGGAATAAACTTGAAAAATTGAACTGGGTGCTATGTGAGAAAGATTATCAGGAATTAAAAGACAAAAATGAAAGTCTCCCTGCCTTGAAACTGGTACAAGACGACCTTGCAAACAAAGAGGAGGGTGATCAAAATGCTGATAAGTTTTTAATGATCATCTCTTTAAATTTTATTAAAATTTTGCTTATTTTAAACAAGGGAAAATTCTCTGGATCAATTAAACACCTTGATCGAACAATGTTCAAGCAACCCAATCAAATGCATGATTCACATTACAAAATTGGCAAAGATTGTGAATTCCATCTTAAATGATAGAAGTAGTTGGGAGTACATTTTCTTATCCAAGGATGCAGAAGACCAAATGGAACTAGTAATGATAAAAATAACTAATTTTTAAAATTAAAAAAAAAAAAAAAGAATGATCAAATGGATAGCTTTTTGCAAAATTCTCTCATTCTTATTGAAAATCAACAAAACATTCAAGGAACCTTGACTAATATAATAGCTAACCTATCTGTGATTCCTTTGGCTAACTTTGGAGATAAATGTTTGAGAACTTTGAATGATTTAATTGGTTCTGGAGAAAAAATGAAGGAACTTGTGATGGAAGTATTGGAAAAGTCTATTGCCTCATGGTTATGTGCAAACGTCAACTCTATCTCCAGATCAATTTTGAATGGTTTGGTTCTCATTACAACTGAAAAAGAAATTTCAGAAGTCTTCAAAGATTCAATAAAAAATATGAGTGAATGGATAAAGCAAGTATGATGAAATTAAATTATATTCATTTTTTTAATTGATTTTTTTTTTAGATCTTAAAATTCACTAAAAATAATCCAATGCCTGATCGGGAAATTTTGGCCCTTCATGACAACGCTTTAGAGTATTTTATTTAAATGAAATTTCATAATAAAAATCGTTATATCAGATTGATCGCTGCTGCTTCAGGACAAGAAACAAACGCACAAACCTTAAGAAATTGCCATATAGAGGCTGAAATTTGCCAGTTGTTCAAAATTTCAAAGGACACTTATTTTTCAAATCGATACATATCAATATTGAAAATTATTGAAAAGACTTCCAGGGCAGACAAAGAGACGTCTCTTAATTATTTAAAAACCAGGGAGGCAAAGGATTCTCTGTTAAAAGACATTCAAAACGAAATTTTGGTAAATTTCTAAAAACAAATTCAAAACATTTTCTGGTTTTAGAATTTTATTCAAGAGTTCAAAAAAAACAACAATGATTTGAGAGATGAGGTCGCAAAAGATACCGATTCTATCATCAAGCTAAAATTCAATAAATTTGCTTCTCTCATCAATGCCTTAAGCGCAATTAATCTCCACGAGGTTTATAAATTCGAGGATTTGAAAGCGAATATAATAATCTCAGAATTACTAATAATTTCTACTCTGAACAAAGTGAACCCAGTGCTTCTATCATCCCTTTGCGATTTTATCTATGACCTTCTGAATAATAAATCGATTCTCGCAAGTGAGGAACAAACGAAATACGTTGCATTTGAAATGCAAAAATTGAACCCTCTTATGCCCTATATGGGAGGCAAAAAATACAATTCCATTTGTGAAATGGGAGAAATGTATCAAACCAACACTTTTTTCGGTAAAGAAGCAGTCGCTAGAAACCATCTAAGCAACAAAGTCATTCATCAAACGTTTATAGCCATTATTAGACTTATCACCTTTTTCACTGAAAAAGCATATATTGATAATACAGGCCAAAATATCTGGACCCAAGTTTCCAAATCCTTAAATACCAATCGAAGAGAAGCATTTTTATTCAATTGCTTGGATGTTCCTTCAGATGAAGTGAAACTCAGAGTTGTTCGTTGTCTTTTAGTCATTAAGAATGAGGAATGGGATACTGATGAAATTGGACATTTGGTGACCATGTTAGGCTCATATAAGAATTTAGGAGCCGGAGACACGGAAGAGGTCCTTTCTTCAATTTTCATTATTTTGAGCAAATTGGCAATGGAAACAAATTGCAAAGTCGGTAAAGAATTCGCGAGTTTATTCGCTGAAAATGCCATTACAAATTGTTTCGATATGTAAAAAAAAGGAAGATTTCCCTTTAATAAAAAATTATACAGTTTAGCGAGAAATATGGAAAGAAACGTGAAGGAAAGCGAGGAAGAAAACAAACAAAAACTTGATTTGTCAATCGCCTGCATATATTTTCTGAAAGTAGTTTCGAACATCACATCACTTCGAGGCATTCTGCGAGGAAATCAAGTGCTCAATGCAATGCGACGTTCATTAATCGCAGAACAAAAAACTAATTTCGAAACATTGATTCCTGTGGAAATTGAATGCACTTGGTCAGGCCGATTTCTTGAAAATTTGTTGCTTTGTACTACAGGAAATGATGCTTTGCCTGCATATCATATGGTTTCTTATAGGATAATATCACGCATTGCTGATGTTCTACAGGCGAAAGTAAAAGAAGGAATATTGGATTTGGGTGTGTGTTATGATAAAAATAACTTGAGAAAAAAAACACAAGAGGAATTCACTGAAAAAATCAAGAAAGAGTTTTCTATTTGGGAAGATGATGTCACAGATGAATCATTGAATAGAATGATTAAAAATATGGATGAGCGTGAACAAGAGACCTTTTTCAAACAACATAATTATTTCTCAAGTCAAAACGGATTAGAGAGAATTTTGATGTTTTTGTTGGGGAAAACCGCATCAACACAAGCTGCTCTTTTAGAAAAGCAGCTTGTAAAAGAGTTCGATCCCAAATTTAGCGAAAATAAGGTCAAGGATGAAATAGAGAAAAAAGTGGAGGAATTCGTCGAAGAAGAAATCAATATGATCAATGAGGAAGAAAAAAATAAAAAAGTGATGAAAACCCAACAAAGAGATTCTTTTGCTAAGAAAACCAAGTCCATATTGGAAAATGTAACTATTTTCAAAAATTTTAAACATCATTTATATTAGGCATTTAAAGAATTACATAGTGCGGCTAGCAATTTTGATGAACGAACAATGGACAAATTTATCTTAACGCCTCCAATAACGTTGCTCTATACAAAGAATAAGGAGATTACTAAAAAACAGATGAATTCCCTGACAAAAATGAAAGGTTATGATGTGGATTTTATCGAAACGGATGAAAATGTGGACATCCATCCAAAAATCAAGAAAAATAAAAGAGCGTTACTTGTGAGTGCCATGCTTAGATGCATGTATGCAGCCATTGAATATGCTCCGGATGAGAACAGCAGAAGAAATTCGATTAATCAGATAAAACAGAAGAAAATCATAAAAATGTTAACACAATTATGCGATTGCACTGGATGGACTTTGGGAAATCTTGGTTCCAAATACCTCAAAATAATTTATTATGGGCTCAGATTATCTGATCGAGAATTAAACGAATCAAAGGAAAACTTTGAAATTTATGACTTAGTGAGCAAAGCTATATGTGATATGCTTCAAATAATTAGGAAAAAAATATTCCAAGAAGATAAGATCCCTTTGTCAAAAGAAGATAAAATGCTAATTTATGATTTGGCAAAAACAACTAGTGTGTTGATCAGTCAAGTGCCGAACATTCATTGGGTTGAAAACAAGATTCATGCAGTTGAAAAACATGGAAGTTTATATAAAACACCGCAGGAGAGATGTGTGGAGTTAAGTTTGATAAAGATTTTCCCTAAGAATATTCTCAAAACTTTCATTGATATGGTTTTAAATGAAATGAAGCATTCTCAAGATTTATCAAGGTTTTATAATTTTTTGGATTTAAATGATTTGAAGTTAACACGATTCAAGCGAACCTGTGAAAGATTTGAAAGAGATGAAAATCAGAGATACTATTAGATTATATATCCTCAACATCATTGGCACCTACATGAGTAAATGCAAAGATCAGAAATATGAAATGCTTGAACATTTCACTAAGGTAATTTCTAAAAAAATTATTATTTTATTAATTTCTATCTATTTAGGCTCAAATTTTCGATAAAAAAGTCATCAGACAATCATTCGTTCAAGAAATTCTTAAAGAAATGACTCGAAGCAATTATCTAACGAGATTGGTTTTTTCCTCTAATTTATTATGAGATTATCATGAATATTAATGAAGGAATCCTACATGAGTGAGAATGAGATCTTATTTTCCAAACAACAAGAAAGAATCCTATTTCTAGATTTCTGTTTCTTAAGAAGGGAAACCTCGAGATCCTGGTGTAAAAGAATGATGGTTTTAAGCAACAAAGGGATATATTTTTTGACTCCCCCAGCAAAACCCTGTTCAGTCTGTCCTGCAGAGAACTTCTGTCCAGTTGGCCCTAGTTTAGACTTTAAATTTGAATATGAAATTGTAATTAATTATTATTATTCATAAATACTGTCTCTAGATAAAATTCGTGCTCAATTTGGAAGGAAGCCAACGTCTGGCCTTCCAATCATTAAAGCCATTTGGCAAAAGCTTCCTCTCATCAGGGTCGAGATGTTGTGTAGTGTTTTTCCCGAAACTCCACTCCAAGAACTCGGTTTTGCAAGTTCTGCACAAATTCGATGCTATTCATAAAAATATCGATAATGATGAATTGACCATCAAAGCTTTAGAAAAATTGGTATGTTATAAACAGTTTAAGTCTTTTTCTATTAGAAATTAGACACAAAACAATGTCTTGTGTGTATGGGCAGTCTTTAACCCTCCACATAAGATCTTGGTTTCTGAAGCCGATGTTTCTATTTATGATTTCGAAAATTATCGCCTTTTCGTGATCAGCGATGAGAAACTATATATTTTGAAAGAAAAAAGCAATGAATGGTTCTTCTTTTTCCAAAGAGAGGGGATCATCAAAAGTCAGTTCTTCAATGAAGAGAATGAATCATCTGATGAAGATGCCGAAGATGTCGATATTTCTGAAAAAAAGAAGCAAAATAAAGAGGATGAAATGAGGGAGGCAGAAGCCCAAATGATCTTTCAAAAGGAGGCCGCTAAAAAAGCTCAAAATGTCATTTTTAATGAAAATGAAGTCTTTGATCTGAAAAATGTCAAAAGCATATCTTTCGATCAAGGACCCATCCCTTTTATAACATTAAAAGCCGGCACGTCAGAAAATACATAATATACCAAGAAAATGTTTAATTGTTTTTATAATTTAGAACTATGAATATAGAGTTTGGATGTGATTTTGGAAGGGAAAGTTTCAGAATGGCATTATTGAGAACTATAGTTAAAAAAATTCTTTTATTTGTTTTTAAAGAAATCGTTTAGAATCCGGAAACGGGATGGAAGAAGAAACATGAAAGGCCTGGAGAGAAAAAAAATTAATTTGTATTTATTGAATATCAATATATGAGTTTTTGGGAAATAAATATTTAAAAAAATCTGAATCCAATGTTTAAAAATAATTTTTTCGGCAATGTGAGGAGACTCTTCTTCAAAAAATCTTTCTTTTTTAATCAGAAGGATCCCAATAAAGCCAATCCTTTCACTGAAAAGATGAAAAAAATCATGAACAATACAAAAAGCAAATCTTCCACAAAAAATTTATTGATTCCTGGCATTTTGATTTTCGGTTCTCTCATTATTTATCAAGGATGGAGATCTCTTCCTTATTCTCAAATGTTTCCACATTTCACAATTTCAGAATATGTTAATCAGAAATACCACTTACATGCGGTATTTTTGGCCCCCTTGTCTTTTCAAACAACTGGGCATGTGTTTGTTTATTTTCCTTTAATGGCTTATGGAATTATTAGAAATGCTACGTTATTTTCTCCCGGATCTTTGCTACTTTTTTATTGCTTAAACTCAATGATATCTACCATGGTTGTGTACGCTTATGAAAAAAAGTATAAACAACAAAAAATGATAGTCCCAAAATGTTTAGGGGCTTGTACGGCACTTTCAAATATATTTTGCTTTTTCGCAATGAAGCCACAATATCTGATTTTTGGTTCCAGAATAACTCCCTTTTTTTTGATTCCAGTTATTATGGGAATGTATGAAATCAATGAATTTAATGCGGGATATGTCAACGAAATAACAAGGCCTGCGCATCTGAGTTCAATGGCTTTTGGATTAATTTTTGGGATTGTGGCAAAGAAATATATATTATAAATAACATTTCATATTTAAATTATATAAAAAATTCAAATTCAAATACAAGAAAAAAAAAGAGAAAGAATTCAAAACACACAATAAAAACCTTCTTAAAAAGTATTATAGAAGTACCTTATAAAAACATTTTTTCAGTTAAGTTTGAGCTAAATTATTTATGAAATTAATAGCATAATCAAGAAATCAATTCAATATCAGATTATTTTCTTTTTTAAACAATGGCAATTAAAAAAATTGTTTTTCTTTGATCCAATTTGAGAAATAAGAAAAAGCAAAAACAAATGTGTAATAAAATCCTTTTTCCTCATTTTTATATATTATTAATTTTAAATAAAGAGGACATTGGCTAAATCTTCATCAATTTCTCCAATGATTGCTCCAGGAGTCACCCCTAAATTGTTGCCGATGTTGGAGTTTAAAGAAATTTTCTTATAAGCTTCGGCCAATATCAAAAGAAAGGAGGCATTTAATTTAGTTGGCTCATCTAGATATACGCAAAAAACATAATATTTTCATTAAATTTATCAAATCTGAGCAATAATTCTTTATCATTTATTAAAGGTATTATGTCTACTTTGTTGTCAAACAGTTTTTTGATCAATTAAAAACTATCAAATAGTGGCATTTTTTTAATCTTTTCTTTCATATCCACTTTTTCATTGCCAATTTTTGGCTGATTTCCATTTTTCAAAGGAAGTTCTGTTGAAAATTTGAGATTCATTGTATTTTTGAAAATTTTTTTTTTTTTTATTTATTTATTTAAAAACAAATTGAAAAAATAAAGAAAAAACAAATCAATTTATTAAAAAAAATTTAAAAATTATTTAATTTTTGCATTTTTTATAATTCGACTTTAGAGAAGGATTCTCTTAAGTTTTTATTTTAAAATTGTAATTCGAAATCAGAAAGCGTCAAGAATTAAAAGATTCTGTTTAAATTTTAATTTTTTATTTAAAAAATTTCAAATTCCGAAACTAAATCATAAAAACTCAAAAAAAAATCTGAAAAAAATTTCGAAAAATGATGAACGATCCCCCATCAATGGACTCTTCATCCTTCGATATCGAGTCCCTAAACTCATACATATGTGGAGTGAGTTTCCTCCTCCTTTCAGCTGAGAAGGATTTCTTCTATAAGTTGCTTCATGAGGAGAGGAACCAAATCATAATTCGAGCTTTTGCCACCGATACCCAATCTAAGCTTCTTGTGGTATCCAAGATCATTCCTGAAGAGAAATCTCAAAGCGTTTATTACGAATTCCGTTTAGAGATTGCCAGTTCCGACTTCAAGAACCCTACGATAGGTTTTCTGAAGAGAATCAATATTCTATCCACGAAGAAAGGCTTAGAAATGCCTGGAGAAGCGATAGAAATCAGCACAACCACAGGATCCGGGAATGTATCCCTGAATGAAGAAAGCTATAGTCTGAGTCATCAATTACAAGTCATTAATATCGGATATCATGGCCATGATTCTTCACCTTTTGTTCTGGCTCATAATTATGTCCAGAACAGTTTGGTGCCAACTTTCAACACATATAAGACCTTTATTTTGAAAAAGCCGCAATCTGATCAAGATGCTTATAACATTCTGATGAGAAGAATCACAGAATTGAACCTTGCTTTATTGCATTGCCAACAAAGCATTGAAGTCCCAGAAATCCAATTGATGTTTGATCCAGCAATCAAGGCGAAATGTGCCCAAGCGAAAACTGAGGGTCGTAAGCCTTCGACAAATGATTGCACAGATCTGATGAATGATAACAATTTCATCAACTCTCTAGCGCAATGCGTCAGCAAATGGATCCAGGACATCAGCACTATCACCAAGATGAAATATGAGATTACCACAGGAAACACGCTTCAGGAAATTAACTATTGGGTCAGTTTCGAAAGATCCTTGAATCTGATTGAACAACAAGTCAAAATGCCTGAAGTTGAATTAACCTTAGAAATCCTGAAATTCAAAAGGAAATTCGGTATTACCACGACCTTCGAAAATGACCTGAATCTCAAGAATATCATAGCCAAAAGCACAAAGGTCAGTGCTGTGATGAAGGATTTCCCAATAAATGAATTGTTATCAGCCAATACAATGCAAGATATCTCAGCAGCAATCGGTGTGATATTCATTAGTGTGAAAAAAATCAATAATAATGACGCTTATGAGCCTTCGAGATTCCTCTCATTTTTAGAAGCCTTAAGTCGAGATCTATTGGTCCAAATCCTTAAGATCCTTTCAGTGCTCAGACTCATGTCAATGCCTTATAATGAATTCATCACGTTATTGGATCAAAGCAAGGATATTTTCACGAAATGGGATGAGGAATTCGGGTTGATTCGAGACCTCATGAAGAAAAATTCAAAGGGAATGAATGCAGAAATCACTGCATGCAATTTTGAACATTTGAATCTAAAGAGAAGATTGGAGAAAGTCCTTGAAATTCGTCAACATCATGAAAAACTTCGAGAAGTCATTGAAGGGATCCTCCAAAAGGAAGGTTCTGGCAAAGAAGCTATGTCTTTCCTTACCACCAAAGACATTTCAGAGGCATATCTATTATTCCAGAATTTGGATATTTTAGATTTAAGTAAAGAAGGTGAAATTGGCTTGAATGCCGCTTATAAGAATTATGAGATGAAAATCGATAGAGTTGAGACCCAAATCACTGTGAAATTAAGAGATAGATTAGGAGCCGCAGCCAATGCTAATGAAATGTTCAGGATTTTCTCGAAATTCAATGCTTTGTTCTTCAGACCATTGATCCGAGGAGCTATTCAGGAATATCAAAGCCAATTATTAAGGACTGTCCAGAATGATATTCAAGCTTTAAGAGATAAATTTCTGAGACAATATGAAAATACTGAGGATTTCAGGTTATGTAAATCGAGAGATATCCCTCCGACCTCAGGAGCTGTGATTTGGGCGAGACAAATCAATAGGAAATTGAAGAAATATATGGAAAGAGTAGAAAATGTCTTAGGGCCAGAATGGTCTGATCATCCAGAAGGTCGATCTTTAAAGGAAACAGGTGAGATGTTCGAAAAACATTTGAATACTCAACCGATGACTGATAATTGGAACAAGACAATGCAAGATTTCATGAAGAATAACAATTGGAATCAGAAGATCTTTGATGTTGTGCAGAAGAAGAAATTGGAGATTGTGGTGAATTTCGATGAAAGAATGATCAGTCTTTTCAAGGAAATCCGTAATTTCCAATGGATGAAGATCAGAGTATTATATTTTTTTTCGATTTCTTCTTTAATTTCTTTCAATAGATTAATATTTCAATGACTTTCGCTGCAGATGATGTCAAGACCTTCTATCCATCAGCAGTTTCTCTACAGGAATCTCTCCATACTTTCAATCAAATCTCAGCTAAAATCGATGAGAAAATCGGGAAACTCGTAGCTTTGCATCGCAAAGAAGTCCTCAATACAATAGCCCAAGGAGTTCATTTATGTTGGAATTATAAAGGACAATTACCAGCTTTTATCAAGAAATTTTCGGAACGAGTTCTGGCTTTAGAAGAAGCAGTTCAAGGCTTGAGTGAGAAAACCGAACAAATCCATGCTATTTTAGCTAGTCTTTCTCATTGCGAAGCCGAATTCTCAATATTCAATGATAAACTCACTTCGATTCAAGGTTTTATCGATGAATTCAATTTCAAGGATTATTCCAATCTCCATCTATGGGTCCCTGAATTAGATGATAGAATCGAAAGCATCCTGAGCAAAAGATTAGAGGAAATCATCAATAAATGGATCGCTGAATTCACGAATTGGAAGAATTCAGAGAAAAGCGTGATCCCAGAACCAACAATTCATGAGCTCAAAATCCAAAACCAAGTGATTTATATAGACCCTCCCATGGAATATGCTAAATTCTATTGGCTTCAAAGTTTCCATAAACAATTAGGGATTATCTGCACATTGCCTAGATTAGAAGCCACGAGATATGAAAATATGAACCAAATGGTAAAAGAACAACAAAGAAGAGATAACACATATAATTCGATTTTAAGGAAAATCCCACAGGCGATTTTGATTTCAGCTTATGAGAAAATCAATAAGACTATTGAAGAATCTCAGAAATATGTCAAAACCTGGTTAAATTATCAAGCTTTATGGGAAGTTGATCCAAGGAAAATCTATGACAAATTAGGCGATCGTATTGAAAATTGGCATCAATTATTAGAGGAAATCAAAAAAGGAAGAAGCACCTTCGATAATTCAGAAACTGAAAGCTATTTCGGAGCCATTCTCATCGATTATAGACTCGTCCAAGCCAAAATCAATAACAAATATGATATTTGGCATAAGGAAATCCTCAATCAATTCGGAAACACCTTCAATGAGAAAGTCAAGACTTATTATAGTCAAATTTCCAATTGTCGGCAAAAGCTTGAAAAGATCAATTTCCAGGCTTCCAATGCTGATTTGACTCAAACTATCACAGAAATGCAAGATATCAAAAAGAAATATGCTTCTTGGGGAGTCGAAATCGAGACCTATCGTAATGGTCAAAAACTATTAGATAGACAAAGATACCAATTCCCTAGTGATTGGTTATGGTTGGAACAGGTGGAAGGTGAATGGTCTTCTTTCAAGCAGATTTTCAATAGGAAATCGAATCAAATGGATAGTGAAATCCCCAATTTACAACAAAGGATTCTAGCTGAAGAACATGTTTTAGATGAGAAGATCAAAGAAATTGAGGAAATGTGGAAAAATCAAAGACCTTATTCTGGCGATATGATGCCGCAACAGGCTTTGGATGTCTTGAATTTGATTGAGACAAGACTTTCTAATGTCAAAGATAATTATAGTAGAGTTTGTAAGGCTAAAGATTTATTGAATTTAGAGCCTGGAAATCCTCAGAAATTAGAAGGATTAGAAGAAGATGTGGGTAGTTTGAAGGAAGTTTGGAATGAATTAAAGAAGGTTTGGAGCATAGTGGATAATTTGAAAGATGTGCCTTTTAACGCAGTGGTTCCAAAGAAGATCAAACAATCATTTGAAGAGGCTCAGGATTTATTGAAGGCATTTCCTGGTAGATTGACTCAATATGAGGCTTTTGATAAGATGAAATCTCGATTCGCGATATATAAGAAGATGAATTTATTGATAATGGAATTGAAAAATGATGCTATGAAGGGGAGACATTGGAAAACTCTTATGTCGAAAATGAAATTGACAATGAGTTTCAATGAATTGACTTTGGGTACTTTATGGAATTGCGATTTGTTGAGATATGAGAATAACATCAAAGATGTGATGACGGTGGCTAGAGGAGAATTGGTTTTAGAGGAAATGTTGAGAGGTATTAAGGAATATTGGGCTGCCTTTGATCTGGATTTGGTGAGATATCAAAATAAATGCAAGTTGATTAAAGGATGGGATGATTTATTCGCCAAAGTCGATGAGGATTTGAACAATTTGAGTTCCATGAAGATTTCTCCTTATTATAAGAGTTTCGAAGAGGAAATAGTTCCTTGGGATCAGAAGCTTCAAAACATCAGAATTATCTTCGATATGTAATTTTTCTATCTATTTTTTTTTTATATAATTTTTCCTAAAAATCATATCTTAATATATAATAATAGATGGATCGATGTGCAAAGAAGATGGGTTTATTTGGAAGGCATTTTCTTCGGTGCATCTGATATCAAAACTCAATTGGCCAATGAATATACTAGATTCAAAGGAATCGATAACGAATTCACCTCTCTCATGAAAAAAGTCTCCACCAAACCCAACATTCTCGAAGTCATTGCACTTCCTAATCTTCAAAAATCCTTAGAACGTCTTGCTGATCTTCTAGCCAAAATCCAAAAGGCTCTCGGAGATTATCTGGAAACCCAAAGATCAGCCTTTGCTAGATTTTATTTCGTGGGAGATGAAGATTTATTGGAAATCATAGGTAATTCAAAGGATGTGACCAATGTCCAAAGACATTTCCCGAAAATGTATGCTGGTATAACTACTGTGAATAGTCTGGAAAATGGAGATGTTGTCACTGGAATGAATAGTCGAGAAGGAGAATCTGTGAAATTCGAAAAGGATGTGAAAATCAGTGAGGACCCGAAAATCAATGTTTGGTTATCGAAAATCGAAGAACAAATGAGATTCAGTTTGGCTTCAAGTCTTGAAAGATCTTTGAAGGAATTGGGGGCTTTAGAGAAACAAAATGATATCCATGCCTTGGAAATAATCGAACGATATTCTGCCCAAGTGGTTTTATTAGCTTTTCAAGTGTTGTGGTGTTCGAAAATAGAAGCTGCACTTCAAGGAGGAGATAAACCTGAGGAAGAATTAGGGAAAGTCGAGACTTATGTATTAGATTTCCTTACCATGTTGGCTGAAAGTGTCTTGAAAGATTTGAAGAAAGATCTTAGACAGAAATTCGAACAAATCATTACAGATTTCGGTTGATTATAACATATTTATATATATATATAATCTAATTCATTATGTAGTTCATCAAAGAGATGTCACCAGACTTCTCATCAAGCAAAAAGTCACATCTCCTAAAGAATTCGCCTGGCAATATCATATGCGATTCACTTGGTTCATCAAAGAAGCCGATGTCCTTAAGAAACTCTTGATCCAAATGTCCAACGCATCCTTCCATTATGGATTCGAATATCTCGGTATCGGAGAAAAACTAGTACAAACCCCTCTCACAGATAAATGTTATCTCACTTTAACTCAAGCCCTTCATTTGAGGATGGGAGGAAGTCCCTTTGGTCCAGCCGGAACTGGTAAAACCGAATCTGTTAAGGCATTGGGTTGTCAATTAGGTAGATTTGTCCTGGTCTTCAATTGTGATGAAACCTTCGATTTTCATGCTATGGGAAGAATCTTCGTGGGGTTATGTCAAGTGGGCGCTTGGGGTTGTTTCGATGAATTCAATCGTTTAGAAGAAAGAATGTTATCAGCAGTTTCACAACAAATTCTTTCAATCCAAACTGGACTGCGAGAAAAACAAGCTAAAATTGATCTGATGGCAAAAGAAGTAAAATTAAACTCCAATATGGGAATTTTCGTTACCATGAATCCTGGATATGCCGGACGTTCGAATCTCCCAGAAAATCTTAAACAATTGTTCAGACAAATGGCTATGGTGAAGCCAGATCGCGAGTTAATTGCTCAGGTTATGTTATATTCTCAAGGATATAGAACTGCGGAACGTCTTGCTGGTAAAATCGTGAGTTTATTTGAACTTTGTAATGATCAATTGAGTAGTCAACCGCATTACGATTTTGGTTTAAGAGCTTTGAAGAGTGTTTTGGTGTCTGCGGGTAACATGAAACGAAGCGAATCTTTTGATAACGTGACCCTTATCAGTGAATTGACAGAATTAGAGCAAAAAATCCTGCTTCGAAGCGTTTGTGAGACTTTAGTTCCGAAACTTATAGCTGAAGATATTCCTTTATTGAGCAATTTGCTTTCAGGTGTCTTTCCAGGTAGTGATATTCCACCAATTAAGGAGGAGAAACTTAGAGAAGCTATCATTAAAGTTTGCGCCAAAAGAAATCTATTACCAACATCAACTTTCCTTGAAAAAGTGCTTCAATTGAATCAAATCCTGAAACTTCATCATGGAGTTATGATGGTAGGACCTTCTGGTTGCGGGAAATCAGCCGCCTGGCGTGTATTAATTGAAGCATTATATCGAGTGGATAAAACCAAAGGAGAACATTACATTATAGATCCAAAGGCCATAACTAAAGATGAATTATATGGGAGATTAGATTCAACTACCTTAGAATGGACTGATGGTGTATTCACAGGAATTTTGAGAAGAATCACTGAAAACGTAAGAGGAGAAAGTAGTAAAAGACATTGGATAATTTTCGATGGAGATGTGGATCCTGAATGGGCTGAGAATTTGAACAGTGTGTTAGATGATAACAAATTATTAACTTTGCCTAATGGTGAAAGAATCGCGATTCCTCCTAATGTCAAGATAATGTTTGAAGTGGAAACTTTGAAATATGCCACTTTGGCCACTGTGAGTCGTTGTGGAATGGTTTGGTTCAGTGAAGAAATCGTCGATTATAAGATGATGTTTTTCCATTATTTGAACCGTTTGAAACAAGATGATTATGATGATGTTGGGAAGATAGAAGCTGATGAAGATGAGGACAAAAATGAAAAGATGGCGAATCAGAAAGAAAAGCAAAAACCAGCTGAAAATGCAGAAACCATAGTCCGGACTAGATGTGTGAGCTTTATTCAGAAATTGTTCGATGGAGAGGAATCTTTCGCTCAGAAAATGATCCAAACTGCTGAAAATATGAAACATGTGATGGATTTTACACGGATAAGAGTGATCGAGGCATTTTTCGCATTGATTCGAAAGGCAATTAGCAATGTTTTGGAATATAATGAATCTCATGGGGAATTCCCATTAGATGATGAAATCATGGGAAAATACATGCAAAGACAAACTGTTTTGGCTTTAATGTGGGGTATCAGTGGTTCAATGAAATTGGCGCTTCGTGCTGAATTTTCAAAGAAAATCGCAGTTTTTTGTGATGTTGAACTTCCTTCATTGGAGAACTTCTCATTGATAGATTATGAGGTTCGTGTGGGTGATGGTGAATGGTCCTTATGGAAAAAGAAAGTGCCTCTAGTAGATATCGACCCTCAGAAAGTCACTGATGCTGATTTGATTATCACAACAGTCGATACTTTGAGACATCAAGATGTCTTATGTTCTTGGCTGAGTGAACATAGGCCTTTTTTGCTTTGTGGTCCTCCTGGCTCAGGTAAAACTATGACTTTGATGTCAACTTTGAAATCATTGCCTGATTTTGAAATGATCTTTGTGAACTTTTCTTCATCTACCTCACCAGGATTGATCATGAAACAATTCGAACATTATTGCGAATATAAGAAAACTCCCAACGGAGTGATGTTGAGTCCTAAACAACCCAATAAATGGTTGGTGGTCTTTTGTGATGAAATCAATTTGCCAGATACTGATAAATATGGCACACAAGCAATTATAACTTTCCTGAGACAATTGACTGAACAAAGAGGCTTTTGGAGACCTTCTGATAAATCATGGATTTCTTTAGAAAGAATCCAATTTGTCGGGGCTTGTAATCCGCCCACAGATGTTGGAAGACATCCTTTATCGAATCGTTTCTTGAGGCATTGTCCTTTGATTTTGGTGGATTTCCCAGGTCCGGATTCTTTGAAGCAAATTTATGGTACTTTTAATCGAGCAATGTTAAAAAAGGTGCCTCAATTGAGATCTTTTGCGGATTGTTTGACTGATGCGATGGTGGAATTTTATATGAGAAGTCAGACTCATTTCACGGCAGATATGCAGCCTCATTATATCTATTCCCCTAGAGAATTGACCCGTTGGAAATATGCCCTTAATGAAGCTGTTGAGGCATTGGAAACTATAGAGGATTTAGTGAGATTATGGGCTCATGAAGCATTTAGATTGTTCCAAGATAGATTGGTCCATCCTGAAGAAAAGGAATGGTGTGATAAATTGGTTGATGAAATCGGGTTCCAATGTTTCCCTACTTGCAAGCCTTCTGCTTTGGATCGTCCTCTTCTCTTTACAACTTATTTGAGTAAAAATTATATCAGTGTTGAATTAGAGCCATTAAGGAATTATGTCCAAGCTCGTTTGAAGATCTTCTATGAGGAAGAATTAAATGTTCCCATTGTTGTTTTTGATAGTGTTTTGGATCATATTTTGAGAATAGATCGAGTCTTGAGACAACCACTTGGACATTTGTTATTAGTCGGAGCCAGTGGTGTGGGGAAAACCACATTGAGTAGATTCGTTTCTTGGATGAATAATCTATCAGTTTTCCAAATAAAGGCAGGCAGAAATTATGAGCTAATGGATTTCGACAATGATTTGCGGGATGTTATGAAACGAGCTGGAGTCAAAGGCGAGAAAATCTGTTTCATTTTCGATGAAAGTAATGTTTTATCTGTGGCTTTTCTTGAAAGAATGAATGCCTTATTGGCTTCAGGAGAAGTTCCTGGTCTTTTCGAAGGTGAAGAATATATGGCTTTAATGAATCAATGTAAGGAAACTGCTATGAAAGATAATAAAATGGTGGATAGTGATGAGCAATTATATAAAAACTTCATAACAAATGTTCAAAGAAACCTCCATGTTGTCTTTACAATGAATCCTTCCAATCCAGATTTTTCCAATAGAACTGCAAGTTCTCCAGCCTTATTCAATAGATGTGTGATAGATTGGTTCGGAGATTGGTCCCATGAAGCTTTATGGCAAGTGGCTAGAGAATTTACTTTTATCATAGACCCTCCAGAGGAATCTTTCACTAAACAAAGCCTTAAAGATAGCATTGAGGCTAGACATGATATCCTGGTGAATTCCATAGTTTATATCCATAATTCAGTGGTTGAAATCAATAAAAAGCTCAGAAAAGCAGCCAAGAAGTTCAATTTCATCACACCAAGAGATTTTCTGGATTTCATTAAACATTTCATTGAATTACATAAGGATAAAAAGGAGAAATTGGAAGAACAACAATATCATTTGAACATTGGATTAAGTAAATTAAAGGAAACAGAAGAAACAGTCTTAGAACTTCAGAAAAGTCTTGATAAATATAAAACCGAACTCGAAATCAAGGAAAAAGAAGCCAATGTGAAACTGAATCTCATGGTTCAAAAACAAAAAGAAGCTGAATCCAAACGTGAAAGCGCCATTATCCTTTCTAAAGAAATCGACAGTAAACAAGTCGTCATATCAGAAAAGACCAAATATGTTGAAAAGGAGCTTTCTGAGGCATTGCCGGCTTTAGAAAAGGCTAAAGATGCTGTTTCTAGCATAAAGCCAGCGAATTTGGTTGAAATGAAAAGTTTGAAAAGTCCTCCTCATCATGTGAAATTCACCTTAGAAGCAGTGTTATCAGTGATTCTAGGGAAATATAAGGCTTGGGAATGGAAGGATGTTCAGAAAGAAATCTCCAAACAAGGGTTTATTCAAACAGTCACAAATTTCGACACTGATTCTCTTTCAGCTGCAGTCAAAGATAGCATCCGAACCAATTATCTCAATAGTACTGATTGGGATATTGATAGAATTTATAAGGCCAGTCAAGCTGCAGGTCCTTTGGCTGTCTGGGTGGAATCCCAATTAAAATATGCTGATATTCTTAAGAATATAGATCCTTTGAGAAACGAATTGAAGAAACTACAGGCTGAAGAAGAGAAACTATTGATTGAAGCCAATCAATTATCGACTCTTATCAATGAACTCCAAGCCGCAATTCAAGTCTATCAATCTGAATATGCAGTTCTTATCACAGAAGTCGAGAAAATCAAGGTCGATATGACCAAAGTCAAGGATAAAGTTCAAAGATCTGTGAGTTTGATTCAGAATCTGTCTTCTGAAAGAAACAGATGGGAGATTTCTTCCAAGAATTTCAAAGAACAAATGGCCACAATGTCTGGAGATGTTTTGATTTCTGGAGCCTTCTTAGCATATATAGGGTTCTTTGATCATTTCTATAGACGAGTCATGTTACAAAATTGGAAGGATTATCTCCGAACGATAGGGATTAACTTCCGTGAGGAAATGTCTTTAATAGAATTTCTATCAAAACCAAGTGATAGACTTTCCTGGCAATCTCATAGTCTTCCTTCTGATGATCTTTGTACAGAAAACGCGATAATTTTATCACAATTCCATAGATATCCATTGATTTTGGATCCTGCAGGCCAAGCTTTGGAATTCATTTTGAGCTATTATAAGGATAAAAAGATCGCTAGAACCAGTTTTGCTGATGATTCCTTTATGAAGAATCTGGAAACTGCCTTAAGATTCGGTTGTCCATTGCTAGTTCAGGATGTGGAGAAAATCGATCCTATATTGAATTCAGTGTTGAATAAGGAATTGCATAAAACAGGAGGAAGAGTGTTGATTCGAGTCGGAGATCAAGAAATCGACTTTTCACCGACATTTTCAATGTTTATGATAACCAGAGATTCCAATGCGAAATTCACTCCTGATCTTTGTTCGAGAGTGACCTTTGTGAATTTCACAGTGACGCCTTCGAGTCTAGAAAATCAATGTCTGAATATTTACCTGAGAAATGAAAGACCAGATGTTGAAGAAAAACGAATAAATCTGTTGAAATTACAAGGAGAATATATAGTGAAATTGAGAGGTTTAGAAGATAGTTTATTAGACGCCTTGAGTAATGTCAAAGGGAATATTCTAGATAATGAAGAGGTGATTAGTCAATTGGAAAGATTAAAATTGGAATCAGGGAAAGTTTCAGAACAAATGGATCAATCAGATAAAGTGATGAATGAAGTGAAAATTGTGACTGATGCTTATTTACCATTGGCAGTGGCTTCAAGTAAGATCTATTTCTCAATGGTGAATATGAGTGCCATTCATTATTTATATGAATATTCGTTGCAATTTTTCATGGGAGTCGTTTTTGATCTGATTAGCAAAAATGACAAATTAGTCAAAATACCAAAAACTGAAGTCGATAAAAGATTACAAATTATCTTCGATGAGCTTTTCATTGAAATTTATCATCGAATATGCCATGCCTTATTATCACAAGATAAACATATTATTGCCTTGAAACTCGTTCAAATCAAATTAGGAAAGGAATTCACTGAACAAATCCATATGCTCATTAAAACACCCACGATCTTAGAATCGAGCTTATCTCCTCAACTTCTGCAAGGAAAATTCAATTCTTCCCAATTGAAACTTTTGGAGGAGCTGATAGAACAGCCTTGTTTTAAGAATTTGATCTCTTGTTTTGAAAATCAAGAATCTAAATGGCTTGAATTCCTAACATGTGCAAATCCAGAAGAATGCATTCCTGATGGTTGGGAAAACCAAGAATATATAAACACTCTTCCTATAAATCAAAGAGAAATGGCCAAATTGATCCAGGAATTGACCATAATCCGGATGATCAGACCAGATAAATTCCTCTTCGCTGCGAATATCTTGATTAATAGGATTTTGGGTGAGAAGTTTATGGATGAAATCCCTATTGATATGAAGAATCTGGTTGAGAAAGAATCAGACGCTAAATCACCTATTCTTCTTTGTTCAGCTCCTGGTTTCGATGCAAGCTATAAAGTAGATATCTTGGCCAAAGAATTAAATAAGAAATACGCTTCAGTGGCCATTGGTAGTTCTGAAGGTTTCGATCTAGCTGAAAAAGCTATTAATCAAGCTGCGAAAGTCGGCTCATGGGTTCTTTTGAAAAACGTTCATTTGGCCCCAAGTTGGTTAAATGAAATCGAGAAGAAAATCCATCGTTTGGTGCCTCATGAAAGCTTCAGATTATTCCTTGCCATGGAATTCAATCCAAAGGTTCCAAGCACTTTGATTCGGCAATCTTATAAGTTGGTATTTGAACCTCCAGATGGTATAAAGGCTTCTTTGCAAAGAACTTATAAGACTGTATTAACAGCATCGAGAACTGATAGAGCCCCAACAGAAAGAGCGAGACTTCATTTCTTATTAGCTTGGTCTCATGCAGTGATTTTAGAAAGATTAAGATATACCCCAGTTGGATGGACGAAGATCTATGAATTTAATGAAGCTGATCAAAGATGTGCTTTGGATTTGATCGATGAGTTTGTTGATTCTATGGGAGAAAGAAATAACATCCCACCAGAAAAACTTCCTTGGGATGCTTTGAAAACCATTTTGACTCAAAATCTCTATGGAGGGAAGATCGATAATGAATACGATAACAAGATCCTTGCTTCTTTGATTGAAAGATTCTTCACTCCAAAATGCTTCGAAAACGATTATCCATTATTTGAGATCAGTAATTCAAAAGAGGTGATTTATATGCCTGAGGCCTTGAAGACGAGTCAATATATGGATTGGGTTGATAAATTACCTTCCCATGAATCGCCTGCTTGGAGTGGTTTACCTATTAATGTTGAGAAAATCCTTAAAGAACAGAAAGCCTATAGAGTTTTGAATAAATTATGGGAAATGCAAGATGTTAATGAGGAGGAAATCACTTTGGAAGTGCCACAGTCTAGTGTGGGTAAGCCTGATAAAAAGGCAGGAAAAGGAGACACTGGACCTCAACAACAAGTTCAATGGTTGAGAGTGTTGGGAGAAAGAGCAACAAAGTATCTATCGATTTTGCCTTTGAATTTGGAGAAATTGCAAAGAACAGAAAAGTCGATCACTGATCCTTTGTTCAGATTTCTGGAGAGAGAAGTGACGGTGACAATGAGTTTGCTCGAAAAAATCCGAGGAAACTTGTTTGATTTGAAGAATATGTGCGAAGGGACATCTACATCAACCAATCTTACGAAAAATCTCGCTTTAGAAATCCATAATGATCAGATTCCGACCATCTGGAAAAAATATAACACTTTGAAGATGTCTGTTAATGATTGGATGTTGGATTTCAAGAAAAGATTGGATCAATTTTCCAAGCTGATTTCAATGAAGGAATATCGTAAAAAATTTTAATTGGTTTAAAGTAAGTTTTAATATATTTCCTTAGAGAAAAAAGGTGTGTGGATGGGTGGATTGCTTTTCCCTGAAGCATATTTGACGGCGACAAGGCAATTTGTGGCTCAAAATAATCATTGGTCTTTAGAAGAATTGGAATTGCATGTAAGAAAAAAAAAACATATTTATGAGAAAAGTTTCAAATTTTTCATTAAAAGATTGAGTTGTATGAAGGACAAGAAATAGATAATGATAGTTTCTTGATTACAGGCATGAATATCGAAGGAGCTGAATGGTCTTCCAAAACTCATGAACTTGGATTGAATGAAGAAATCAGCAACACATTGCCTAGTTTGTTATTTAAATGGATCAAAGTTGAAAAAATCAAACAACTCGAACTTAGTAACAAATAACAATTCAAATTGTTTTTTAATTTTCTAAACCGAATTTTGAATTTAGACCCAGATGAGATTTTGACACCTGTATACTTAAATAAATCAAGAGCGACTTTGTTGTTTTCAGTGAAGATGAAATTGGGACATTTATCAAAAACTGTGCTTTATCAAAAAGGATTGGCATTGATTGCTTGGAATTAAAGAATCAGAAAAAACTAAAAAAATTGAGAAATTAAACAAAAAATTAGAAAATTAAACAAAAAAAGGAATAAAAAAAAATTAGATAATATTTAAAATAAAAAAAAGTAGGTTTAAAATTGCAAAATTAAATTTTTCTCAATGTTTTTTTTACAAAAAAAAATAGTTTTATTTGTAAAAACAATGTCCAAATATTTTATTTTAATCATATGTTTCATTTTCCTTTCACCATCAAGCTCTAAACTTTTTAAAAAATCCCGCCTTTCTGATAAGTTGAAAATTGAGTTGTTTACAGAATCTCTCTGTCCTTATTGTATTGCTTTTTTAACAACCAGCTTCAAAACCGCGATCAATACCAAGGGCATTGAACTTTTAGCCGACTTTTCTATTTATCCTTATGGAAACGCTTATCAGTCACTGTTTGATAAAAAATGGAAATTTAAATGCCAGCACGGAACCAAAGAATGCTATGGAAATTTAATGCAAAATTGTGTATTACATCATACAACTTTTAGAACTGGAATTGATTTTATCCTTTGCTTCGAAGAAAACGTTGGATCCTTTCATGAAGACATTGATGAAATTGGGCAACATTGTGCAGGCGTTTTAAACATTGATTTCAATGAGATCAAAAACTGCATTAACACTGATATGGGAAACCATATTCAACATGAAGTCGCAACTAAAACAGAAGCTTTACGACCACCAAGAAGACATGTCCCTTGGATTGTTGTAAATAGTCAACATAATAGTAAGATTGAAAAACAAATAAAGGAAAATATGCTGGGATATATTTGCAAAAATTATCAAGGAAATGTTAAAATTGAGGCTTGCTTGCCAAAATAAAAAGAATTTCTTGATAAATATTTTTAATCTAAGAATGAATATTACTTCCCTTTAAAAAATTGTTTTTCCAATAATTTTTAGTAAATTAAAAAAAAATCAGTTTTTAAAATATAATTTCATTAAAAAAAAATCATATTTTTTTTATGAAGGTTTTTTTATGTTTTAAAATTAAGTTTTTTTATTGAAACGATTTTCAAATTTTGTTTTTTACAATTATTTATATGTAATTTGATGTGAAAATAATTGTTTTTACAAAAATTTAAAATAAAGTTTCACTTTCTTCGCTTAGGTTTTCTTCTTCTCTCATTTTCCAATAATTTCCTTTGAATATGAATTCCGTTTTGTTATTAAAACTATCCAAAAACTCTTCAAAAAACATCGGTTTGTATTTCCGATCTCGCTGTTTTGCTTCGATTCGGTTTTTTTCTTCGTTGGCGAATTTAATTTCTCCAAATTCTAAAGCTTTCACATCACTCCTAAATCTGGAATCTGTGAGAGGCAATTTTTCAATCAAATCCAGGTTCAAAATATTTAAATTCAAAGTGAAATTTGAAAAAAAACTTTGATCTGGATTAGAATCATTTTCGTTGAAGTTAGTTTTTTTTAATAATTCAATCGTTTTTTTTGTTATAACATTTTGTAAAATAAATGTGGAATTCCAAATTCCAAAAAGCTTGAATTTGTTTTCACCTTTTGAATTCTTGATCGAACCCAAAAAATTGTAATTTGTGGAAGACAAAGAATCTTTTTGAAATGAAATCTCCCCTTGATCCTTTGTCTCTAAATTTTGAAAATTGATGTCTCCTTCTATGTCAATTTTCGGGTTTTCATTTTCCAAGTTGGAGATTTTAATTTTATAGCCGTTAGAACAAATAAAATTATTGTCATTATTCAATTTGATATGAGTAATGCCTTTGGGTTCAATCTCTATTGATTTTCCCCAAAATTCTATTTGTTTTATTATCGTGCCCCAAACCTCAAAATTTTGACTTTTGCAATGATATGCAATGGTGCTTGGTTTGATGTCGACTTGCTCTGCTAAATATTTAAATTGAGCTTGATTTTCATCATAATCAAGCTCATAAGTTTCACCCAAAACTCCTGGGAAGGGAAATTTGTATCTTTGTTTCAAAGCGGCTAGATTGTTGACGCAAAAAGCGATCGCATAAGCCATTTTAAGGCAAGGATCGATTTCTTTATTGGTTGCTTCAATAAGATATGAAATATTTTCAAATTGTTCGCAATTTCTTTGCAATTCTGACAAAGGTTCAAGAGTGTATACTAAAGGAAAAATTTTTTGGAGGTGAGGCTTTTATTTTAGAATACTTGCCAAATTATTTTGATTTTTAGAAGCAGGGTGGATTTGAAATATCGATCCCATATTGAATTTAGCCCTTTGTATCTTAAAAAATGGAATTGTACATCTTTTATGTTCATCAATAAAATTATATTTCCCAAATAAAAGATTGTTCTTGAGGAAACTCTAAATATTTTTTTTTTTTTTATTTACTATAATTTCAAGTTTTTACATATTTTTTGGGAAGTCTATCCTTAAGATTTTCCAAAGTGCTTTTCATTTTTTCATCAGTTAAATTCGAAAATTGGGCATTTTGAAGTTCTAGTGGATTTATAGCACCTTTTTCAATGTTATCTTCCGAAAAATCATTATATAGGGAATTGGGAAGTTCTTTGTAACTTTCACTGTTTTCATCGATTTTTTCTTGGTTTTTTAAATATTTATCAATGCTCAAATTATTCAATTGATGATAATCGTGCTTCCCAGAAAAACTTCTTCTTGTATCTCCATATTGCAAAAAACGATTTTCATTTTCGATAATGTCTTTGCTTAAAAAAATGCCTGAATTTTTTTTCAATTTTACTGGAGTTGATTGTTTAAAATAAAAATCAGTTTTAGACTCTTTCATGGACACTAAAAATTTATATAATTTGTAAATCTTCATTTTTTCCTCCTTTATGACATTGGAATAATTGGTGATGATCTTCTAAACTTTGATTTCAATATGTTGCTTAAAAGTTATTAAAGTTACTTTAATATTGGCAACCGAGCCTTCGATTTTTTTCAAAATGTTGATAATGAAGGTGTTTTTTATTAATGTCGATAAGTTATCTAGATTTTCATCAATGCTCGCTTGAAGGTTCCATAATTCTGCTAAAGAATTCACAAATTTGTTTTCCAAATTCTCTTTGATTTCATCAGGAATTAGATTATCCTTCCAAATAATATCCTCTAAATTATGCAAATTGTAAATTTCTTGAGTGTCATATTTCAATAATTCCTCTTGCTTGTTTTCAAAAGCAGCGATCCATTTCATTTTTTCACGGACATCCTCTGCTTCTAATAATATATCTGTAAATCCATTATTAAGTTGAATATTTAAGGGCTTGTTAGGCAGGGATTTCATGCTTGAAATCTTCAAATGAAATCTTCCAATAATTGGCTCTCCTTTTCTTTGACAAAACGCCAAGCAATCATTAGTTAAAATAAAATAATATTGCTTCCAAAACGTTTCTTTTATTTTTAAAAAACCTTCCATTTTTAAAAGAATCTATATTTAAGGAAAAAATCTCTTAATTTTTTTTTTATTATCTCTTTTTTTAAACAAAGGATCAAATTAAAAATTTCTAAGAAAAAATGCTTTCTCAATTTTTTTCATTCAAATGAAAAAACAAAATCGTTTGAATTTATGAAAAAAATTTAGTTTTTGACAATGAATAAAAAACATTGTCTTCTCTTGGAAAAAATAAAAAACTTCATAAATTCATGTTCTTAATTCTCTCAAGGCTCTCAGAAAAAACAAAACATAAAATTTTATCTCAATGTTATTTATTTAAACGATAATAATGATCATTTTTTTTTTAATTCATTCCTTATCTTAATCTTCTGGCTTCTCTTTCGCATTCCATGAGAGCCAAGTTGTCTCCAATTTTAACTGGTCCTTTTACATTTCTTATTAAATGTCTTTGTTGATCTCCACCACCGAGCAATTGGACTCTGACCTGAGTGATACCACCTCGAGATCCTGTACAAAATTCACAAATTTAATCGGGTACCGACCTTGATATTATTACCAGTTTTTCCTAGAATTTCAGTAACTTGAGCAAGGGTTGCGGTTTCGGTTTCCATTTCAGACTAACTCTAAAGGATGTTTGGGAAAGATTTTTTTATTATATAAAATTTCGAGAAATTTTTTAATTAAAGTCTTAGATATTTCAAAATTTATCAAAATTTCCCTTTAATAAAAATATCAAAATATGTTAGATTTTCTTTTTTTTTTAATTTAATAAAAATTCTTTATTTAAGCATAATCATTTCATTATGGACTCATTTTTTCTGAAGATGTGGAATAAGACAGATAAAGAATGAAATTTTTCTGTTTTTGTTATATTTTTAAGAAAATCTTTATCATATATTAATTTTAAAAAAATTTAAGAATAAAATTTAATTTCTTCATATGAGTCAAAGAAGCATCAAGGAAAGAACAACCCTCTCAAATTCTGATAAAAATCCGGAAATAATAAATGAAATTGGGTTTAATGAAAATATTTTCAACAAGGAGGTTTTAAATCAAGATCATATTGATAATTATTCAATCGCAAGTCCTGATGTTAGTAGAAGAATTGAAGTTGATATACGGGATTTAGGAAAACCCTTGAAAGTAACAGAAAATAGACAATCTCTTGAAATCAAAGATGGAGATTCCAAAAGTACAACATTTTTTTTTGTTATTTTTTATACATGATTCGATATAAATAAAGAAAAAATCGAAGAAATTGGGATGACGAAGAAAAAACAAACTCCTGAACATAAGCCAAAGACAAACAATGAAGAAGATCTGAATTTTAAGAAAATTCAGAATTCAAAGCTTTTTCAAAAATTCATGAAGGAGGAAATTTCAAACGAAATCAAGGATCCTCCTGATATTCAACCAAACTTATACGAAAATTATAGTTATATTTATTTTCCATTATTTATTTTATTATTGCCTAAAAGTAAAAAATTCATCAAAGAGAAAAAAGTCCCCCTTCCCAAATAAAAGGCAAATATCTGATAGAATTGATGGAGGAGATCAGGAATTGGTTGGATATTCACAAATTTTTGTTCCTGGTCTTCTTAGTTTTTACAAATCTTAAATTGACTTTTTCTGAATAGGAGCACAAAATAAAATGAACTCCATATATTATCCACAACAGCCGAAACCTCAAATCAATTTTATGGATTATGCCTCAATCCCACTCAATAACATAAACGTAAATAATGAAAATTTCTTAAAAAAATTTATTTATCAGTCAAATGAAAATGTCGTTTTTTTTCCTAATAATTATTATACCCCAACAAAAACATTTTCTAACGCTCCAAGAAATGAAGAAAAAAATGAAAATGTGATTGCTTTGCAAAATAAATTAGTTGAAACTCAAAAAGCACTCAATGAAGAAATTTTAAGAAGGACTGTAAATTTTCTTAATCTAATATAAAATTAATATTTTTAAAAACAGAATTTAGAAACCACTTTGAAAGAACAACAATTTAATCAAGAAAATTTATCAAAGAATTTAGAGGATTTCAAGTTAAAATTGACAGACCAAAATCAATTTTATACTGAGCAAAGAAATCAATTTGAAGATGCTCACAGCAAATTAACCCATAAAATTTTTCATTTAGAGCGAAGTGAAGAAAACATGAAATTAGAAATCGATGAAATTAAAAGAAAAGCCCTTCAAGACAGTTTGGTTTTGACAAATAAAGAAGAAGAAATTAAGGATTTGAATAGAAAAATCGAAAAACTTAATGAAACTTTAAGGTTTTCTTTATTTATTAAGGGGTATATAATCTTTTATTTTAGAGATAAAGAAAATTTATTATCGAAAAAAAATGATGATTTATCAAATGCGCTCAAGAAGGCAGATGAATCAAGAAATGAAATTTTGAATTTGAAGTAAAAAATTAAATTTATAATATTAAAAACCAACAACCCATAACAAACTTTTTAGAAATTATATTGATAAATTAGAGGATAAAATCAGTGTAAATGAAAATACGATCAATGGTTTATCAAATGAAGGTGATTTTTCAGTGAAAAGATTGGGTGAATTGAAAGATAAAATAAAGGATTCTTTTTCGGAGAACGAGAAATTGAAATTTCAAAATAGTTCTGCAAACCTTCAATTAAATCAATGTCAAATGGATCTCGAAAATTACAAAAACGAAATGTATCAGTTGAAGCAAAACCTCTTGGAAAAACAACAAAAAGAAATTAATCTTGTCATGGCTTTAGAAAAAGCCACCCTACAATCAAATCAACTGAAAAAGATGCTGCAAAAAACTGAGTTCAATATTGAAGTAAATTTTAATTAATTAAGGCCATTCTTTAATAAACAATTATAAAGGAACAAAAAAATTTAAATAGAAATTTAGTTGACAAAATTTCAGAGTTTGCAACAACAGCGAATACTTCAAGTTTAAATAATTTGAAGTTTATGAGCAATTTTTATGAGAGCAAGCCTGAACGAGACACAAAAGTGTTCGAAAAGTCTGAAAAAATTGATAGGCCTTCGAAAACCTTCGTTCAAAATTATGAACAAGAACAACAACCAACAAACTATAGAAATGATAAGGGAAATTTGGATCAACAATTCAAAGTTAACACTAAAAAAATTGAATATAAGAAAGAGAAGCCTGCAGATATAGAATATTATTATGATTCCTTCAATGATAGAGACAACCGGTTCAAATTAAACGATTTCCCAAATGATCCTGCTGCTGGAGGAGACTTAAATAGAATTGAAAGTGGGAAAAAACTTTTCTATGACAAATACAAAAATAATAATATTTTGTCGTGGGACTCGAAGGAAAATGAGCGGAACAAAAATTATTCAAATGATAATAGTTGATAAATTTAATATAAAGAAAAAATTAATAATTTATTTTTATTTTTAGGGGTAGCCTCGGAAAAGAATAATAAAAACTATGACAACCAAAATTGGAACTCATTGCCGGCTGGAAACAATTTAAATAAATCCACGAAAAATCAAATTTCAACAAATAGTTTGAGCTATAATAATAATGTAGTAGATGAAAACGCCACTGATGAGAAGACAATTGAAAAAAATCTCCTGACTTTTCAATTGCATAAACAAGAAGTATGGTTTTATTCTGATGAGATTAATTTATTTATCTGAAAAGATGGAAACTGAATTAAGAAAATTGGAGGATGCAAAAATTAGAACAGGAGCTAATATTCGAAGAAAAAATGAGTTGGAAGTCATTTTGAAAGAAATAGACAGTAAAATTTCGCATTCTAGATTAAAATTAAGAGAAATGAATTCATTACATAGATAGGGTGAATATGTTTTTTTCATTATAGGGTTTTGTTTTGCTGCAAATTACTAAAAAAAACAGAATCTTTTTTTCTTAAAAACTTTGAAATTAAATTTTTTAGGAATTACAAAATTTTGGAATTTATTTTAACAAAAAACAAATTCCATTTTTTTGTTTTAGAACTTTATTCATTAAATATTAAATAAATAATTAAAAAAAAGAAATTGTGTCAAATATGAGCAATATTAAGGAAATATTTTTCAGAAAGGATCGTGTAATTAATTATCTATAGTTTCTATTTGAAATGGGATACTTTAACTGAAAGATCGAGGAGCCAATCCACCCAGCAAAGGAAGAAGAAAAACTTTCTGAACTAGGGGTTATTTCAAGAGGTATTAAATTAGAAGATTTATCTGATGATTTCATGAAAAAAATAACAAACCCAAATGAGGCTGCATATTCAACGTCCCCTATCAAAAATTTACAAAATGGAGAAATAGACCTCTTTCATCCAAATAAATTGAAAACAGATTTGCATCAATCGGATTTACTTCAAAAAGAAGTTTTTTTTTTTTGCATTTCCTTATTATGTGAATTTAAAATAAGAAATTTGCCAAAACCAAAAGGCTTTGGAAAAAAGCCTTAAAAGTTGGCTATTTTATCGGTATCATGCAAAGTCTTAAACTCAGAGTCAAGAATTTCGGAGCTTTGCGAAAAC